>CENS01028705.1_pt1 | contig 18248 bp, 13 predicted proteins | sample 530201 | NCBI WGS metagenome assembly CENS01 (sample SAMEA2619747, study PRJEB7988) | marine metagenome | biome: marine biome (ENVO:00000447); feature: surface water layer (ENVO:00002042); material: "saline water (ENVO:00002010), including plankton (ENVO:xxxxxxxx)" | depth 5 m | reverse complement strand
GCAAACTCACCTAGTTTATCTCTAAAGTCAGAATATTTTTGAGCTTCCTGAGCTGATGGTGGAGGAGAATTTCTTTCTATTTCTATTGGTTCTACTTTTTTTAAGGCTCCTTCTGGTATTTTAAAAGGTGGGATATCAATTTTAGCTCTGAGGGGAGTTGTATCTATTGGTGGTTTGATTACTACTTCATCCAATGTCTCAAAATAATTTGGATCTTCTTCCATAAATATATTTCCTATATTAATACTAGTTCCTCTATCTTCTCCATCAATTGGTGCTGCTAGGACTGTAAATGATCCTCTTATAAATGTTTGTAGTTTATAATCTCTATAACCATTACCATCTAGATCTAATTTAATAATATCACCTTTTTCAAATTTATCAAAGTCTTCAGGTCCTGATACAAAGATTCTTCCACCAGTTCCTCCTGAAGTCTCAAATCCAGTTGGTTCGCTTATTGGTACTCCATCTTCAACTATATTTCCATTCGGAGTAGTGGCATCAGGGGTATCGGGATCTGGTGATGGCTCTGTAGTTTCTGTCGTAAGTGTTGTTGTAGATTCGACTTCATATGTCACGCTACCATCTTCATTAGTAATTTCAACTATATTAACATTATCCTGTAAAGTGGGTGGTTCTATTTCCTCAACTCCGAAATCAATTTCATCTACATCTTCAGGTAGATTTTCTGTAAATTCTCGATATTCTTGTTGCTCGTATAATTCAGCTAATTTTTCCTGCTGTATTTCAGATTGTGATATATCTCCGTATGAATTATATCTATTTCCTAATTCATCTTGTAATGAAATAAATCTTGTTGTTGTAGTATCTGGAACTGATGCTACTGTTGGTAAGAAATCATGAATTACTGTAAAGTCAAATCCATCTACTTCTACATAATGACATAATTGTGCTACATCAGTATCAATACCAAATCCTTCTGCAGTTGTCTCTCCTATACCTATTTCCCATGGATAACCTTGTTTTAGGGTATAATTTATACCACTTAAAAATCCAGGTGTTCTATAAACATAACCTCCAATAGTTAATTCCATTAAATTACCGGCTAAATAACCTGCACCTGTATAGTCTCCTGCTATAGCAGAAGCAAGGAAGTTTAATTTTTTATACATTGGAATTAGTTCAGCTTTTGATTGAGCAGCTACTATAAATGAAGTAGAGATTTTTCTTTCAAATCCTCCTGTGTAATTATAAAATTTTTCTGCACGACCTACATAATTAACACTATCCCAGTTAGAGGAATAATTATCGGATACATCATTTAAAAAAGCTCTAAAATGTATATATTTTGCTCTAGATGGATTGCTATTATTAATTATTCCTATATTAAATTTTATAATATCATCAGTTGGTATATCAGGTAAATTATATTGTGGGGATTTTGCGGAATATACCCCCATTGCGTTTAATTTATCTAATGCTGGTTTAAGCTGATGTATGTTTTGTGTTGCATTTGTTTTATTGGCTCCTCTAACTACTAGCTCGGGATTATGATAACTAACTGCACCTCCTGGTCTATAGGCAGTTCTAGAATCATATCCTCCAGGACTTCCTTGTTTGATTCTTTTATCTAGAATAGTTTTACTATTATATGGAGTTGCATAAACATTATATACAGAAACTTTTTTTGTAAAGTTTGGTTTTATTCCTACATTAGTTCTAGGAATACCAGTTGTTTTTTCAACTGAAGTTCTAGCACCGGTTAAATTTTTTAAATAATTACTTCCCCATTGATAACTATTAGTAGTAGTAATTTTATAAGTTTTTAACGGAATTAATCCATCTTGTTTTGTAGCTATATTTACTATTGATGTTCCGGTATTAAAACTATCTACAGTACCTTGATCTCCTGATTCAGTTACTATTTTATCTCTATAATATAGACTATAAAAATTACCTAATCTTCCACCTTTATAGCTAGTTAGAGATTGATATGGTAAAGAGTAATTTAATGGATTTCCAAACTTAGGATCATCTGGAGATGGGGTTTTTAAGAAAGCTTTATTATCTTGTTTTTTAGCTAAAGTAAAAAATGAAGTATTATTATCATATATCCCACCAAAACTTGTATTAAATCCATTATCTAGATCAAAATAATTAATGTAATTATATTGATTAGTATTAATAAATATTAATCTATATTCAGCTCCTGAACCTATATATGGTTGATTTTCAGTAAAGCTATTAAAAGAGAATTTTTCTACTTTAATTGGTGCCCCTGCTACATCAGTAGCTAATCTAAGAGTTGTTCTTCCGATTCCTAATACTGATCCTGGTCCTCCTCTATATGAATAAACATTTATATTAGGGTTATCTACTTTAAATTGACTTAAAGCTTTATTTTTTGTTGGAAATCCAGCATCGTGTATAAAATATAATCCTGCTACTCTACTATTACTTGCTACTGTTGGTGGGTTTTCAGAGTTAGGATCTATTAAATCTGGTATATTATCGTTATCGATGTCAGGTGTAGTTGGTGAAGGTAGAGCAGGACCTATGGGAGGTGTTGCAAGTTGAGTTAATTGTGTATCATCTACATCTTGTACTACATCTAGATATTTAGTAATTGATCCAAATATAGGACTTTGTTTTTCAGTATGAAATCCTGTATATCCTAATCCAGCCTGTTTTAATATATTAGCAGGATTAAATCCTCCTTCATTAAGTAATCCTTTAGATCTTTGAGTTCTAGGAGCAATTTTAGAAAGAACTAATTGCTTAATATTAAATAATGCTCCTCCAATATCTTTAGTATCAAAGAACATTCTACTTAATCTGGCTACATCATCAGCAGCATGTAAAGGAGCTGCTAAACCTCCTCTAATAATAGCGTCAGTATTAGCACCTGGTATTAAGTTAGGTAAAAAAGATGTAAGAGAGCCTGGACTTACTCCTGAGAAGTTTTGTGGAAATAATCCTGATAATAGACTATCTTGTGTAAGTAATGGGTTAAATAAGTATGGCTCATTAGAAGACCCTCCACCCGGCCTATCTTTACCATATTTAAGCGAGGTAAGATCGGTCTGCGTTCCATTTTCGAACGATCTTAGTAAACCCATATCCTGTTATTTTAAAATGTTTGAGCTCCTTCGGGTACATTGTCTCTGTAGGTACCTTTATCAAATGTTGTATTTAAACTTGAACCTCCAGGTTGTTTTAAAGCAGTTGAAGGATTCACACCATTCAAATCTAGAAAAGAAGGAAATGGTAAAAAGTTAATAGTACCATCTCTATATTGCTGGTAGTCTTGACTTACTTGAGGAAAGAAACTACCATTTAATGAATATCCTGCTGCACCATTTCTATCTGCATGTAATTTAGATCCCTCTAAACTTGAATTTAATGTAGTAGATGGAGCTCCATTATTATATGAAAATGGTGAACCGTCGTTTAAAAATTTATCTTGTAGTCCCATACTATTTTATTATAAATATAATGATTATATAATTTATCTCATTCCTGCAGTAGATCTTTCTAAATTCTTCTGAACTTGCTCAGACCCAAGATAAACATTAGAATCTTTATTATTTATTCTTTCTAATGTAGTATTCATAGCTCTAAACATATCTAACATTTTTTTATTTTGATTAACTAGTTCGGAATTATCATTATTTACTACTATCTTTTCTTGTACTTTTGATTTAGTTTCTAAAACTGCATCTCCTATTATTCGACCAGGTGTATTGTTAATACTTTCTGCTGCTTCTAATTTATCAACCACACCTGGTCCCATAACTACATCATCTGCTTTAGATGGAATTACTGATTCTAATCCTCCTAATGTCTGCGATATAACACCAGTCTGACCAGCTTTTTGTCTAAAGTCTTTTGCTTTAGTAGATTTAGATACCAAAGCTCCTATAGTTCCTACTGTAGCTAAAAATGCAGCAGCTGTTGGTATTGCGATAGCCATCCCTACTCCAAACGGAATTTGTGCAAATGATCCGTAAATTTTTGCAACTGCAGCTACTGTGTTTGCTATTGCTAATGCTAAGGCAGCTACTTTAGCTGCTACTAAAAGACCTATGAGAACAGTTACTAATGTTTTAGATTTAGCTAAACTAGCTACCATGTTCGCAAATCCTGTAATTATAGGAATTAATCCTACTGCAACATCTGCCATTGCCATCTTAAATTTCTCTATTGATGCGTTCATTTTTTCTTGTGCATCTAGTTGTTGCATCTGTTGTAAAGATTGTTCACCGTAAGCTGCAGCATATTGCTCTTGAGACATAGTTCTATAATCCTCCATTTGAATCATTTGAGCTAATTGTTCTCTAGATAATCCTAATGCAGCTGCAGCAGCTTCTTGTTGTATTCTATTTCCGGATCTGAATGCTAGCATTATTTCTTCTTGGCTTCTTAACTCCTTAGCTAATCCTGCCATATCATTATCTAATGCTAGACTTCTTGCTTTTTCTAAATTTAATTCTTTACCTAATATAATTTCTGCTTCCATTTCTTTTTGAAGAGAATTTTCTATTTGTAGTAAACCATCAGCTACTCCTGCTACTTCTTGTAAACTAATACCTAATAATTTAGCCTCAGAAGCTGCTTCTGCTATTTTTTGTGGACTCTGACCTAAAGTAACTGCAAGATCGGCTGATACATTACTGACATCTTTTAATATATCTTTAGCGCTTAATGCTGTTCTATTCTGTTTATTAATTTGATTAACAACATTAACAGTTTCACCTAATACTTTTTCGGTTTCTTTTCCTTGCATTCTTGCTTGCAGAGTTAATTGTGTAGCACCTTTTTCAGCTAATCCTAATTTTTCTGTTAATAAAGTAAAAGATTCTAATGTCTGACCTCCAAAATTAGCTATTAATCCAGTCTGCTCGGTCATTTTTTGCATAGATATTGATAATCTATCAGTATTAATTAATACATTATTTGAAGCATCCGCTTGTTTTTCTAGATCTTGTCTAATTCTAGCTACCTGACCTTCTTGTACTCCAGTAGTATTTGCTATTCTTGTTTGGGTTTTAGAAGCTTGAAAAGCAGCGTCTTTTAAGATATTAAATACTTTTGATATTACACCTCCTGCTAATTTTAATTGTACTAATGGATCTTTTAATGCTTTTCCAAATATTTTACCTACTCCACTAAAAGCTTTACCCATAACTCCCCTGATCGTTCCTCCTCCTTCTTCTGCAAATTTTTCTAAATCGTTATTTAATAAATCAAATTGTCTACCTAAACCTTCTAAACCTAATTTACTAGCTATTTTTTGTGCTCCTTTTAATAAACCTCCTGTAACACCTAATTTTGAATTTATTAGATCTCTTTTTTTCATTTCTTCATCTAATAAATTATTTTGTGTTTTTACAAGGTTAATGTTTGTTTTCAATAATAAACCTCCTTGTTGTCTTGGTGTTAGACCATCAATTAAAGTTTTATTTTCTTTCTCTATATCTTGTATTTTTTGTTTTATATTTGCAGCATCTGCAGCATTTGCCTTTAATAAATCATTTTGTAAGCCAGCAAGACTATCAGTATTTTTTAATATTTTATTTACATCTTTTGTTTTTCCTCGAATAAGGTCTTTAGCTTGTGCTTCAGCTCTGTTAATTAAATCATTATTTTTTTTAATATCTCTACTAATTCCTTCAATGGAGTCATAATCTTTTATTTGCTTACCTAATACATTAGTAAGATCATTATTTGTCTTTAGTATATCAGAATCTTGTTTGCTTCTTTTTATTGAAACTCCAAGTGCCTTTCTTAATTCATCATTTACATCTTGACTTATACTATATAGATCAGCTGTAGTATCTCGTGAATTTTCTAAAGCTATATTAAGTGCTTCAGCATATTCTAAACTACCACCTAACACGCGATTGAATTGCTGTTGTGTTAATAAACCATCTCTTAATAGTTGGTTTAATTTAGCTTGTTCTTCTGGTCTTAATGCCATAAATATAAATATCTTATTTTTAAATTATCTATAACTTGGCACCCTTGGCTGCGCGTTTTGGAAATTTTGTTTATTTACCGTTCCATCTGGGTTAATTATAGAACTAGAATTTTTACCTTTGCTTGCTTTTTCTATTTCTTGTTTTTCTTTATCATAAAATGTTAAGATTTCATGATAAATATATTTTCTTAACCACATTGGTAGATTATACACTGTATCAAAATCGTATCCTCCTTTTCCATGAAAAACGATTTGATGTATAATAGTAAATAAATTTTTTCTATATTCTAAAGCGTCATTCGACGTCAGGATAAAAGAATTGGAGAGTAATTGGTAGGCTGATAGCTTTATCGCTAGTTTCTGTAAAAAAAAATAAATCCATATCAGGAGTTATTTCCTTTATATATTTACGTAAGGATCTTGCATCCATAGCAAGTAACTCTTTATCAACAAACTCTCTTATAGTTTTAGGATCATCACTATCACCTACTGAGGTAATCATATGTTTTAATCGAGTTGTTAATAAAAAATTCTCGTTAGATTTAATTCTTTTTAAGGATCTTAATTCTTGTTCTATATTACGTTCATCCTTATGTGTTAATAATTTAAAAGTAATAGGAATTTTAGTATGTGGTAGTGTATAATGAAAATTATTTACTCCCTTTTCTACTTCTGGATGTAATTCTTTTTCTTTATAATCTGTTAAGTCAACTGTATGCTCTTCTCCGTTATATGAAAATGAATATTCTTTACCATAAGATAAAATTCTAGCAGCTAGCATTATACCATTCTTATCTCCAATCAGTATATCATCATAATTAATATCTGATACAATTAAGGATTGAATAAGTTTATCGATTACAATACCTTTTTCGATATAAGTTTGATTGGTAAGAATATCTTCCTCTTTAGCGGTCATATACTTCATTTCAATCTCTCCTTTAGCTAGTAAAGAATCTTTTGGATAAAGTACTCCTTTAGAGGGTAAAGTCACGACTTCTGTCGGAAATTTTGTAACTGCCATAAATTTTATTTTTTTAAAACTAATTTTATATAACCGTGTTTAAACTTTAGAAGTTCAATACACAATAATCCATTCCTACTGTCATAGTGAGTTCTGATGCTGCATTTTCTTCAGACCAGCTATAATCACCGAAGTTAGCTGCTTTAATAAATGCTCCTTTCATAATCCATTCAGAAACTACATCTCCTACTGGACCAAGAACATTAAATGTTAAATCCTTTTTATAAAAATCTGAATAACCATCTCTACCAGTAACTGATTCATGATGTAAACGAACCCACTCCATAATAGCTTGAGCACCTGAAGGAGTGATAGGATCATATAATGTAAGTTCTACATCACCCCATGTTGTTACACCTTTAACTTTTCTATATACATTAATATGATTAAGTTTTACCTCTCCGTTCTCTACAGAAATAGCCCCTACACCTTTAACCATAAAGGTTGGAAAACCGTCCATAAACATAATAAATCTATTCTTCTGTTTAGGTTCAAAGGCGGTAAAAAATATTTCGTTACTATCTAGTACTGGCATATTATTGTTTTTTCTTTATTATAAATAGTCAATAACTTATTTTTTATTCCGGAAATTCAGCTCCTGTCGGTAACACGTTGAAGTCAAGAATAATGAATTCTGCTGTTCTTGTTGGTTGCAAGAATATTTGTCCTACTAATTGATTTCTATCAATTACGTCTGGAGTATTATTTGTTTCATCCATTACAACTTTGAAAGCAAATAACCCTTGTCTTTCTTGAACTGAAGCTAAATAAGGATTAACTTGAGCTAAGAAGTTATTTCTTGTTGCTACTGTATTCTGTTCGAATACTAAGTTATCAGCAACTTGTGAAATAAAGGATTTAAGAGCAATTAATAATCTTCTTACGTTTACTCTATCCAATGCTGTTGAAGCTTTTTGCGTTGTCTTTTGTCCAAATACAACTACACCTGAATTAGGGAAAGTAGCAATAGGATTCAAATTGTTATTATAAAGAGTATCTCTGTTTGCTTGAGTTAATCTTCTTTCTGCTCTTAATACTCCTGGTAATGACCCTCTGTTAATACCTGCAGGTGCAAACCATGGTTCAGCGATATTGTCATTGAAGGCAAACACACCTGGTAGCATAGTAGAAGCAGGTACGAATACTGATCTACCTGTATCAGGATCGATTGTTTGTAGCCATGGCCAATATGTTGCAGCATATGAAGTATTTAATACAGTATTGCTAGATACTGCATCTAAAATATTTCTAGCATATTGTACTGGATCAGCTATTACTAAGAAGTCTCCTCTAAATCTTGCATTATCTGCTGCTACTGTTAATTGAGAGCTATTATCCTCTAATGTAAGACCTGGCATTGTTAATAGATTGTATCTATATTCGTCTTTATTTTTAAGAAGGCTAATTGCAATATCGTAATCAGATCCTACTAGTCCTTGTGTATCTTCAATACCATTTGATAGATCTCCGATAGCAGTATAATAATTTGCAGCTCTATCAGCAGGAATAATATCTCCTGATGCACTTGCAAATGTACCACTATATGGTTGCGGAATTAATGATTTATACTCTTGTTTTGCTTCTCCATTATTATCAAAGTAATTAGGTGTTAATATTTTAACATCTTTAACTCTAATATATCTTGATCTATTTAGATATGTTCCTGTTTGTCTAAGGAAGTATTCTCCATTATCTAATACTAAATCTTCTTTAATATCTCCAATTCTTTTAGCAATGAAGTCTTTAGAGAATGGATCTAATGATAAATCATCGAATTGCTCTAGTATTACTTTTTCTTTAGTAGTATCATTTCCTCTTCTAATTAATAAAGAGAATGTACCAGATGATGTATTTGGTGCAGTTACTTCAAATCTAAGATTATCTGCAGTACCTGATGGTAATACACCATTTGTTTGTTCAGTGCACTCACTATTCATTACAATTCCTTCAGAGAGTGTTTCTAATACAAATGTTAATGGATTAATAATAAAGTTATTATCTAAGGTAAGAACTAAGTCAGTTCCAACTTTCATATCAGATGCTACTAAAGTAAATGTGAAGTCAGTTCCTCCACCTCCAGTAGCTCCTAATGATTGTGATGTGATAGTAATAACTTGACCTACTGCATATCCTAGTCCAGGGGCAGAATTAATTGTTACCGATTGAACTTCTCCTCCTGCATTAACTACAACAGATCCTGATGCAAATTGACCAGTTCCGTTTGAGATTAGTGGAACTTGAGTATATGTTCCGGTGACTGCTCCAACAGGTCCTACAGGTGTTGTTAATGATAAAGCAGATCCTGTTTTTAGCATTGTTCCTCCTCCTAAAGATGCAGAAGGAATAGTTATTGTATCTCCGTCTTGATATCCAAATCCACTTGTTGTAGCTACTATACTAGCTAAATCTGGTGAGTATTGAATTGATCCATATCCTGTTTGTCCGTATGCATCATTTTCAATAGTTACTGTAAATAATGCATCTACTCCAAGTCCATCTGTAGTAGCGGCTACGTTTGTATATGTACTAGCAGAAGCATCGTTGGGGAATTGAGTAATTAAAGATGACAGCGAAGAGTCTGTTAAAATACCTGTTTCATCATCTTCAGATACAGCAGGGGTAAATGATCCTGAGGTTACTCGGGTAACTAATAAGGTACTTCCACCTTGCTGAAAATAATTATATGCTGAGATGGATGTTAGATATGTAAATTCTCTACTTCCACTTTCAAATGTTGTCCCAAAAATATTCTTATACTGAGAATATGAAGTAACTAGTCTTGGTTTTAATACTGGTCCTTTTACTGTTGGTCCAATAATTGCAAATCCTGCTTGGATAGGCTGTTGAGTAATTAATGATTGATCATTTTCTCTAGTTAGAACACCCGGTGATATTAAAGTTTCTGCCATTTTTTTATTTTATTCTATAATAATAAATATCTTTTTTATTGGCAAAACTGCTATTCAAAGTATTTGAATTTTTATTCATAACTATTAACTTATTTTAATTCATTATTTTAATATTACTATACTTCCTGTTGTAGAATATGCAAATGTCACTGTTACATTATTTGTATCATCTGATATAATCGATATAGGCACAATTTGTGCTCTATTACTTGCAGTATATACCTGTACGATTGGGAAGTCTTCATCTAAATTATGAGTAACTTGTACTGATGTTGCTGGTCCGAATGTTGATCTTACAGATGATCCATTTACTACCGTTCCAGAAAGATCTAAATAATCAAATGATCCTGTTAATCCAAATACCGTTCCACTAGAACTAATATTATTAGATCCTGTTATTGATCCGTCGAATTCGACAGAATCTGAATTAAATTTAGTAGGTGTTTGTCTACCTATACCAACTGTACTGCCTATTTGTAGTTTACCAAAGGCTGCAAAAATAGCTGGTTTATCATATAAAGATAGTAATGTAAATCCGGAATTTGCATCATTTCCATGAGCATTATATTCATCTCCAAAATATGAAGAGCTAGCTCCACTACCACTTACATTACCAGTAAATATTATATTTTCTCCATATATATCACCAGAAGCGGATATGTCTTGAGATGCAGTTATTGATTGTAAGAATATGGTTGAATCTGCTCCTACTGTTAGTGGTGATTGACCATCTAGATGAGAGAAGGATCCTGTTACTCCAAATATATCTCCGCTTGCACTAATATTACCAGATGCAGTTAAATTACCATCTATTACTGGGGAACCGGAAATATTAAAGTTAATTGAGCTTGATAATGTAATATTATCACTGTCTACTAAGAATTGATCTTCAGGTCTTAGCTCAACAGAAGTACTAGATCCTGTTAAAAATAATGACCCTGTTAGTGAACTATTTCCCTCTACAATTAATCCTGCTCCATGTAAATCTCCAGATGCAGATATGTCTTGAGATGCAGTTAGGTTTACAATTCCCACTAAAGAAGTGCTGCTAAAGTCAATTGGTGTGGTAGGTCCTGCAGTAGATATTCTACCTGTTCCTAAAACTATATCATCTGCATAAACATCACCACTAGCGCTAATTACTCCTGATGCAGTAATATTTCCATCTATAAATAGATCACCGCTTACATTACCTCCTGCATTAAGATCTAAATGTAAAAACGAACCTGTTACTGCAAACATATCTCCACTAGCAGATATATCTTGTGAAGCAGTAATACTTCCTACTACATCTACATTTCCTGTTATATCAGTATCTCCAGTAATTGTTACATCTCCAGTTGTTTCTGTATTACCTACTACTGTTACATTACCTGTTAAAGAAGTATTGCCTAAAACATCAAATGATCCAGTAACATCAGTGTTTCCTGTTATATCAGTTGTACCATCGATTGTAATAGGTGCTGTAATTCCTAACGATGAACCAGATATAATATGATCAGATCCAGAAATGAGTGCTGATCCTGATGTAATTAGATCTCCATCTATATTAGTATCTCCTACTATAAAGGTAGAGCCGGTAATAGATGTATTACCATTTACATTAACTGTTCCATCTAATCTAGTATTTCCTGATACATCTAATGATCCTGTTACATCTGTAGCGGCTACTAAATTAACATTAGAACCATTAACATTTACACTTCCAGTAACAGATGCATTTCCATTAACTCTTGTATTGCCTGCGACTGTTGTAAGTCCTGTAATTCCGACAGGTCCTGTAAAAGATGAAGTACCAGTTAAGGAGAAATTACCTGTACCTGTTAAATTACCAATTATTGCAGTTGCTCCTTTGATTGTGGTAGAACCTGTTATATTTACATTAACATTATTTCTTGATGATCTCCATTTTGATACTGAGGTATCATACACCAATATATTGCCATCTTCAGGAGTATAACTACCTCCTACAGTTTGAACATCATTTAGATAATTAAGTACAATACTAGAACTCCAGGATTGAAGAGCGTTTTGTTGTGTATTTAATGATTGACTTGCAACAAATAAGTTAGTAATATCTGTATCATTACCGTCTATTCTACTAGCAAACGAAGCACTAGTTGATATATAAGAAGAACTAAATGTATTAAATGATGCGGTAGTTAAAAAAGATGCAGATATATTATCTGTTATTACTCCAGTTAATGATAATCCACTTCCTGTAAAAGAGCTACCGCTAATAGATCCTCCGTATAATACACCACCATTTTGAATAGTTAAATCATCACTAATGATAATTTCGTATGATGCATCTCCATTTAGAGCATTATAAAGATTACTTACCTGGGGTGCTAATACGGGTTGTCCGTTTACAATTCCTGATGGGTCTAGTATTGCCATTGTTAGTTTGTTTTAATTATAAATATTATATTTAAGTTCAATATATTAAAAAATGACAAAACTTTTATACTTAGAATTCTCCTGTCTCCATATTAATGGTTACATCTCCGTATTTTTCTTTTAATTGTTCAGAAAGCTTTTGTAATTCCTGTTCAATTTTTTTTATTTCACCAAATATTACTTCTTTTTCTTCTTTGTAATATTTTAATTGATATTCATTAATACCAAGAGTTGTAATTAAATCTCTTTGTTTTTCTTGAATATCTTTAATTTGTTTTAGTTCTTCTTCAGTAACTTTTTTTTCTTTAATCATAGCTTTTATTATAAATATTAAGAATATTCTAAGCGGTAGCTAAACGTTACAACATGTTCATTTGCTCCTAAGGTGCTGCTGCCAGCTTGAGTTAAAATTTGTGCTGTAGTAGAGCTACCACCATTTTGTGTTACGTAATACGAGCTACTAAAACTAGGAGCTAATTTTGGTACTGCTATACCTTCTACAAAAGAGATACCATTTCCATTTATAACAGGGAGTCCAAAGGTATTAGTAACATCTGTTCTAACATTTCCAGTTGCTTGAACTATATTACCAATTTTATGCCAAAACATATTAAATGCATTTGAGGCGGAATAATGTCCGCTTAATAGCTGATGTCTATTGTCATCAAATGAACTTAGATCTAACTGATTTGTATGTATAATAGTTTGATTACCATCTAATTCAAATGCTAATTCATCTATATCAGTTGCATCACCGGTTGTAAAGCCAGGAGTATCATCGGATATTCCTCTAATAGTTATTCTATCTCCTGGTGAAGATAACAAAATACCAAAAGTATCATTTTGAGTGGGTGCTCCTGCTCCGTAAATTTCTACTGTACTTTCATCTCCAGATGCTGATAATGCTATACCGCCGCCATCTTCAATAGTATTAATTAATAGAGCTTTATTATCTAATCCTTTTGTTCCTGTAATTTTTAATTGATCGCCTGATTCATGTGTAGTAATTGTTGAGGCTGAGATAGGTTGTTGAAATTCAACAGTAGATCCTACTTCTATAACATCATTATGACCTACTAGGTGTGAAAATGATCCAGTAACAGCAAATATATCACCACTTGCACTTATATCATTAGATGCTGTAACGTTCTCAGTAATTATATAGCTAGAAGCGCTTAAAATAGATGAAGTAATATTAGATTCTACATGTAAATTATTTACAAAAGTATGACACTCTGCTGTTGCTGTAAGATTGGATCCTATAATAAATGAATTATTATGCGAATCTATACAGTTAGTAGTTCCACCTAGTATACCACCATGTTGTGTATTTATAATAGTATTAGACGCACCAGCTCCAATAAATCCTCTTAATGAAGAGCTAATTTTATTAAGAGCACCAGCGACTATTCCAGCTCTTAAGCTTCCTGAGATACAGTTTTGATTTCCTCCACCTATAAAAGAATCTTGAGCTTGAAGTATTTTTTGTGAACTTCCACCTACTATATATCCACCATTATTTAATATACAATTTTGATTACCACTACCTATAAATGCTATCGCTCCTGCTGCTGATGATGCGGAGATAGTATTGCAATTTCCACCTACAATAGTACTTCCTGAAAACATTCCGCTTATAATGTTACATTCACCTGTTATAATTGTAGATGTTATACTTTCGCTTTCAATATTATTTAGAACTCCATTTAATATAGTATTATATTTACCTCGAGTAAAATGTTCGTGTCCGGTTCCTATAAAGTTATAACTACCTGATACTAAACTATCATTACCTCCACCTATAAATGAAAAATCTTCAGTTATTTTATTTCCATCACCAGATATAATAACTGAGCAGCTTCCTGATATAGTATTCCCATATCCGGATACTATAGCTGAGTTGCTTCCTGTTAATTTATTTTCTTCTCCTGCTACTATAGCTGAACTGCTTCCGTTATTATTATTATCTTGCCCTGATAAAATAGTAGTAAAGGAACCACTATTAATATTACCACCAAGTGGGAAGTTAGGAATAATATTATCTATCTTACTACCTGTATTATAGGGTGAGTATTCTCCTATAGCGATAACAGATAGGTTGGTTAAACCACTTCCATTACCAGTAAAAGATCCGCTAAATGAACCGCTAAAAGATCCACTACCACCAAGTGCAAAAGATGCAGTATCTGCATTCTTAGCATTCATAGCATATGATGCAGTAAGTTGATTAATTACTAAATCTGTACCTGTAATAGATCCGGTTACAAATTGAGAGCCTGTAAGAGCTAATGATCCTGATATAGAAATATCATAATCATCTGCAGAAGTAAATGCATCTACAGATTGTGATACATGCTTAGGATATATAATTTGAAAATTAGCTATTCCTGTTTTTGATAGTCTTTTTGCCATTTTAGAATACTATTTTTAATTCATCTAATGCAGAGCCTGTTCTATATACTGAACCTGTTGGAAGTCCTAAAGAAGAGGTTGGAATAGACATTATTGATAAGTTATTAACAAATGTTGCACAACATCTATCTGCTGTAATATCAGTACCTACTACAAAAGATTGTGAAAAGGAGCCTGTAATACAATTATTACATCCTCCTAATATTGCACTATGCTTTGTATCTACTATATTTTCAAAACCCATAGCGTAGGTATTCATTGCTGAAGCGCTGTTTTGTTTACCACCTATAATAGCGGAATATTGTCCTTCTACAACATTACAAAATCCTCCTAATATAGAAGAATAAATTTGTACTACTCGGTTATCAGATCCTCCTACAACGTTACCATAACATTGTGTAATAGTATTTGTGGTACCTGCTCCAATAAATGAATAATTTCCAGATTCTGCTATATTTCTACATCCAGCTACTACTGCTGTAAAGCATGAATTGGCTCTATTAGAGCTACCACCAACTATAGCACTTGCTAAACCTGTTACACTTCCACTAAATCCAGCTCCTATAAAGGCATGAGTTGCAGAATCAAAAATTGTATTACATCGTCCGCCACCAATAATTGAATATTCTGAGGTTGTATCATTAATACAATTTAGTATTCCACCTACAATAGAGCTTTCATCACTTTTAATTATATTACAACAACCTCCTACTACTGTGGAATGATCAGCTGAATTAGAAATATTATTAAGATATCCTCCTACTATACTACTATAATTACTTGGATTTATAACATTCCGTTCTCCTCCTCCAATAAATTGACCTTTACCAGGGTTATCGATAAAATTTAAACAGCCGCCTCCAACGAATCCATGTGATGAACTTATTGCATTTTCTTCTCCTCCTCCAATAGTAGAATAATCATTATGTATTGAATTACTTAATCCAGTTACAATACCTGTATGTGATCCTCCTAAAATTTTATTTTCTTGACCTCCACTAATTACACCACAATCACCATTACTATTTACATTACTACCTGATACAGGCTGAATGGCTACATTAGCTGATGAATTAAATTCATAAACAATTCCATTAATTGCTGATGAATTTATATTTGTTAATCCGCTACCATCTCCTATAAACGATCCAGAAAAAGCTGATGCTGTAACTGCTCCTGTAAAGTTTCCTGATCCTGATACTTCTAAGGATCCTGTTATGTTTACAGGACCATCGAAGCTTGAAGTTCCTAATACACCAAATGATCCTGTTATGTTTACTGGTCCGTTAAAACTTGATGTACCTAATACATTTAGAGAGCTTGTGATATTTACTGGTCCGTTAAAACTAGAAGTACCTAAAATATCTAAAGATCCTGTAATAGTTAATCCTGATCCTGAGATTAATAAGGATCCGGAAATTAATGCATCTCCTGTAAATGGAAATCCGCTTCCATTTAAAAAAGCATTCGAAGAGGTATAATATACTCGATTATTAGAAGTATTATATGTTAATACTCCATCAGTAACCGCTTGTGTTAATCCTTGATGAAATAAAGTTCCTATAGTTGTAGTAGATCCTGATGATATTAATGATCCTGTATTATTTAAAGATCCAGATATAGAAATATCATAATCAGCTACACCTGTAAATGCATCTACAGATTGTGATACATGTCGTGCATAAATTATTTGCAGAGGAAGGATCCCAGTGGGATCAAATCTATTAGCCATTTACTTTTAATAATAAATATCACCTTTATGATAAAGAATTAACTATAGAAGATAAATCAAATAAAGGAGTATTAATTATTGGACATTCGTGTGGTCTACCATCAAAAGAATAGTCAAATAAATAACTATCTGGTAATGTAAAATTATCTGGTAGATTAGCTTGTATATTATTATGAAAAGAGTAACCAAATATAGAACTTGATGTTCCTATCCATAATACTGTAGATTTCTTTTGTAATGCAGCTGCTGCATGTTGTAAACATGAATCTATTAAAAGATTTTTTTGTGATAATAAAAGTAATCCAAATAATTCCATGTTAGTCATAGAATCTTTATGATGCTCTACCTCTGGGATAAAATTAAACTCATCCTTGCATATTTGAATAATATGATAATCATTTCTAAATTTATCAGTTACTGCACAAGCTAAATCATAAGGCATATCTCTTGTCCAGCTATATTTTTGATCTTTACTATCTAATGGACCTCCATTGGTTTGCATAACCATAATTGGTTTTTGACGAGTCCATTTTTCGTATGCCTGTTGTTGCTGTCTTAGGTTAAATACTAAAGTTGGAGATTCTCCATTATATTCTAAATTATATAAATTACACCAATTCTTAATTAATGGTTCACGATGAACTATATGCTCGGTTGTAAAATAAGGTTCGTGTTTAAAGATTAAAGTATCTTTATCTTTAATATAATCATTATAAAAATAAGGTGTATTCCCTATTCTATAAACTCTATCTATAAAATCTAAATTAATAAATGCTTCTGGGTAAGCACAAACTATAATTAATTTTCTTTCAGGATGATTATTTTTAATACATTTTGCTACTGCTGTAGCTGCTATGTGTTTACCTAAGCCACCTTCAAGATGGAATACACTATAACTACTCATATATAACTTTTTACTATAATAAATATAATAAATTTATTTTAGATTATCAACTCCAAATTGCTCCTGCAATTGTTTGTACTAATGCATCTTCAGATGATATATCAGTTGCTGCTCCTCCATCAGCTACATATCGGTATATTGTTCTTACTTGTGAGTGCACAACAGGTAAATCATCATCTTCTGTGTCATCTAATGTAATTTTTTCTGCGACAACTATTATAGGGTTACCATCATTTGTCGTTGATGCTGCTGATGAATCTTTTTTTGGAAATACATTAGCTTTTCTAAATTCTATTGTTTTTGTAATTGCCATAGTGTATTATTAATTTTTATAATAAATATATCAGATTAGTTTAATTACTGATATTTTATACCCTCTTTGAATATGTTTATCCATAGGAAATATAGCTAAATTAACTGCTATCTCTTTTGGAATCCAATCTGAGTTAGGTATATGTGTTTTTTTAAGACGTTTAAATATAGTTTTACCATTTACAATTTTTATCTCTTCACCACTTAATTCTGTCATTACATGATATCTACGAGCCTCTTTTGTTTTTTCATATTTAGTAAACTCCAGATTATCAAAATGTTTGATATCTAATAGAAAATTCCATTTGTTAAGAGCTAAATCACAGCATTTTACAAATAAATTATACAACTCCATATAATCATATATAGGACCTGTGACTAATATATCAATATCATTAGTTTCTGAAGGATGTGATACATATCGACCTCCCAAATAAACTTGATATTCACCCCAGTCTAACTTTTTAATGTCAGAAATCCATCCGTTTACTTTTTCGGTGCTAATAGGTGATGTATGTACTTTAGTAGTTTCTACAGGACCGATTTTGTAATAAAAATCTTTTACTGAAAACATTTAATTATAAATTATAAAGAAACTTTTACAAATCCTGATG
>CENS01011305.1_pt1 | contig 18443 bp, 16 predicted proteins | sample 530201 | NCBI WGS metagenome assembly CENS01 (sample SAMEA2619747, study PRJEB7988) | marine metagenome | biome: marine biome (ENVO:00000447); feature: surface water layer (ENVO:00002042); material: "saline water (ENVO:00002010), including plankton (ENVO:xxxxxxxx)" | depth 5 m | reverse complement strand
GTATCTCTATTATTAATGGATGAAGCAGCTTTTATTGAAAATGTCGATGAAACATTTACCGCAGCACAACAAACGTTAGCTACCGGTGGTCAATGTATGGCTTTATCTACTCCGAACGGTATTGGAAACTGGTTTCATCATACATGGGCAAAAGCTGAATCTGGTGAAAACAGCTTTCTTCCTATTCGACTTCCTTGGACTGTACACCCGGAAAGAGATCAGAAATGGAGAGATCAACAAGATGCTGACTTAGGTCCTCGAATGGCTGGACAAGAATGCGATTGCGATTTCTTAGCTTCAGGAGATACAGTTTTTGAACCAGATGATATGTTATTCATAGAAAAAACATGGCTAAAAGATGCTTTAGAGAGGAGAGGAGTTGATAATAATTTATGGATATGGGAACCTGCTGATTATACTAAGTCATATATGGTTGTTGCTGACGTATCTCGAGGGGACTCTAGCGACTACTCAGCTTTTCATATTTTTGATATAGAAACATGTGTACAGGTTGCTGAATATAAAGGTAAGCTTTCTCCTAAAGATTTCGGTAATGTACTTGTAGGAATCGCTTCTGAATATAATGACGCTCTTTTAGTAGTTGAGAATGCTAATATTGGCTGGGCTACTATTGAACAAGTCTTAGAAAGAGAATATAGAAATCTATACTATTCTCCTCGTAACCATTTAGACACAGTTGAATCTTATATGACTAAATATGAAAGAGATCAACTCGTTCCCGGTTTTACTATGTCAGCGAGGACTAGACCATTAGTAATAGCTAAGTTTATAGAGTATGTAAGGGATAAATCAGTTACTATTCAATCCAAGAGATTATTAGAGGAAATGAGAGTTTTCATATGGAAAAATGGTAAAGCACAAGCTCAAGACAAATATAACGATGATCTTGTTATGTCGGCTGCAACTGCATTATATGTAAGAGATACTGCTCTTAAGTTAAGGCAACAAGGAATGGATTTAGCCCGAGCTCAACTTTCATCTTTTACGAATCTCAATGCAAAAAATCCCGCAGTAATGACAACAGTTGGAAAACAGATAAATAATCCTTATATTATAAATACAGAACGTGGAAATGAAGACATTTCTTGGATTTTAAAATAGACTATTTATATAAAAAGCTAAAATGGCTGATACTTCAATATTTAAACGACTAAGCAGATTATTTTCATCTGACGTAGTTATACGTAATGTAGGAGGGACTGAACTAAAAGTTGCTGATGTAAATCAGATTCAAACTACAGGTAAGTTTCAAACTAATTCACTTATAGATAGATTTAGTAGACTTTACATCTACAACAATCAAAATATATTTAATCCTAACCTTAATTATCAGACACTCAGAATTCAACTATATTCTGATTATGAAGCTATGGATACAGATCCTATTATAGCTTCTGCATTAGATATAATCGCTGATGAAGCAACAGTTAAAAATGAACAAAACGAAATACTGTCAATCAAGTCTTCTGATGAAAATATTCAAAGAGTACTGTATAATCTTTTCTACGACATTCTTAATATTGAGTTTAACTTATGGTCGTGGACTAGAAATATGTGTAAATATGGAGATTTTTTCCTCAAACTAGAAATAGCAGAAAAATTTGGTGTCTATAATGTACTACCTTATACAGTTTATCATATTTTAAGAAGAGAAGGCGAAGATCCTAACGAACCTCAAAGAGTTACTTTTACTCTAGACCCTGACGGTCTTGCTTCAAGTCAGAATCCAAATTATCTTCCAAATAAAAAAGATAGAAAAACTATTGATTTTGATAATTATGAAATAGCTCATTTTAGACTTATCTCGGATACAAATTATCTTCCTTACGGCCGTTCATATTTAGAACCTGCTCGTAAGTTATATAAACAATATTCTCTTATGGAAGATGCTATGTTAATTCATAGAATTATGAGAGCTCCAGAGAAAAGAATGTTTTATATTAACGTAGGTTCTATACCCCCTAACGAAGTTGACCAGTTTATGCAGAAGACTATCAACTCTATGAAAAAAACTCCTTATGTTGGTCAAGATGGTCAATATAATCTTAAGTTTAATATGCAAAATATGATGGAAGATTTTTATCTTCCAGTTAGAGGAGGAGATACTTCTACTAGGATCGAAACTACTAAAGGATTAGATTACGATGGTGTAACTGATGTTATGTACCTCCTTAACAAAATGTTCGCTGCTTTAAAAATTCCAAAAGCATACTTTGGCTATGAAGGAGATTTATCCGGTAAAGCAACTTTAGCAGCGGAAGATATTAGATTTGCAAGAACTGTTGAAAGAATACAAAGAATATTAGAATCTGAGCTTACTAAGATTGCTTTAGTACATTTATATACTCAAGGATTTAAAGGTGAAAGTTTAACTAACTTTGAAATAAGACTTACTACTCCTTCAATTATTTTCGAACAAGAAAAAGTAGCTTTACTAAAAGAGAAAATTGATTTAGCTAATCAAATGAAGGATACTAAGCTATTCTCCTCAGATTATATTTATGAAAAAATATTTGATCTTTCAGAAGATCAATTTATGGAAGAAAGAGATCTTGTTAGAGAAGACTCTAAAAGATTATTTAGATTAGCTCAAGTTGAAAATGAAGGTAATGATCCTGCTGAATCAGGTAGATCTTATGGAACTCCTCATGATTTAGCTTCAATGTACGGTAGAAGATCTCAATCTACTCCTAAAGGTGCAGGTCCAGACGAAGTTCCTATGGGATATAGTGAACAACCAAAACATGGAGAACCTGGTCCCGAAGGAGGTAGACCACGTGAGAAATTTTCCGTTTACGGTACTAACGATGACCCCATAGGAGGTAGAGATCCTTTAGGTACACATGGAATGCATGGTGGGTTTCCCTCCGATAATGAAAATGTACTAGAAAATAATATTACAAAAGCAATTTACCACAAAAATATTGATTCTATTAAAAAGATGGTTTTTACTAAGAAATCAGAAAAAAGTTCCGACTTACTAAATGAAGACAATATAAAAGATTTAGGTAATTAGTACATATTTATATTAGTAAACGTATATTATGAGCATTAAACATTCTAAATTACGTAATACTGGTTTAATATTTGAATTATTAGTTAAGCAAGTAGCTGCTGATATACTTAATAATAGAGATAGTAAAGCAGTTAACATAATTAAGAAACATTTTACGGGCAATTCAATGTTAGTAAAAGAATTCAAATTATATGAATTCATTTCTAATAATAAAGGAATTAGCAAGAATAAAGCATCTGCAATACTTTCTACTATTACAGAAGTATCAAGAAGATTAGACCGTAAGAGTATCAATAAACAAAAGTACCATTTGATTTCTGATATTAAAGAATCATATAATGTAGATGACTTTTTTAGTGTACCTATTAGAGACTACAAACAATTTGCAGCTTTATATTGCTTATTAGAAGCTCAATCTAGTGATAATGTAGTTGAACCTGAATTTTTGATAAATAATAGAACTACTATTTTAGAGCACCTTACATCTACTAAACACGATGAAGAGAATGTTAAAGATGAATTAATAGAAGAATATAGTAAGTACGATAAAGATTTAAGATTATTAACATTTAAGATTTTACTAGAAAAGTTTAATAAAAACTATAGTAATTTATTACCTGAACAAAAACTTTTGCTTAAAGAGTTTATTACGTCAAGTAATTCAACTACTAAACTTAGAAAGATCGTTAATACTCAAATTACTAATATTAAAGAAGAAATCTCAGCACTAGCTTCTAAAGTTAAAGATGATGTAGTAAAGATAAAACTTCAAGAGGTATTAAAAAATATTAAATTGATTCCAAATTCTCAAAAAATAAAAGATAGTAATTTAGTAGATTTAATGTTATATTACGATTTAGTAAAAGAACTTAAATCATTATGACATTAGGTGACTTAAGAAGTATTATAAGAGAAGTTCTCGAAGAGCTTAATGAAGCCAACGTTACAAATGTAGGCGGGGCTAGTCACGGAGGAGGAGCTGGAGCTCAATACGCTACCCCTTATGCTTTCAGCAAAGGTAGAGATAATAGAGCAGTACAATATTTAAAAAGAATAGGATTTAAAAAAGTCGAAAGACCAAAGAGACCATCACATACTAAAGGATTTGATTACTTATGAGAAAAGTAACTGTAACAGAAAAATATAGAGCAGTCAACGAAGGATCGATGACTAAAAAGGAATTTGTTCGTCAAATGAGACAACAGTATCCAAATCACATAACCCAATTTGACGGATTTGATTCTTCTGTTCAAATTCTTAAAAATAGAGGATTACTATTCGAATCTACTCATAAGGCTTTTTCTGGAGTAAAAGTCTATGATGATAGACCGACGTTAAATTATTCATTAGATACTCTTGAAAGAGGCTTAAGGATGGAACTAGCAGCTATGGGAATTACAATGCCTCATCAAGGTGTTAATTCCGACGATTATTTTAAAGCTGAAAAGAAAGCCAAAGAAAATTTAGAAAAAAATCCTAATCACTATTTAGAACTTATTTCTGGTGAATCTAATAAAGTAGACAAACACGACAAACCTAAACATGTTAAAAGAGGAGCATTAGATAAAGATACATTTAATGATCTAAAAAAAGCTTCTTTAAAAGAAGGAGCAGTTGAAAAATTAGCTAAAAAATTAGGAGTAGACGTCGAAAAATTACAATCAACTATCAAGAAGATGAAAAAAGGTGAAGAATTGGCAACTACTGCTGCTGCAAGAGCTGCAAAGCCTGAATTTTCCGAAGAGCTTGAAACTGAAGAAATGAGCGAGGATACTAAAAAAACGATCATAGCTCAAACAATGAGCGCTATTAGAAATAAATACCCAGCAATATCTGATGATATTCTCAAAGATTTTCTCAAAACACATTACCACGATTTATTAGATGGATCTGATCCAGTTGATGAATTTGAAGAATTTGTATCTGTTAATTATGAAGGTCCTTCTGATTATATGGATGAAAAACAAGGAAAAGATCACGATGGGGACGGAGATATAGACTCTGACGACTACCTTAAAGCTAGAGATAAAGCTATCAAAAAAGCAATGGGTAAAGATGAGCAAATTAAAGAAGCTATAAAAACTGTAATTAGAAAAGTTCTAACAGAGGAATCTCTTAATGAAGCAGCAACTAATAATTTAGCTAGCTATGGAGAGAGTTATGCAGGATTTGAAAATGTTAAGTCTACAGTAAACGAACTCGAAAATATAGTAACTGAAATAGAGCAATTTTACGAAAAAATTTCTGAAAAAATAGCTAAGGCTATGTCAAAATCATCTGATTTTAAAAATTTAGACGGAATGAAAGTTGGTGCTTTCATTGCCCCCGCATTAGAGGATGCGTTCAAAAAAGATTTGAGACCGGTTCTTAAAAGAGGTTTTTTAAACAAAGTAGAATTACCTAAAGTACGTACTATTTCTCAAGCTGATATCGATGCTCATAGATCTGGTGAAAGACCTTTAGGAGAAGATGAAAAATCAACAGTATTTACACCTAAATTTTAAATATGCCTGAATTATTAGTAGACGTTACTCCATTCGAACCTACGATTAGAGAGTCAAAAACCAATCCTGGAGTTTTTGAAGTAGAGGGAATTATGCAAAGAGCTTCTGCTGAAAATCAAAACGGAAGGGTATATAAAAAAAACATTTTAGAAAGAGAATGTAAAAAGTATATAGAAGAATATGTTGAAAGAGGAAATGCTTTTGGAGAACTTGATCATCCTGAATCTCCTGTAGTTTCTCTAAAAAATGCTTCTCATATAGTTAAAGAGTTATGGTGGAAAGGTAACGACCTTATGGGTAGAGTTGAATTACTTAATACACCTGCCGGTAATATAGTAAAAGAAATAATTAAAGCAGGCCATACAATCGGTATCTCATCAAGAGGTACAGGATCAGTACAGCAGACAAACGAAGGAAACTTAGAAGTACAACCTGATTTTGAACTAGTATGCTGGGATTTCGTATCTAATCCTTCTACACACGGTGCATTCATGAACCCAGTTTCTTTAAAAGAAGGAAAAGAAAAACTATCACCTATAATAAGACTTAATAATATTATTAACGATATATTAAGATCTTAAGTTACACTTTATTTTACGGTTTTTAAAAACTTTATATATTTATATAAGAATACAGCGTCTTATACGCTGTCACCTTATTTTAAACTCCTATTACAGTTCCTAATAACTGTACCTCACAATTAAACAAAAAATGGCAAACAAAGACTTATTTAAGCAAGCAATTGCTGAAGCTAAATCTGTAAGAGAAGCTGCTATAGCCAATGCTAAAGAAGCTCTAGAAGAAACTCTTACACCACATCTTAAAGACATGTTAGCTGCTAAACTTCAAGAAATGGAAGATTCCAAAAAAGACGAAGAAGTAGTTAACGAAGTCGAAGAAGAAGTAGAAGAAGCTAAACATCATGATAAAGACCACAAAGACGAAGGTAAAAAATCAGATGATAAAATGGACGAAACTACTTTTGCTGAAGAAATGGATGACGCTGAACCAGTTGCTATGGAGGCAGACTCAGATGATTCTGAGGATGAAGCTCCCGAAGAAGCAGGAGACGATGAAGAACTAGGCAATTTAAGTGTAGATCAATTTAAAGATCTAATTAGAGATATTATTTCTCAAGAAATGGGAGATCACTCTCACGACGATATGCCTGCTGACGACATGGACGCAGGAGATATGGAAACACCTGATGAAGCCGAAATGGACGACGAACCTGAAAGTATAGACTTAGACGAACTTCTAGCTGAATTAGAAGCTCTTCCTGAAGGAAAAGATGAAGATGATAAAATGGAAGAGAAGAAACATGGCAAAGATGACGATGCTATGGAAGAAAAGAAACATAGTAAAGATGATAAAGCTATGGAAGAAAAGAAGCACAATAAAGATAAAGATGCTATGGAAGAAGATACTTCTAACCAAGTAAACGCTGAATCTGAAGGTAAGGATTACAATTTAAACCGTACTATTAAAGAAGATTTAGACGGTGCTCTTGAAACTATAGATACTCTTAAAAAAGAATTATCTGAAGTCAATATTCTTAACTCTAAGTTACTTTATGTAAACAAGATTTTTAAAGCTAATGATCTTAACGAGTCTCAAAAAGTAAACGTTATTGCAGCTTTCGACAAAGCTGAAACTGTTAAAGAAGTTAAACTAGTTTATGAAACTGTTAGTGATAACTTCGTTACTAAAAAAGAGACTACAATTAAAGAACACAAAGGTATGGCATCAAAAGCAACAGGTACTACCGCAAGTAAACCTGAAGTAATTGCTGAAGTATCCGACACTGTTCTTCGTATGCAAAAGTTAGCCGGAATAAAATAATTTTAAAACAACTTACAATTAATCATGGAAATTAATAACTTATTAGAAAGCTCAAACACTTACAAAAGCATGCAAGCTGATGCTGCTAAGTTAGCTGACAAGTGGAGTGCATCTGGTTTGTTGGAAGGTTTAGGAGAAAAGCAGACTACTAACATGGCTGTAATCCTCGAAAACCAAGCTAAACAAATCGTTGCTGAAGCAAATTCAACTAACGTAGGCGGTGCAGCTCACGGTGGTGGCGCAGGTGAACAATGGGCAGGTGTAGCACTTCCTTTAGTAAGGAAAGTATTTGCACAAATCGTAGCACAAGATTTCGTATCAGTGCAACCAATGAACTTACCATCAGGTCTAGTATTTTACCTAGACTTTAAGTATGGTACATCAACAAACGGATTTAACGACGGTAATAACCTATACGGTAACGTATCTTCTGCTTCTGCTAAAATGTCAGTAGATGAAGAAGTTGCTGATGGACTTTACGGTGCCGGTAGATTCGGATATTCAATTAATCAAGTAGCAGTAAACAAAGCTGCTTCACAAGTAGCTGCCACTTCTGCTTCAATTGCTTACGAAGATGGTGTAGATCCTGGAGACTTCTTTATTTTAAGAGTCGGTATGTCAGGAACTGATTTCGATACAGAAGGTGTAAGAGCATTTACTCTTGCTACTGGATCGACTACAATTTCATTTGATCAGAAATATACTTCTGTAAATGGAAATAACGTAGACTTCGTAGTAGCTTCTGCATCCCTTGCAGGTCACGCTGACGGTGCTAACTTAACAGTTAGATATCACAAGCAGCCTCTAGAAAATGACAGAGGTGATTTTGAAGCTGATTCAGGAGTTGCTGTAGATACTTCGATTACTATTCCAGAAATAGACGTTAAGCTTGCTTCTGAGGCAATTGTTGCTAAGACACGAAAGTTAAAAGCACAATGGACACCAGAATTTGCGCAAGATCTTAACGCATATCACTCAATCGATGCTGAGGCTGAACTTACTTCACTATTAAGTGAGTACATCTCAATGGAAATCGATCTTGAGATTTTGGATATGTTGATTCAAAACGCAGTAACAACTGAAAGATGGTCTGTTGAAAATAATAAAGTATGGACTGGTACAACTGCCGCTGGTAGCTGGACTACTTCAACTTCAGATTTCTACAATACTCAAGGACAGTGGTTCCAAACGCTTGGTACTAAAATCCAAAAAGTATCTAATAAAATTCACCAAAAAACTCTTAGAGGTGGAGCAAACTTCTTAGTATGTTCTCCAAACGTAGCAACTATTCTAGAATCTATTCCTGGATATGCTGCTTCTACAGATGGTGATGCAATGGAATTCAACATGGGCGTACAAAGAGTTGGTTCTTTAGCTAATAGATTTAAAGTATATAAGAATCCTTATATGACTGAAAACACTATTCTATTAGGCTTTAGAGGATCACAATTCTTAGAAACTGGTGCAGTATATGCTCCTTACGTTCCATTACTAATGACTCCTCTAGTATACGATCCAGAGACTTTCACTCCAAGAAAAGGTCTCATGACTCGATATGCTAAGAAGATGATTAGACCAGAATTCTACGGTAGAATCTTTGTATCAGACATTGATCAAATCTAAAGTAACCTTTAGACTATAATAAAGAGAGGCCTTTTCGGGCCTCTTTTTTTTTATACTATTTATAGTAAATAACTAATGTTCTTATCTATGCCGAGTAATGATTACACCGATGAGGTGTTTGTACAAAAAAGAAGACCAAAAAATCCAATAAAATTTAATGTTACACTTAACGAAGAACAGAAATTAGCGAAAAAACTAATATTAGAAAATCCTGTTACTGTACTTAAAGGTATGGCAGGAAGCGGTAAGACTCTAGTTGCTACTCAAGTAGCTTTAGATTTACTGTTTACAAAACAAATTAGTAAAGTTATTATAACCAGGCCAACAGTTTCAAAGGAAGAAATAGGTTTTTTACCTGGTGATATACGTGAAAAAATGGATCCTTGGTTAGCTCCTATCTATCATAATCTTTTTATGCTTTATAATGAAGAAAAAGTAAGAAAAGAAATGGATAATGGTAATATAGAAATCGTCCCGTTTGCTTTTATGAGAGGTAGAACATTTGTAAATTCATTTGTAATAGTTGATGAGGCACAAAATGTTACACATAGTCAAATGGAGACAGTTATAGGCCGATTAGGTAAAGGTTCTAAAATGGTAATATGTGGTGATTTAGCTCAAATTGACCTAAAGGATAAAAGAGAAACTGGATTTTCATTTTTAGCTAGACTAGAAGAAAATGTTCCTGGTTTTGTAACACATTCTTTAGAGTATAATCATAGACATAATATAGTAGCACCTATTTTAGAAGTATATAAAACCTTCAGAGATTAATTACTATTTATATATAAACTACTTCAATGGCGGATATTCCAATTTATAGCGGTACTAGTACTTTTACTTCGGGTTCTTCTACACCATTCGGTTTTTATGACGATGATACTACCTTTCAGAGTGATGCTGATAAAGTAGCAAAATTTTGTGCAACAAGACTTGGCTTTCCTTTAATGGATGTTGAATTGCAACCTGATTCTTTTTATGCTTGCTTTGAAGAAGCTGTTACTGTGTATGGAAATGAAGTTTTTCAATATAAAATTAGAGAAAATTATTTATCGCTAGAAGGTGCTAGCTCGGAAGCTAACTTAAATAATAAATTATTAGAACCTAACCTACAGAGAGTAGTAGAAATTAGTTCTAATTATGCAACTGAAGCAGAAGTAGGAGGTAATATTACAAGATATACAGGTTCTTTACCTGTTTCTCAATCAATTCAAGACTATGACCTAGATAGTTGGGCACTCGAAAACGGCATTAGCGGGAGTATTGAAGTAAGAAGAGTATTTTATGAAGCACCTCCTGCTATACTTAGATATTTTGACCCATATGCAGGGACTGGAACAGGAGTTCAATCTTTAATGGATGCATTTGACTTTGGTTCCTATAGTCCTGGAGTAAATTTCTTATTAATGCCTATATCTTTTGATATGCTTAAATTACAGGCTATAGAGTTTAATGACCAAATAAGAAGAAGTAGTTATTCTTTTGAGTTAGTAAATAATAAATTAAGACTTTTCCCTATACCTTTAAAAAATTACGACCTTAAGATCGAATATTTTGAGATAGATGAAAAAAGAGCAGCTTCTATAAGTAGTGGAAGTAATTTAATAACTAATGTATCCGAGGTACCTTATCAAAATCCGAGTTATTCTTCTATTAATAGTGTCGGTAAACAATGGATATTTCAGTATACACTTTCGTTAGCTAAAGAACTTCTTGCTTATGTTAGAGGAAAATATCAAACTGTCCCGGTTCCGGGTTCAGAAGCTACTTTAAACCAAGGAGACTTACTTACTGATTCTAGAGCTGAAAAAGAATCTTTAATTAGTAATTTAAGAGATATGTTAGAACAGACTTCGAGGTCTTCTCAACTAGAAAGAAAAGCTAATGAATCGGAAAATTTAAGAAAAACATTATCTGAGGTACCGTACACTATATATATAGGATGAAACTGATAAATATACTTTTTGAAGAGTTATTTGATACTTACGAAGGTATGGTGCAGGTGATTCATAGTAAAGAAACAGGTGCAGAAACATTAGCTGCCCTTTTAAGAGCATTGCCTGGGGTAACAACAGTAACTACAGCAGGACAAGACACTAATCGTAATCTGGCAACGTATAAAATAAAACTAATTACACAAAAGAGTGGTATAGAAGCTTTTAAAAAACTAAAAAGTAGCGCTTTATCAAAATATTCAGCTGTTAAAGTAGTAAAAGTTGGTGATAAAACTATAACTAAGAAATAATGATATTTGGTTCAAATAGAGATTTTAATTTATTACTAAAAGTAAACAGAGAACTACTAAAAGATGTAGTAGAACAAGAAATTTTGCTTTATAAGTATGATTTGAATGAAATACAGGGTAATATTTACGGAGAAGCTACTTCTAAACAGTTTTTACCACCTGTTAAATTGAATTGTCTTATAACTAGGGGGGATCAAGTTGTTACTAATGATGAATTTGGTCCTGATTTGATAAGAGATGCATCGTTTGCATTATTAAGACAAGATTTAAACGATAGTAACGTTTTTCCTGAAGTCGGAGACATAATTATGTGGCAAGAAGATTATTATGAAACTGATACAGTAAGAGAAAATGAATTATTTTTAGGTAGAGATAAAAGTTACAATTTAACTTCCTATGGAGAAAAATTTGGAACATCTTTATCGATTATTTTAGATTGTCATTTAACAAGAAGAGAAAAAGTAGGAATTACTTTCGAAGGCACACAGCTTTAATCTATTTATTTATATGAAACTTAGGGATATAATACTTAACGAAATGTCAAAAACTGCTTCCGTTCAGGATGCCGAAAAAGAACTTAGGTCTCCCTATAAATCCTTTAAGGTAGGCAAGGTTAGCTTTAGCAAAGACGGTACTAGTAAGTTTACCATAACTAGAATAGATCCTGAAACAGGACAAGTCAGTTGGAATATTACTAAAATGCCAGGTTTTAATAAACTTTTCAAGCAAGTAGATAATTTAGTAGATACTTCTAAAGTAGTATACCAAAGAACCAAGGAGGACTCAAAATTTAGAGAGTTTTACCAGCAGGCTCGTCAATTGAGAAACGATATTAGAAGACATTTGCGTAATGAGTACCCAGAAGACTATAAAAGAATAAAAATTGAGGAGAATGAAGATAAATAATTTTCTTTCATATAAAAATGCCTGATAATAATATAAATACCGAAAAAAAAGTAGAGTTAAGACAGAAAAATTTTGAGTCTTATACCGGTACTGGTACTGCTCCTATTCCTGACCCTAAAAAGAGGGTATTGCAACGTTCTGTAAAGAACGATGAACTTAAAATTCCTGATTTAGGGCTAAAAGAAATAGATGAAGCAATATTTTACTATTTTGATAATGTTATTAAACCTACTGTAATACAAAATAATTTACAAAAACCAGTACCTGTTCTGTATGGTTCACCTGAAAGATGGGCTTCAGTTCAAAAAGACGGTTTTTATAGAGATAAAAACGGAAAAATTCAAGTACCTTTAATTATGATAAAAAGGGACTTAGTAGAAAAAAATAGAAATTTAGGTAATAAATTAGACGCTAACAATCCTACTCAATTTCTTGTTTTTCAAAAACAGTATTCAAAGAAAAACAGATACGATAGATTTTCATTGTTAAATTCTAGAGTACCAACCGAAGAATTACAAGGAGTAGTTATGCCAGATTATGTAAATATAACGTATTCTTGTGTTATGTTTACTGAATACATTGAGCAAATGAATAAATTAGTTGAAGCTGTAAATTATGCATCTGATTCCTATTGGGGAAACCCAGAAAAATTTCATTTTAGAGCTATGATCGATAGTTATACTACATCAACAGAGCTTTCTCAAGGCGAGGATAGAACAGTAAAAACTAATTTTAATATTTCACTTCTTGGACACGTTATTCCAAAAGGAATAAATGCTAGTTTACAAGGATCCGGAAAATTTTATAGTAAATCTAGAGTAATTTTTAACCTAGAGACTGTAAGTGATATAAATAACATAATAAAAGATGGGTAGGTATAGCTATACACGAAGCAGTTCAACTTCAGTAGCATTTTTTGATGCTTCAACAACAGGAACAGTAAATATAGAAGAATCTATGACAGCAGAACAAAAAATTTATTTAGCACTACAAAAAGCATTTAGTAGTACTTCAAAAACTGTAGTAGCAGATGACAACGCTAATACTATAACTTTTCAAGATATTACTATAGCAACACCTCCGGCTGGATTTCCGGCTTTAACAAAAGATAATTTTCAAGTATTTATTAATGGAGTTATAGTCGAAATAGACGCTATTACTTCTATAGTACAATCTGGTAGTAATGTAGTTGTGTCATTAAATACTGGTTTAAATTACGATTTAAGCAGCAGTGATGAGTATATGATAACAGGAAAATTTGATTAATTAATGGCTATTATACAGTGGAAACAACTTAGTACCCACCTTAGCGGTTCAGGGCAATTGACAGGTTCTCTGGATGTTAGTGGTAGTATACTTTTAAACGGTACCAACATATCATCCGGTGGCGGTTCTACTGATATTTCTTCTCTAAATACATTTACCGGTTCAATACAAACTCAAGTTGATGGATTAAGTTCTGCAACATCGTCTTATATTACTAATTTGCCAACTGGTCTGATATCTCAATCTGGAAATATAGTAGATATTCCAGGAGTAAAGATTCAATATTCAAATGTTTACTCTAATATAGGAGATTTGCCTTCTGCAACAGATTACCATGGAATGTTTGCTCATGTCCACTCCACAGGTAAAGCATATTTTGCTCATGCCGGTAACTGGATTGCTTTAGCTAATGAAAATGGAAATATTTCTTCATCAGCTCAAATATTACCTATAGCAACTTCAAGCATAACAGACTTCGATAATGAAGTATCACGTTCAGTTTCTGAAACTGGATTTAGTAACATAAATTTTGATGGGGATAGGATAGTTTCTAATACCGATTTAGGTGATCTCTTTACTAATAATTTTAACGCAGGAACCTCAGGAAGTGTAACTGAGTTTTTAGAATCTGTATTTTTTCCTAACTCAGGTCCGTCATTTACTTCAAATACAAATATTAGTATAGCTGAATTTAATACATCTGGCTCTAATATACATACTATAACCGCTACTGACCCTGAATCACAAACTCTTACTTTTTCTACACAATCATCTTATACAGACGATTTAGTTAGAGTTGCAACCAATGGTGTAGTAACTTTGAACGCAGTACCAACAACTGAAACGTTTAATACAGTTGATAGAGGAGACTCTACATTAGCTCACGAAGTTCCAGTACAAGTAACCGATACTTTTAATGCTACAGCTAATACAACAGTATACTTTAATGTAGTTGCAAACTCAGCACCGGTATTCAGACAAACATCAATATACGGAAATATTATAAATTCATTTACAAGTAGTAGAAATGAAAATGCTGCTTCAGGAGAAGTAGGAAAAATTTATTTTACTGATAGTAATTCTGACTCTATTACTATAAGGTCAGGTTCAGATCCTAACGGACATTTTAGCTTAGTAAAAAATAGTACTTTTGTTCAAATAAATCAAGTAACAGCATCGCTAAACTATGAAGAAACTACTGTATATAATTTAAGTTTAACCGCTTCAGATGAACACTTTGAGGCAGGTCAAGATACTGACGCTCAAACATTTTTGCCGATTACTATTAGCGTTACTGATAATTTATCACCAACTATTAATTCTCAAACCCTTAATAGTATAAACGAAAATAGTTCTAACGGAGCAGTAGTTGATAATATAGCAGCATCAGATTCTGAAAGTGACACTATAACTTTTAGAAATTTTAATTTATCTAGATTAGAATTAGATAACGTAGAAGTTTCTCAAGGCACTTACAGCGGAACATCTCAAGCTACCGATCCTCATGAAAATCCTTTTCAAATGAGTAATACCGGAGCTGTAACTCGAAAAAACGGAGTCTTTATTAACTCTGATTTAATTAACGAATATCAATATACTGTCGAAGTAGTAGACTCTTTTAACACAGCTTCTAACTCTGCAACTATTACTATACCAATTACTGATGATGCTGCCGCAACAATAACCGATAATTGGTCAGCTGGTCCATATATAAAAGAATCTGAAGTAAGTGGATCTACTATAAAGACTACTGATTATGGTTCCACTCAAGCAGATTATAATTCGAATCAAAGCGGTACCTGGAGTTCATCCAACTCAGCTATTTCTATTAATTCTAACGGTAGTTTATTTATCAATACGAATTTAAGCGGTTCCGTAACTCAGAGCGGAGATACAGTTGATTCCACTATTACGTTTACTAATTTATTTGGTACTACTACAACCGATGCTTTATCAGTTCAGGTAGTTGCTAACCAAGCACCTTCTATTTCATTTACGAATCAAACTTCTAACTTAAATACTAATTTAGCTATTCCAGGGACAAATCTAGTAACAGTATCTATATCTGATACTGAAAACGATATCCCTTATAGTGCTTCTATACAAGGTACTGATGGTAATTTATTTTTACTAAATCCTCAAAATAGCAGTACATCGTCTATTTTCGTCGAACCAGCATCTAACTTAGACGCCGGGTCTTACACTTTTTCAATAACAGCAAAAGACAGTTATGATAAGTCAACAACGGAAAGCAGAACTATAACTATTAGTGATGCTGATACAGGTACATTAAGTACCAATGGAACATTTTATTTAATTGAATCAGCAGTTAGTGGGAGTTTAATAAGAACTAATTCTAACGGTAGAACAGGAACTCAAGGAGACTTAGCAGTAAGTTATTCTCCTGATTATGGTTCACAAGCAGTCCAAAATTTTACATCATCTAATGATAGCATAGACATTAACGATAACGGAAACCTTAGTATAAACATTAATATAAGCGGCTCTACCACAGGTTCAGGCGATACTATAGACTCAGATATTACTTTTGGTGATCAGTATGGAAACATAGGATCAGGTAGTATTACTATTAACATTACTGCTAATCAAAACCCTGTTGCTACTTTCACTAATCAAAACTCTGTTTTAACTTCTTCTATAGATGTTAATACTAATTTAGTAAGTGTAAGTATAACAGATGATGAAAACGATACTCCTTTCAATCTTTCACTTTCAACTTCTGCTCCATTAACAGCAGTACCAAAAAATGCAAACTCTTCATCTTACGAAATACAAAATACAGGATCGTTAAGTGATGGAGTATACATTTATACAGCATCTCTTTCTGATAGCTTTGGAAAAAGTGAATCGTATAATAGGACATTAACAGTAGCAGAAGAAAGAGGATTAGTTTATGCCTATGGAATTAATTGGGGAGCTAATCCCGCTAACGAAAATGCCTTCTTTGGCTCAGCAGGAGATAGTGGAGGAGACGGTATTGGTATTGAATCAGGCTCTGTTATTTCTCATTTACAAAGCGGTAGTATAGGTAGTACTTTTTCAACCAGTTATGGTGCTGCTTCAACTACTACATTATTTAATTCTGAATCTTTAGTAGATTTATCAGATTCTGATACATCTGGAGTTTCAACTTTAGGATACTTTAATTTTAGCGCAGGAGGTCAACAGCATGTTTTAGTAGTATTTCCTTCTTCTTCTTTCTTAGATAGTAAGCCTACTAGTATGTATGACGGAGTACCACCTGACTCAACAGGTACTAATAAAGAATTTTATCTCTATGCTAAAGATGCATCAATACCTGGAACTGTAAGTTCTGGAGTATATTATTTTGATGTTGAAAATACAACAGAAGGCTCTGATAGATGGGGAATGATATTTACAGAAGGAAAAAATTCAAATAATTCAAGATATTACTTAATGCCTGATACTGCATCAGCACCTTAACCTATTTATTTATATGCCAACTACAGCAGGAGATATTTACGTAAGAAGTGGAGATTCAGGAGCTTTTACAGCAGTTGAATTTGTACAAGGAGGTTGGATTACTGTAGATTCAGGTTCTTCTATGAGATCATTAGATGAATCTAGATTAAAAGACGGCCAAATAGTTTACGTACAAGAATTAAATGAATTATATGTTACGTCTAAATTTATTGCATTTGAAACCCCTGGATATGCTGGGTTTGTAAATTCTGCATCATTTGCATCATTTCAATTTCCAGGAAGCGGAGGAGGAGGAAGCGGGGATATTACTTCAGTCACCGCGGGTAGTGGTTTAACCGGGGGTGGAAATACCGGTGCTGTTACTTTAGATATTAACCCTGGATCAGGATTATTTTTAGAAAGCGACGAAATAAAATTAGATACTGGAAGTAGTTTCTTTGAATCAGCAGTGGTGGATTTAGCTATTTTTCAAGAAACAGGATCTTCCTTTAATACTACCAATAATATAGAAATAACAGGTTCTTTAGGATTAGAAATAAATTCTAATCAATCAGTTACATTTAATTCTAGTTCTCGAAAACTGTTCGAAGTTGATAATACAGGTGTACTTACATTAACTACTCAATCTACTGAACCTACTCTTACAGGAGGAGGAATTTATTTTGATGAAGAATTCAATATGTACATAGGTGTTACCTAAACTAAAACTATTTATTTAAAATAACTATAAAAAAAACAATTATAATCTCACAAAATTAAATTATGGCAGGATGGAAAAAAGTAATTGTCTCCGGTAGTAACGCAGAACTAAATCAAGTTACTGCGTCTTTTTTCATTGGAGATGGTTCAGCATTAACAGGTGTAGCAGCAACGTCATTAGACATTGACAATTTCGGTTCAGATCTTACCTCAGCAACATTAGTAGGTACAGATTTAATTGCTACTTCAGATAACGGAACTGAAGGTAGAGCATCTATCTCTCAGTTAGCATCACCTCTAGCAGGAACTGGTTTAGAGGCAAACAGTGGTACTATAAGAGTAGCAGCAGCAGCAGCCGGCAACGGATTAGCTGGCGGAGGCGGCTCAGCTTTATCACTAGATCTTAACGAACTTACAGCAGCAACTGTAGCAGTAGCAAACGACAGTATTGCTATTATAGATGCTGATGATAACTCAACAAAAAAAGAGTCTATAGCAGACGTTATTACAGCAACAGCTGGAGACGGTTTAGCAGCAACATCTGGTGTACTATCAGTAGGTGTTGATGATTCTACTATTGAAACTAACTCTGATGCATTAAGAGTAAAAGCAAATGGTATTGGTAGCAACGAAATAGCTGATGACGCAGTAGGAAGTGATCAAATAGCTAATAATGCAGTAGCTTTAACTACTCAAACAACCGGTGACTACGTTCAATCGTTAGGTTCAGGAACTGGTGTTACTATTGCTTCAAATTCAGGTGAAGGCTCATCTCCTACAATTGCTGTAGATTACGGTAGTACTGCTAATACTGCTGTACAAGGTAATACAACTATTACTTTAACTCAGACTTCAG
>CENS01021353.1_pt1 | contig 18508 bp, 22 predicted proteins | sample 530201 | NCBI WGS metagenome assembly CENS01 (sample SAMEA2619747, study PRJEB7988) | marine metagenome | biome: marine biome (ENVO:00000447); feature: surface water layer (ENVO:00002042); material: "saline water (ENVO:00002010), including plankton (ENVO:xxxxxxxx)" | depth 5 m | reverse complement strand
ACAAAAGAACTTTTTTCGCGAAAATAGCCCTTTCCCAAAAATCCAACTTACCAAAAATATCATGAAAGGAAGACCACCCACACCCAGCTCGGTTAGAAAACTAACCGGAATCGCCAAGCGTAAGAAAGACACGCCCGCGAAGAAAAAGCCGAAGACAAGTTCTCTCGGCACGTTACCGAAACCGCCGAAGACTCTTGAGAAACCCGGCGCGGAATTCTGGAAGACCATCGGCAAGGCGTGCCTCAATATCGGAGTCCTAACCGAACCCGACTTGACCGCACTCGAATTGATGTGTCGTTGTTGGGATCGATTGGAAAACGCTCGCGATCAATTAGGAAACAAGCTCTTGGAGTCCGGCCAATTCGGAGACAAGAAGCACGTGCTCCTCTTGATCGTTCAGCAAGAGGAAGAGAAGCTCTTGAAGTATCTCGTTCAGTTCGGTCTGACCCCCGTCGCACGCGAACGAATAACGAGCGAAGGACTGGGAGCGGATGATCCGTTCGGGGAATTCTTCGACTCATAAGAAACCACCTTGGACCCAATAACCAAATACGCCGAGGACATCGCCGAGGAAAAAATCCTCGCGTGCAAGTATCATCGGCAAGCTTGCGAGCGACACCTTCGCGACCTTTCGCGGAGCAAGTTCGTTTGGGATCTCGACGCGGGCAATCGAGTTATCAACTTTATCGAGAACCTTCGACACCACAAAGGAAGACAGTTCGCCGGGAAGCCTTTCGTTTTGGAACCCTGGCAAACCTTCTTACTCGGGAGCGTATTCGGTTGGCAAAAGAAAACAGGCGGCAGGCGTTACAAAGAATCCTATACCGAGATTCCCAGGAAGAACGGAAAGACCGCCGTGGGCGCAGGCGTCGGAATCTTCGGCCTGACTGCGGACCAAGAGCCCGGCGCGGAAATCTACTCCATCGCTTCCAAACGAGACCAAGCCGCTATTTGTTGGGACGCTTCCAAGCGAATGATTGAGGTGACGCCCGGATTGAAAGAGCGCATCAAGACCGGCAAGGCGTCGGTCTGGTATAATCCGCTCGGCAATAAGTTTGTCCCGTTGTCGAAAGACACAAAGAAAATGGACGGACTGAATCCACACATCGTGATTGGGGACGAGACACACGCCTGGGAAGATCGGATGCTTTACGACCAAATCGACGATGCGTTCGGCTCAAGAGAGCAGCCGCTTTTCTTTTTGATTACGACTGCCGGGAACAATATGGAAGGCGTTTGCTTCGACTTGCGAAAGCACGTTATTGCGATCCTCGAAGGGAACGAGGATGAATCTTACGTGGATGACGAATATTTCGGCTTCATCTGCACACTCGACAGGGATGACGACTGGAAAGACGAAAGCGTATGGATCAAGGCGAACCCGAATCTCGGCGTTTCAAAGGACTGGGATTACATGCGCCGGCAAGTAAAGAAAGCCCAACAGATACCGAGCAAAAAAAACGCGGTCTTAAATAAGCAATTCAACATTTGGACCGAAGCGGGCGAGACCTGGCTCGACATGGATCGATGGAAAGAGAACGGCAAGAGCTACGATCTCGCGAAGCTGGCAAAAGAGAAGTGCCACATGGGAATCGATTTGAGCACGATCCAAGACATCACGGCAGTGGTTCTACTCTTCCCGCCCGGCGTGTATAAGGAATGGGTGATCTATCCGCGCATGTATATCCCAGGTGACAACGTAGGGAAGAAAGAGCGAGCTGACCGCGTGCCGTATGGTCTTTGGGTCGAGCAAGGTTACTTGCAGACGACTCCCGGCGACGTGATCGATCTCGATTACATCTTCGATGACATCCTTCAGATGAACGACGAATATAACGTGATCGATGCAGGATACGATCCTTGGAAGGCGGTCGAACTAGCAACGAAGCTCGACGCCGAGGGAATGGAAGTCGTGCAGATGCGCCAAGGCCACGCCACGCTAGGCGCTCCCTCTACGGAATTCGAAAAGAAAGTAATGGCAAAACAGTTTCGACACGGCGGTCACCCGGTCCTAAGATGGATGGCGAGTAACACGGTTACAATTTCAGACAATAACGAGAACATCAGACCCGACAAAAAAAAGAGCACCAAGCGGATTGACGGAATCGTCGCATCTATCATGGCGCTCGGGCGGGCAATGAGTAACGACAAATACAAGAGCATTTATGAAAATCGAGGATTTATTGAGGACATCTAAAGAGAAAAAGGAAAAGCGTTTGCTGGCGGTAATCGCCGTCGATGGCTCTAGCCACATGCTTGATTGCGACTCGCTTCTGTCAGTAAAGGATTTGTCCTATTATTTGGCAAAGTCTGAGAGTTTTATTTATGCGATGATCAAGAGCGGCTTTGAGATGCCGAAGCACGCTGTATTACGGTACCGGGTTTCCACTTACATAAAAGCGGTGAAGTGGCTTGAGGATAATCCAGATTTCAAGTTCGCGACTGCTTACAAGCACAAAAGCGTGTGATACAAATAGATTCAAATAATTACAAACAATCGTAAATAGTAGCTATCTTGTTTGTACATATAGATTCGTATCTATATTTTGCCAGTGACGTTCTGGCAAAGAGTAAAAGAAGTGTTTGGGCCGAATAATTCGGGCATAGGGAGTCCTGATCAGTGGCTTGTTGATTCATTCCTGGGTGGACTTACCGCTCGGTCTGGAGTCAATGTCACTGAATTGACCGCCTTGGGCGTTCCGACTGTTTTTTCATGTGTCCATGTCATTTCGGACACGCTCGCAACCTTGCCCTTGGTTTTATACAAGCGCAACACGGACGGGACCAAAGAGAGGGTGAGCGACCACAAAGTTTTTCAATTGCTCAACGGGAAGCCGAACGGGGAGATGACCTCGATCGATCTTATGGGCGCATCTTCATGGCACTTATGCCTTCGAAACCGATCATACATTTACATTGCCCGTGACGGTGGGAATCGAGTTGGCGAGCTTTGGCCGGTAGAACCAAGAAGAGTCATGACTCAGCGAGATGGGAAGTCCGGCGCGCTCGAATATTTCATCGACGGAGACCAGGTCGATTCAAGAAACCTAATTCACTTGCGCGGACCTACTACAAACGGTGTCGCAAGTTTGGATACACTGCAAGTCGGTCGCGACTCTATTGGTCTGGCGATTGCCTTGGGTAATAATGCAGCAGACTTTTTTAAGAACAACTCAAAGCTTGGGAATGTTTACAGCTCCGACGCAGAACTCGGAGACAAAGCGATTGCTCGTCTACAAAAACAGTTGAAAGAACGCCGAGACAAGGGGCGCGACTATACCGATTTGTTCCTTGAACAAGGCATGAAGCTTATCGAGACCCGCGCTCAAAATAAGGACGCGCAATTTTTGGAATCTCGGAAGTATCAGGATGAGCGCATCGCAGCTATTTTTAAAGTGCCGCCCCATAAGGTCGGAATCCTGGATCGGTCGACCAATAACAATATTGAGCATCAAGGAATTGAGTTCGTAACCGACACGATTCTACCGTGGGCGCGGCGAATTGAAAAGACTTTAGATATTTACCTTTTAACCGACGCGGAAAGAGCAGACGGCCTCTATTTCGAGTTCATGATTGATGGGCTCGCGAGGGGCGATTTGGCAACTCGATATGAAGCCTATTCTAAAGCGCGTCAATGGGGTTGGTTGTCTGCGAATGACATTCGCAAGAAGGAGAACATGAACCCTATTGACGGCGGAGATGATTACTTGAACCCGCTAAACATGGTGCCCGCAGGGACCGAACCGGAGGAAGAAAATTGAAAACTTGGTACAATATAAAAAAGAACGCTCTCGCGGCTGAGATTTACGTCTATGACGAAATAGGCATTTGGGGTGTATCTGCGAAAGACTTCATAGAGGAACTTAATAGCCTAGGCACGGTTGAGAACATCGACCTGCACGTAAATAGTCCCGGTGGGTCAGTTGTTGATGTCGTCGCTATGATGACGGCCTTAAAGAGCCACAACGCAACTGTCACCGCATACGTTGACGGACTAGCCGCCTCTAGTGCATCACGCCTTATCATGGCCGCCGATGTCGTGGAGATGGCAGACAATGCCCTGCTCATGATCCATAACGTCTGGACGTATACGATCGGCAATGCAAACGAGCTTCGCAAGGAAGCCGAATTGCTCGACAAGTTCGACGATGGACTCGCCAACGATTACGCGAAGTTTAGCGGTAAAGAGGTTGAGGAAATCAAAGGCTGGATGGCTGAAGATACATGGTTTTCAGCAGAAGAAGCAAAAGAAGCCGGATTGATTACTCGGATCGGTGACGAGCAGAAAGCCGCCGCTAGTGTGTCCAAGAATTTCCATGACAAGGCAACTTCATTGAGGAATTGCCCAGACAAACTTCCCGTTCAACTCAAAGAGAAAAAAGAGAGCAAAACAGAGCCGAAAGAGAATTTATCAGAACTTCAAGAAACTGATTTTAAACCAACGCCGCCTAACGCCGTAGAGTTAAGGCAAGCGCAGCGTGAAAGAGAATCCATAACTAAATAAAAACATGAAAAACCTTATCGAAAAAAAGAAAGGCGAGCGTTTGGCGTTGGTAAACAACAATGCTAAGATCGTTAAAGAAGCGACTGCTCGCGAATCCGGCTGGACTGCCGATGAAACCACAACCTGGGAAAACCGGGACGCTGACATTGAGAAGCTAAACAAGGAGATTCAACGCCTTGAGAAGCAATGGCAGGATGAAGAGAAGCTAAACAAAGTTGAAGACTCCAGATTCAAGCCTGAAGTTGGCGACTTTCCAGAAAACAAGGTTGCCTCCAAGGAGTATTCGGACGCATTTTTTAACGGCTTTGCTCGCAAGGGTAAAAACGGCATGGATCCGAAACACTTCAACGCTCTTGAAGTTGGAACCGACGCCGAAGGCGGTTACTTGGTCCCGCAGGAATGGGCCGCGAATATCGTTCGCGATTTGTCTGAACTCGTTGTCATGCGGAAGTATGCTAACGTGATCGTTACTGCATCTGATCGCAATATTCCGCTTCAGACTTCACGCGGAACATTTACCTGGATCGCCGAGGAAGGCGCATACAGTACTAACGATCCGGCATACAACAACCTAGTCCTTTCAGCTCACAAACTTGGAGGTATTATCCAAGTTTCTGAAGAGCTTTTGCAGGATAACTCTTACAACCTAGCAGGCGCTCTACAAGCAGACGCTGCTGAAGAGTTTGCTGACAAGGAAGAAGACGCTTTTGTCGATGGCGACGATTCCGGCAAGCCCGAGGGAGTGTTTCAAGTATCAACTGTTGGAGGCGTATCCGTTTCAGGATACACAGGCGCAGTCAGCGCCACCGCTGCCGTAACTTATGCCGACCTCGTGAACACGCTTCACACTCTAGGCGCACGCTACCGCAAAAACGCGGCTTGGTTGATGTCTGACGGACACGCCAAATTGATTCGCTTGCTAGTTGACGGCCAAAGCCGCCCGCTTTGGGAAATGTCAGTGCAAGCCGGTCAGCCTGATCGCTTACTCGGTCAAGTTGTTGAAATTTCCGATAGCTCACCCGCACCGGCCACCGCTTCACGTGGTATCTGTTTCGGGGATTTCGGTTACTATACGATTGTCGATCGTTTGAATATGACCGCCCAACGCTTGAACGAACTCTATGCGGCCAACGGCCAGATTGGATTCAAGTTCACGAAGCGAGTTGATGGCGGCCTGACTCAGGCAAACGCGATGACCTACTTTGCGCACGGAGCTGCATCTTAATTTTACCTAGCTTGTATCTATCCAATGGCGGGGGCTTCGGTCCCCGTCACATGGACAGATAAAACAACAAAAGGAAGAGCATGAAAAACGTAAAGCTAGTGAAAGTTCAGATCGACCAAGAGCACACCGTATCCGAGCGGATTGACGGAGAATTGAAATACGTATGCCGAAAGGTTGGCGATCAATTAGAGGTGAATACAGCCGAGGCTCAGTCACTTCACAGGAAGCGATTTGGCCATGTTGTCAAAGAGACCAAGCCAGAAGAAACCAAAGCGAAAGCGCCCGCCAAGAAAGCAGCAAAAAAGGCGGCCAAGAAAAAGGCAAAATAAATGCTACTTGAGGAGTTAACCAGTTTTGTAAGGACGACGGACGCGGTAAGCGAGCCGATTACTTTGACGGAGGCCAAAGACCAACTCAGAGAAACGGGAAGCACCGAGGACACCTTTATCAATACCTTGATAAAGACCGCTCGACAGTTCGCAGAAGACAAAACCGGGCGCGCATTAATCACGCAAACTTGGAAAGCAACTTTGGATAACGGTTCGCTTCCCACAGATAGTATTATCGAGCTTCCAAGGCCCCCATTACAGTCTGTAACTGCGGTCACGTATGTTGACTCGGACGGGGCAACCCAAACGCTCTCAACGGACAATTACACGGTGGACACGCTTTCCGAGCCTGGGCGCATTATGTTTGAGGACATGCCCACTATTAAGAGCACGATCAACGCTTTAACGGTTGAGTATGTCGCCGGATATACCGACACCTCAGAAGTTCCTTCAGGCATCAAGCAAGGAATTCTTATTTTGGTCGAACATTGGTTTGATTTCCGTGAAGCCGTAGTTGCCGGAACGATTACAAGTAAGATCCCGATTTCAGCAGACGACTTGCTGGATATGAACCGCATTCACTGGCTGTAAGATGAGACCGGGAAGAATGGATAGGCGCATTACGTTGCAGACGGCAACGCCTTCTGTCAGCGCGACCGGGCAAGCCCTTGAGGGATTCTCGAATCTCGCAACGGATCTGCCCGCGCACAAGCAAGACGTGAGCGGCAACGAGACGAACCGCAACGGCGAGCAGGTCGGCATGGGAATCACTATTTGGACGATTCGCCATAGAACCGATTTTGATATTGCCGGGCGCGTAGTTGATGACGCGAGCGCGGAATACGATGTAACCTTTGCAAAGGAGATCGGGCGCAGGCATTGGCTTGAACTGCATACAAAGCGGAGGACCGATTCCGATGTCTGATTCTGTAATAGCATCTTTCCCACGCGCAAAGCTGCACGGCAAGTTTTTGCTTTCACTTCCCGTCAAGATTCAGCAGAACAGCGCCCGCAAAGCGACAACCTTTGCTTCGACTCCTTTGCTGAAAGCCGCACGCGATCGAGCGCCCGTAGAATTCGGAGCACTCAAGGAATCGCTTATAAAAGTAAATCGCACTTACAAGCGCGCCGGGGTTGTCATGTCGCTTGTCGGTAAGAAACGAGGCTTTCAGCGATACTACCGAGGACGCAAAAACAAAGAAGGGAAACCCGTTGGCGATCTTCCAAGCAATATTATTGCGCTGATTAATTTCGGCACCTCTAAAACAAAACCTAATCGCTTTATGCACCGGGCTTTTGTTTCGGCCAAGCCGAAGATGAAGACCCGCTTTTTTGCGAAGATGAAGCGCGACCTCCCTAAAGACATTGAACGAGCAAGGCGAAAGGGGGCGTTATGAGTTTCGAGAGCGATTTGTATTCCTACCTTTCGACCCACGCCGACGCGACCGCATTGCGGGCGATTGTCTCAACGCGTATTTACTGGGCAACTACGCCACAGAATCCGACTTATCCTTATATTCAGATTTCAACGGTATCGACCGAACCTCAGCACACGCTCGGCGGTGACGACGGGTTCACAGAAACCCGCTTGCAGTTCTCGGTTTTCGATCGCGTGCATACCGTCTGCCTATCCGTGCGCGATGCCTTGCGAACTCTTTTGCACGGCAATCAGCGAATCACCGAAGGCAGCACAACCTTTCAATCGATCCTCATGGGAGACGTGCGCGAACTCTGGGAGGACGACGCGCCGGGCGGCTTCATGCACATGCCAATCGATTTCGATTTTATTCATTCAACTTAATTCTAACGAAAGAAAACAATGGCCAAAACAGCATCCATTTTTGGAAAACTTAAACTGTATGACGGCACGAGCGCATACGACGAGATCACGAACATCGTGAGCATCAGCGGCGCTTCTGCTTCTATGAGCACAATCGACGCAACGCACCTGGGCTCTGCTAGCTACTTCAAGGAATACCTTGCCGGTTATCTCGATGGCGGTGACGTGACAGTCGTTTGCCACCTAGACCCAGAAGTCGCAGACGGTTCAAATCAACGACTTGTCAAGGCGCACTTTGAAGCCCGCACAAGTGAAATCTACCGCATCGTCTTACCTACTGGACCTTACGCTTCGTTTACTGCGTTCGTGACTGGCTGGAACACCTTTCAACTCGAGCAGGAAGCCGTAGTGGGTCTGGAGTTTACGCTCAAGATCACAGGCGCGATCACTTACGCAGACGCTGAATAATCAATCCACCTGAGCCATGTCTGACCCCAAAGTCACAGGCGAGGTGGAGATCCAATTAGATCAGCCGCGCCTCATCAAGTTCGCACACTTTTCACGCTTTCGGCTTGGTCGGTTTTCCGATCAAGCTGGTGGCGGCGACTTCACTTACAACAACCTCCTGATTTACGTTTGGGCAATGCTTCCAAAGGCGGCGCTCAAACGCTTTCCCGACCCTGAAGACCTGGGGGAATTCATCACGCTTGATAATGTGGTGGATTACTTCCCTAAGGTGCTTGAGGCAATCAAAGCAGGAACCGAGAAACCGGACGACGACGAAAAAAAAACGCCTTAAAAGCTTGGGCGTTCTTTCGCGTCGAGATCGGGCTTACTGAAGATGAATATTGGAATTACACACCTAACCAGCTTACCGCCTTGGAGTCTGCCTACCGCAGAAGCCGCGCCGCTGAATTGGTGGATTCTGGCAATCTTCATAAGCGTATTCATTACTTGCCTCCAAAGGCTGGTCAAAAGATCGACTGGTTTGAAATTAACGAGTTTTATGACGACGGCGAACCCAAGCCGGAACCCGTTGAACTCAGTGAAAAGGGCAAGGCGCTGCTCCTTAAACTCAGTCTTACAAGCAGAAAGGACTAAACGCTAATGGCCGGAAATTCACTAGACACCTATGTAATGGATTTGCGGGCACGCACCGCAAAGCTGGAGACCGATCTCGACAAGGCAAACAAGAAGATTCGGGCGAAGATGCGCCGCTCGGGTAACATGATGGCTAAGGACTTCACTGCCGGATTTAAGAAGGCAGGCGCGGCCCTCGGAGCAGTTGCGGGTCTTGATTTGGTCCGTAGGAAGATTATCGATACAGTCGCGGAAAGTAGCCAACTGCAAACGACCGCCGATAAGCTCGGAGTTACCACGACCGCCTTGCAGGAAATGCGCTTCGCGGCTTCGCAGATGAACGTCGAACAGAACACGACGGACATGGCGCTTCAGCGTTTTACGCGGAGACTCGGAGAAGCAGACCAAGGAATCGGTGAACTGAAAGGCACGCTCGACCAGTATAATATTTCGACGCGAGATAGCAGCGGGCAAATGCGCTCCACTATGGATGTTCTTAGGGACTATGCCGACGTTATCCAAAATGCAGAGAGTGAGCAAGAGCGTTTGCGGCTAGCGTTTAAGGCGTTTGATTCCGAAGGCGTTTCTTTCGTCAATATCTTGCGCGATGGTTCAAGCGGCTTGGCAGAGTTTCGAGCCGCCGCACACGGAGCCGGGCAAGTCATCGAAAGTGAAACGATTGCTCGACTCGACAGGGCAAACAAGCGCCTAAAAGAATTCAAGGGCTTCATGTCCACTCTCTTTACTGAGGCAGTCGGCAAGGGTTTTAATATTTCCGACTCTCTGGGAATCAGCGGACTAGAAGCCAAACTCGATAAGATCAATGAGAAGCTTCAAAATAGCGCGGTTTTTTCTCGGGGCGCGAACGCTGAAGAGTGGTATTCTCGATTCTTTATTTTATCAGACGAAGCAAAGAACAGGCTCTTATATGAGCAGAACGCCACAGCCGAAGCTCTACTGAAGCAACGCCTCGAACTCTCGATGGATACGCAACGGAGATTTGAGGAAGCGCAAACGCTCTTGAATGAAGTAGATACACTGTCTCCGCAGCGTCCTTTATTAGAGCAAGAATCCTTGAAGCTATCGGAAGAGTTGACGAAGCTTGACGCGAGCATCGCCTCCTTGGTTAAGCGATACCCGAAACTAGCAGCCGTCGCCCAGGAGCTTGAACCCATCGTCGCAAGCTCAGCGCAATCATTCGCACTCACCGCCGAAGAGACTGCCGACCTCGCTTCGATTCTGAATAGCACCGAAACTGCCGCCGAAAAGTTTCGCGCCAAGATCCTAACGCTTAGCAAAGCGATACAAGCGCAACCCGAGCGCGTAGAAGAATTTAAAGAGGCGATCGTTCGCCTTGGGCAACAATACGAAGAGTCTTTGAAGCCCGACAAGATGGATAAACTTTTGGCCACCTGGGAAGATATGTCCGACCGGATGGGCTCAAGCTTGTCCGAGGCGCTTATCTCAGGCGAGGACGCCCTCGACAACTTCTTGAGTCGTATGCTTAACAAGCTTGCAGCCGCCGCTTTAGAGAGCGCACTCATTCAGCCGTTTTTAAGTTTTCTTGGTCCTATTGGTGGAGGCATCGGAAACATACTTAAATTTGCCGATGGAGGTGACCCGCCTGTTGGGGTGCCTTCGATCGTGGGCGAACGCGGCCCAGAACTATTCGTGCCGAAGTCTGCCGGGACGATCATCCCGAACCACGCCCTTGCGGGTGGAGGTGGCAGCACCGTTTTTAATATCAAACAGGATCTACATTTCGACGTTGGTTTGGAATCCGTAGACAGTCGGATTGCCAGCGCCGCGCCCTTAATCGCCCAGGCGACCGAGGCGCAGATCCTCGACAAGCAACGAAGGGGGAGACGATAAATGCCAACCTATCCGCTATCAATACCTAGCGAGTTAAAAGTGCGCTCGCACTATCTCCGAAAGCAGCACGCGGTCGGAGTCAGTGAAAGCCCGTTTGATTACGAGCAGCAAGTTTACGTTCACGATGGCGAGCGGTATTTGCTCGACCTTACTTTCGCGCCCGTTTCCGGCGCAGAGTCAAGTTTGACGGCTTGGGTAACGGCCACGGCTTACGTGATTGGCGACCAGCGGAGCACCGGCGGCGTCAATTATGAATGCCTCTCAAATCACACTTCCGGCACTTTTCAGACTGATTACGACGCTGGCAATTGGAAGCGCATCGAGATTCACGCGGCGATCGGTTTTTACCAAGACATTCAAGGTATGGAGGGCACGATCTCCATTAATATTTCGGGCTATGACAAAAGCGTCTCGGGGGATACCTCGATCACGTTTCGACTAGCAAAAGGGGGCGCGCCTGGATACCGGCAATCCATAAACGGTATTTGGGAATTCGATTCCTTACAACTCGCGGAGGTGGTTTAGATGGCGCGAGACTTAACGGCAGGCATGGTGACTGAGTTTACCGCAGGGACTTTGAGCCCTCGGTTGCTTGCGTATTTCGATTTTCCATCGGGCGCGGTTCGGGCGTGGACTGGTTCGGGCAATCTTTATTGGAACTCAGAAACCTGGATCGGTGTAGGAACCTTTGGTACCTTTATACCCGCTCAAGGTGGAACGGACATCTCCGCCCAAGGTGCGACCTTTGGCTTGAGTGGCATCCCTTCGAGTTTGATTTCCGTTGCGCTCGGAGATGCTTACCAGAATCGCGATTGCGAACTCTGGCTTGCGTGTCTCGATAGCGGCGGCTCGGTCGTTGCCACGCCTTACAAATGGGCGGGCCGCATGGATGTGATGACCATCGACGAGAAAGGCGAAACGTCAGACATTCAGATAACAGCCGAGTCGCGTCTTATAGACCTGAACAAACCCCGCATTCGCCGCTACACCGACGAGGATCAACAGGAAGCCTTCGCGGGCGACCTTGGCCTTGAGTTTGTCGGAGCGATTCAAGACCTGCCGATTCACTGGGGAGCGAAGAACCAAGAGCGCACCATTCCCAAGAGACTCCCGAACCCGAAAACCGCCGCCTGATGGATACCGCCAAACAGTTGAGAAGTGCCAAACGCCCTGAGAACTGGGCCGAAGCTTTGGCTGTGTATCTCGATTCTCATCGGGACATCCCTTTCGCTTGGGGCGCGCAGGATTGCTGCCTCTTTGCTGCCGACTGGGTGGAGATATGTATCGGCATCGACCCGGCTGAAAGCTGGCGCGGGAAATACGAAACACAGGCTGGCGCACTGAAGATTTTAAAGAAGCACAAGGGCGTGCGGGGTCTGGCCGATAAACAGTTTAAACGCTGCAAACTGGGCTTTGCCAATCGCGGTGACTTGGTCGCGTATAGAGACCCGAGTTTAAAGGGCTCTGCCTTAGTGACAACTGCCCTCGGAATACTCGATGGACGTTACGGCTTATTTGCAACCAAAAGGGGTGTAGAGCCCGTCCTTCGCACAGACCTCATGAAAACAGCTTGGAAAGTGGGTGCTGCCTAATGCCTGAGGTAGTTCTCACCATAGGCAGGGCCATAGCCATCGGCCTCATGAAAGTGGGCATCGGGGCTAAGGCTGCCATTTTTATAGCTCAGAGCACGCTATATCTGGGTGGCACTTACATTCTAAACGCTGCTTCTATGGCCCTGCAAAAGAAGCCCGATTTCTCCGACTTCCAAAGCGAAGCCGAGCGGAGACTTAATTCGACCCGAGGACCAGCCGCAGCGCGTCGAGTTATCTACGGAGAGCAACGCGTTTCCGGGCACCTCGTTTACGTCGAGTCGCACGGCAACGACAACAAATACCTGAACATGATTTGGGCGCTTGCGGGTCATGAGTGCGAAGCCATCGACGAGATTTGGTTGGATGACACTGTTTTGACTTTCTCAGGAAGCGATGGAAACGCGACCAACACAGAACTGCAATATCCAGACCCGGTCTACCCGCTTGTATTAGCTCGCAAGCACTTAGGCACCGATGCCCAGACTGCCGATTCTGACCTGAATGGAGCATCCTCCACTTGGACCAGCAACCACCGCCTTCGCGGGATCACTTACATTTATCTGCGCCTGCACTTCGAGCCTGAGCGCATGAATAAAATCCCGAATGTCACGGCGGTTATTCGCGGGAAGAATGACATTTACGACTTCCGCGACAGCTCGACCGGATACAGCACGAACGCCGCCCTTTGTATTGCGAATTACATGATGGATTCCAGTCTCGGGCTTGGGATCGCTCAAAGCGAGATCGACTCAACCACGATCCAAGCGAGCGCGAATGTCTGCGACGAATCGGTCGCCTTGAACGGCGGCGGGACCGAGGACCGCTACTCGCTAAACGGCACTTTTGAAACGTCCGTTACGCCGAAACAAATCCTTGAGAAGATGCTTACCTCGATGGCCGGAACGATGGCCGATCCTGGGGGTACTTGGTATATCCATGCAGGCGCATACACCGCGCCCACGGTGACCTTGAACGAAAGCCATTTACGCAAGGGCTTTCAGGTGCAGACCAAGCCGAGCAAGTCCGAAAACTTCAACGCCGTGCGCGGGATCTACGCGAACCCTGACGCCAATTATCAACCGGACGATTTCCCGCCCGTCACGAATAGCACTTACGCAACCGAAGACGGGGAAACCGTCTGGCGCGACATCGAGCTGCCTTACACGACCAGCGCGGCCACCGCTCAACGCCTTGCTAAGATTGAACTCGAGCGAGCCCGGCAAGCCCTGCGCGTAGTCTTCCCGGCGAACATGCACGGTTACCAAGTGCAAGAAGGCGATACAGTTGCAATTACTTTGGCTCGCATGGGTTGGACTTCCAAGGTTTTCTTTGTAGAGGAAGCGCCTCTAGTGATCGAGCCGAACGGCGACGGCGCAATCTTCGGGTGCGATCTACTTTTAAAGGAAACCGCCTCGACGGTTTTCTCTTGGAGTTCAGGTGAAGAAACCACCGTCGACCCGGCACCGAATACGACCCTACCCGACCCAGGCAGCGTCGTTCCTCCTACGTCTTTGAGCGTGACCAGTGGAACCACTGAGCTGATCACTCACGGAGATGGTTCAGTTCTCACACGCGCAAAACTTAGCTGGACGCAACCGCTTATCGGCTTTGCTCAACGCATACAAATCGAATACAAAAAAAGCGCCGATTCAACCTGGATCATAGACAAGCAGGTTCCGATTGAGGGGACGCAAGCTTGGATCTCAGATGTTGAAGATGGGGTAGATTACGATTTTCGTGTGGCTTCCGTAAACGGCCTCGGAGCCCTTAGCACTTATGCGACCGAAACAGCGCACACCATCGTTGGCAAAACGGCCAATCCGTCCGACGTTACTGGGTTGAGTGTCACTCCGATCGAGGGAGGACTGAAAATAAACTGGACTCATATCGAAGACCCCGATTTCTGGTACTACTCCGTAGAGATAGATGATAATGGGAGCTTCACTTCTCCTGACGAGAACTTGATGGCCGCTGATTCCCACGTCGAGCTGGATCTACCAAACACTTTGCAACACGTCCGCATTCGGTCCTTTGATACGAGTGGCAACTTCTCGAACTGGAGTGCCACCGTGACGGGCACCCCACTTGAGGTCTTTGTGCCAGCTACCGGATATATTGAGCCGAGTGGGCCTACATCCTGGGTACAAGCTAAAAACAGCGGTGCCTGGACCCCGGTGGCCACAACGGTCGACCTTGATGCTGCTTTTGATGCCGAGGGTACTGCCCTTTGCAGGATTGCTCGGCGGGTTACCCGCGACGTTAGCGGAAACCTGACCGTGGCGTCTACTACTCACAAGGACGGTGATCTTAACACCGTAGATTGTACGGTCACAGTCAGTGGCTCTGGTACTTCGTCAGTCTCGGTACTTTTTGAGTTTGATGACGGAGCCGGGCACGTCTACTCGGTTTCCGAGTCGGTGAATACTTCGATGTCGGGTGAGGATGGATTGAACGTGGCGTCTGTTTTCTTATTTCAGCGAAACGCAGGGACACCTTCAGTTCCAAGCGTAACTTCTACTTTCACTTTCAGCACCGGAGTCCTCATCAATCACAATAATGGGTGGACTCAGGATGCTCCAGCTAATAACGGGAACCCTTTGTGGATGACATCCGCTATAGCGTCATCAGCCACGGCTACCGATACCATCCTCACGGGAGAATGGGCAACCCCCCAGAAACACGCCGAGGATGGAGTAGACGGAACCAATGGGACCAACGGAACCAATGGGACAGACGGCGATGATGGCTTGAACAATGCTGCTGTGATTCTTTACAAGAGAACCAATAGTAGCTCGGCACCATCTGGTCCTAATGCTACAGCGACTCATACATTCGCAACAGGAGTAACTACCGGACAAGGTAACGGCTGGACAACTGATCCTCCCCTATACACCACAGGTAATCATTGGTTATGGGTCGTAACTGCGGCTGCATCTTCCACGGGAACCACAGACACTATTGGAACAGGAGAGTGGTCAACCGCTCAGTTACTCTCAGTCGATGGATCTCGGACGGCAACTGGGTTAGTTTACTACACAATCGCTCAGGCTGGAACTCCAGCGACTCCCTCAGCGACCAGCTACAATTTTACCACAGGCGTTTTCACTGGTCTAACGGCTAACTGGCAGGAGTCCCCAGTTGAGGTTATAATCTCCGACACCACCACTAAGTATTGGACTAGCCGATACACCGTCGAAGAAGACTTGGGAACTGGTGCTCAGACTATTACTTTCCAGGGAGCAACTGGGTCTATTAATTTTGGATCTGATATACAATCAGATAACTACGTCCTGAATACCTCTGGGTGGAAACTGGAGCGGCTCACAGGGAACCTGGAAGCGAACGATGGAACCTTTCGAGGGGATTTACTTGCGGGAACGATTCAGATCAACTCCTTTTTTGATGTGGATTCGGCTGGGGTTACCACCATAGGTGACTCGGCTGATGAACATTTCAAGTATGATTTAGATGCCGCTATACCTACGCTTCGAGCTTATAAAGGCGCGAATAAAGTCGGGCAGTGGAGCATACAATCCACGGAGTCTTATTTTGAAACGCTTGATACTGTAGGATACAACCAAGCCGCTCTTAATGGATTCGGTCGTGTTGAGGTGATTAATGACGGCTCGAAGTCTGACCGTTTCTTCCAGGGGTTACTTACGACAGCTGGAGGAGCGACTAATGTCAGTGAGTTTAAGATCTACAATGACGGGGAAATCTCTTGGGGTGTATGGAATGGGTCTGGGTTCACTCACGATACCAAGCTATGGAGGTCAGCAGCTTCGGTTTTGCGAACGGATGCGGAATTCAATGTCGAAAACCAATTGCGGCTTTATACGGACGCGAACGGAGGGATCTTCGATCTTAGGGACGATAGTGGTCTCCTCATGTCTCGGACCTACGTCGCAGCGACCGGAGGACGCTTGAATTTATATGATGACCTCGGATCTAATTCGGTAGTCCTTTATGCAGCGACGAACGGAGGGTCATTGATCCTGAGAGACAACTCTCTGAATACCCGGATCGATCACTATGTTGATGCGACTCAAGGAGGAGTCTCTCGATGGTATGACACCTCGTCAGAAGTTGTTTTGATCGCTAAAGCCGGAGTAAATGGAGGACATATTTCAGTCTACAATGATGCCGCAACACCTGCTGAAAAAATCCGGCTTTATACCAACCCGGACGGCGGGCGTCTTGTCATGTGGGATTCGGGAGGCTCTATCAGAATCGACATCGACGCGGAAAGAGGAGACGGATCCGCAACGATTGCTGCGACCGAGTATCGAAGCTACAATTCAAGCGACACGGACGTGACAGGACTGATCAACGGATCGGCTTTTGGGACACTGATTCAGGGCCGCGCCGCCGGACACGTCGTGATAGGAATTCGAGGAAATGACTCTTCTGATTCTTTCGCGATCATCAAGGACGAGGCAAACTTTACGGGCCTTGGTTCTTATGACACGCGCCTTTTCGAGATCGATTCAAGGAATGCCTTTTTTGAGACGGAGGTGAAAATCGAGAATCATTCTCTCTGGGTCTACAATGGCTCATCCGTCAATGTGGCAAAGGTCGATACGGGTGGTTGGTTCTGGTCACTAGATTCGAGCGGATACCGAGCAGTGATGGATCCGACGAACGGATTCAGAGTCTTTAATACATCACAGGTTTTCCAAGGCGGGATCGACATCAATGGCGAGGCTATTTTCAACGAGTTGAGACTGACGACTCCGACAGTTCCAACAAGTAACACGTCAGCGGGGACAACCGGAGACATTTCAATTGATAGCGCATATCTCTATGTCTGCACCGCCACCAACACCTGGAAGAGGATGGCCCTCGACCTGACATCATGGTAATCAAAAACTTCAAACCACAAATATCATGCCAACTGTAAACGTAACTATCAGCAACGCTTCCACAAGCGACCAACGCACCGCAGCCTTTATCCTTGAACAATACAACCTGAAACAGACTGAGAAGGGAGAGCCTTTGTTTACGAATATTTCCGAGATCGTCGAGTTTGACGTTGAGACTCGCCTTTTCCCGAGGTGGGGACGGATGGAAGCTGACGCCCGAATCGAACAGGAAAACCTCCTGACTAAATTTTGGAACGCGGACGAAGCAACCCGCGATCAGATCGTCGCACTATTGCCTAATTTAGACTAACGAATCAAACCCCCAAAATAAACACGATAATGACAAGACCAGAAATGCAACAAGCCCTACAAGCTATCGAACAGCAAAGACAAGCTAAACTAAAAGACCTCCTTAGCACGGAGAAAAACTTGGAAATACTGAAGTCGGACGTGGCGCACCTTACAGGCAAATCCGAAGTATTCGATCAGCTGATACGCGAAGCTAATAAAAAAGAGGCCGATTAATTACAAAAACAATCATCTAAAAACATGAGTGATCCTATCAAAGATATGAATGGAAACTGGGCTCGGTTGTTTAAACTCCTGCTCGGATCATACATACCGCTCATCATGATTGTTTGTGGGGCCCAAGCTTATTTCTTCAACACGATTGGGAGTATTCGCACGGATGTCTCCCTCAACGCCGTCACGACTGACTACGTGAAAGAAAGTCTCATTGATATTAAGCTATCGGTGAAGGAAATCGAGGGTGATATTGAAGGCGTGAGAAGCAAGGTCATCACACTGCCGATTTTGAAAGAAGAATTCGCTGTAATGCGCCAAAAAACCAACGATGTAAGTGATTTTATTAATCAACTGGAATACGAGCTAAAGCAGCATACAGAAAGCCACCTCAATCAATGAAACATATATTAAAATTTCTGATATTCTTTGCTTTAAGTTCTCCGCTTGTCGCTCAAGTCTTTAATGAGGCTAAACTCAAAGAACTAATACGCGAAATTGTACTTGCGGAGCAGATTATCCCGCAAGATCCCTTAACAAAGGAAGCAATCCAAAGCGCAATGCGCGAGGTCTTGCAAGAGTGGTCACCATCTCCGCTAGAACCAAAGACAGAACGGCAACCTATACCGAATAATAGCATCGAGATTATCGAGGCCGGCTACAGCCACATAAGTATGCGATGGAAGAACACGTGGCCGGATATGGCTCCCGTAATGATTCAAAGAAGAGAGATAGCCACTTT
>CENS01004059.1_pt1 | contig 18547 bp, 9 predicted proteins | sample 530201 | NCBI WGS metagenome assembly CENS01 (sample SAMEA2619747, study PRJEB7988) | marine metagenome | biome: marine biome (ENVO:00000447); feature: surface water layer (ENVO:00002042); material: "saline water (ENVO:00002010), including plankton (ENVO:xxxxxxxx)" | depth 5 m | reverse complement strand
ATCCTTTCGCCGCCAACATCACCAGAAGAATTTATTTTATCTGTCCCAGTAGAACCAACGATGGAAGACATGGCGTGGGGGGTTACCGATGTCCTGCTGGACACCGGAGCCGCCGAGGGGATTGCGGCGTTCTTTGGTGCGCCCATCGCGATTGTCATTGGAATCAAGATGTTCAAGCGGTGGCGCAAGGAAATCAAAGCTAAACAAATGATGGGGAAAAACGCATGAATACTATTGAATCCAGCCCCCATTTCAGCAGGGAAGAACTCGCCTGCTCCTTCACGAACAATTGTGCGATGGATTTGGAAATGATGGAAAAGCTGGAAGCGTTGCGGGAGGAGTTCGGACAACCGATGCGCCTATCCAGCGCCTATAGAGATCCATCCCATCCGAGGGAACGAACGAAGCCCAATGGGCCAGGGTATCATGGGCAGGGGAAAGCCGTGGATGTGTTGATCTACGGGGCCGATGCCATACGTCTACTGAAGTTGGCAATCAAGCATGGATTCAATGGGCTGGGGATCAACCAGCGTAACGACTTTTCCCAGAGATTCATCCATTTAGACACAAGAAAACCCGAAAAATCAGCTATTTGGAGCTACTAAGTGAGTACGCTGAAAGTCAACGAAATCCGTCATTTGGACAACGCTGCCACTGCCAACGTAGTCATGAATCAGCAGGGGGATGTCACCATCAGCGGTGACTTGACGGTCCCCAATGCAACAGTTAGCACAACGCTGACCGCAGGCACTGTCAACTGCACAACGCTTTCCAGCAGTGTCACCACCGGCACGGCTCCGTTCACAGTACAAAGCAGTACCCAAGTCACGAACCTCAACGCCTCCACGGTGCAGGCGAAGGAACCGGGAACCACCGATGGAAAGATTCCATTACTAGGGGCACCAAGCAGCGCCAATCTAGCGCCTGCTGCAGGAACCCTAAGTACAGAGTTCTTGGCCAAGGCGGTTCCAGCGGGAGATTTGGTGGGAACCACAGCAACCCAGACGTTGTCGAACAAGACGCACTCTGGAGCCTTCACCGTTTCCGGTGGAGCCTTGACGGTCAGTGGTTCTGGAGCAGCAATCAACTGCACAGGGGACATCACAGCGTTCAGCACATCGGATGTGCGTCTCAAGAAAAACATCCGAGCAATCTCGCCAAATGCGTTGAGTTCAGTTTCCAAATTGGAGGGAGTGCGCTTTGAATGGCTCAAGGAACATGATCCCGATGAATCCACTAGCGTAGGAGTCATCGCCCAACAAGTTCGTGAGATTTTACCGGAAGCAGTGACATCCAGAGAAGACGGAACATTAGCAGTACGTTACGAATTGATCATTCCTTTGCTGATTGAAGCAATCAAACAACTCGACAGAGAAGTTCTGAGACTCCAGCAAGAAGTGCATGGTGGACCATAATGATTCAAAGCCAATCCCAATTCGGTGGAGGGATCAACACACTATTACCAAGACATAGAATTCCTGACGGTTCCAGCGTAGATGTGGTGGATGCCGATGTATTTGATGGCACACTGAAGTCTACTCCTACCTTTGGAACCACTGATGGTGGACAAGTTTATTATTACGAAGCGGGAGCTTCGTGGGTGGGTTCGGCGGGATTCTCAGATCGTACTGTCCAAGACCAACTGATTGTAGACAGTAGCACAGGGAACTTGACTTCCGCTTCGCATGTTGGCGCTGGAACCACAGCCACCTTCAACACGCCTTTGACCATTGATCGTGGATTCAGTTACACCATCGACAGTGGGGACACGATTACCGTCCAATCAGCAATCCGTGGGCTGTTTAACGCAAATTCTTTCGTAGAGTACAACGAAGATCTTTACGTTGGCCGCAACAGTTATTTTGTAGAGATTGATGTTGACGGCAACGGCAATCCTTTGATCGTCAACGATGCCAACGCTGGGACATCAGAACTGACGTTGGTCAGTGGCCAAATTGATCGGGTCCACCAAGGGGATCAGATTGAACCATCAGATCTGATTCCAGAGTTCACAGAAATCGTGAGCATTTCATACGATGTAGACAAGATCACAATCAACAACACGCTGGCAACAAACACAGGGATCACGCAACTGGCAATGAACGCCACCCCGATCCGTGTAATTGATGGCAATCTGAACAACACCTATCAACTGGGATTCCCAGTCCCAGAACCAAGTTTCAGTTTTGTTCAAGTAGGCAGCAACACCACCCGCACCAATTCCCACACCTCTCTCTGGTATTCGACTCCTTCAGCATTCTACCCGATTCCGTATCAGTACGGCATCAGCAAGTACGATTTTGCGACAGGGGCCGAATCCGCGATGAGTGATCTTTCTGATCCAGCCCTATCTGCCGGATTCCTGCTCAAGCAAACTTCCGAGATTCACAAGCCCTTACGCATCGATGTCAGCAATCTGTCGGAGGGAATGTATGCATTGTACCGGACGGGAGGAACATCCAGTGTGCTGAAGCGGGTAGCTGTCTTGCTGGTAGGGTACTCTGCAACAACGATCAGTGCCTCCATCGCAGGCGATGACATCACCGTCACCATTACAAATCCTCCGAGTGGAAGATACCAGTTACGGGTCTACGGATACAGTGGACAGACGTATGATTACACGCCCACCTTTCAAAACACGTCCAGTTTCACCTTTGCCAGGGACATCACCGGGACTGCGCACAATTGCGATATTTTCCTAGAAGTCGAGGTCGAGGACGATCCATTTAAAAGGACTGCCACGCTGGGAGCGATCACGATTGAAAACGGAGTGGTCACCGCTGGGCAAACGAACGACAAGATCAACTTTTTGGACTTTATCCCAGCGCAGGCGTTGATTGACATCCAGCCCATCCAGAATGCCACCTTGCCACCGATGAACATGGAGTTCCTGACAGAGGTCAACAACTTCTTCTTTGGTGTCGATGGCAGAACGCTGAACATCAGCCGTTACGCGGACCCCAACAACTGGCCCATTGACGGATACCTATCATTCGACAATACGATCACTGCGTTAAGTAAACGTGGCTCCGATCTCCTAGTTTTCACAACGTACAACCTCTACCGCGTTTTCGGTTCCAGTCCGGAGTCTATGCGAAAGGTCAAGATTCCAACGGTGGAAGGATGTCCTGCTGGTTTGGACAAATGCATCCAGCCTGTGGGTAATGGAGTCCTCTACATCAGTGCCACCGGGATGCAGTATTTTGATGGGGCCACTGTTCGTAATGTCACCAAGGAAATGGTAGGAGATTTCACCACACCTTCTCCGAACAACAATCGCAATGTCGCGGGGGTCATCGATAACCAGTACTACCTGCTTTCTCCCAGCAACGATGGGTATGTCATGGACGTTCGCCAAGGGTCGTTCCGATTGAGCCGTTCCAGCCTGCGTGCCAGCAACCTTCACTACCGTGGGAATACCAATAAATTGTACAACGAAGTAGGAGCGTTGGGGGAGGGTTCCTCTCAAGGATATGATGTCACCACTCGCAGTTTTGACGGAGGAAATCGAAGCAAGCAAAAGATCTTTAGTAATTTTTCCATTGTAGGAGAAAACTTCGACGGAACGGGCACCATTGATTTTCTGGTGGATCAGCAACTGGTTGAAAGTTTTCCGGCACCTACTACGCAGTTGTTGGGCCGGACATTCCGATTGAGTGATGCCGCCGTAGGGTTGGAAGCACAGATCCAGTTGAACAACATCACAGGGCGAACCATGCGGTTGGATGTAGAAATGGATCTACTGGAAGAGCAACGCCTTCGACGTTGGAACTATGTCGAGTTGCAATACACAGGTGCCTTAACCGTCAGTGTGTTGATTGATGGCAATGCGTCAATCAGTAACTTCAGTTTGCCGGACACTGCAGGCGAAACCCAGACTGCACAAATTTTCTTTCCTGCAATGACTGAAGGCGAGATTGCTCATCTGACCTGTGTGGAAACCGAGACGAACAAAGTACTACGAGTGAATTATGATGCCGAGGAGATATGAGTCTACTTCGGATTGCAGAACTGGAGCTATACCAAGAAATCAAGGACGAAGGATTGCGGGAGAGTTTGCGACAGTACGCGGAAAACACCAGAAACCTGCAGGCCCAGATCGATTTACTGGAATCTCAAGTGGAGTTGCTGGAATTGGCTTCGGTACAAAACTCCGAAAATTTGGGTGGCAGTGCCTCAACAAGTACAGCAGGAGATGCTTTGATTTACGCTATCGCGTTGGGGTGAGGAGATGATCAAGCCCCGGACTATCGCCAGAGCCATCCGAGTCGAGTACACAGGCGCTCCCACGTTTTCGTTCGCAGTGGATGGCACCACGCTGGTCAACGCTGTTCAGTTACCAAATCAGACGGTACGACAAACACGCAGGATCTTGTTGCCACCAGGACTGGTGGGGTATGTACACCAACCAACGTTCAGTGGTTACCCCATCCAACGGTTCAGTGTGGAAACCGACCCAGTAGAAGCTTTCAGCAGTCTCAATCTCTACCACTACTACGAGGTGACCTTTGAAGGAACGGTGACGCTGCAGCTTTACAGCGACGAGGTCCAACGCAAAATCAACAACCGAGTGGATGAAATTACGTTAACGACACGCAACAACCGTCGTCAGGACACCCGCAAGGTTTATTTTCCACCGTTGCTTTGGGGCTATGTTCCGCATCTCGCACAAGATGAATTGTCAGTCAGCACAGGACAGGTACACAGGGCCACGCCAGTGGCGCTTCCGGATCGATTCTATCGTGGATTACGGGATCACTCCGAAGTCCAGATCACCTACCAAGGGTTTGTGGATCTAGAGGTTTACTTGGATGGAGAGATGATTTCCTTGGTTAATTTAGATGCTGAAGTCAACGAAGAGGAATACTTGACCACAAAACACTATTTGCCTGCAGGAAGCCGAGGGTATGCACTGCAGTGGATTCAATTTGATCAAGACGGAGAGATCGCAGTGTTTGAATCAGATACAACTTTGACCGACATGCAGCAACCCGAACAACCCGTGCCAAGGTAAACATGGTAGATTTTGTAAGAAAACTTACTGGAACCAGTAATCCATTAAAAGACATTGAGCGTTCTATTAACACAAACGTCAAAGGCTTTGAGAGTTCTCTCAACAACAACGTCAAAGGCTTTGAGCGTTCTCTCAACAACAACGTCAAAGGCTTTGAGCGTTCAGCCCAAAATATTTTAGATCAAGTCAATGATGGATTATTTGGCGGCGGAGGTGGTGATGTGCCATCCGTTTCTCCCGAACAGTTAGGCTTTGACCCCGAACAGTACGCTCAGTATATGGATATGCGAAACCAGATGCTGGGGCAGTACAATCAGCTTGGAGTAGATACCTCCGGAGCAAATCTGGCTGCAATGGACCAGATGCTGGCCAACCAAGGCTTTTTGCCTCAGATCATGGCAAATCTGACGAACGTCAACCAAGGGTACGGGGATCTCAACAGCCGCTTCAATAATCTGAATCAAGACATTGGTGGGCAGAACTACGACATCAATCAAACTGCCGATAAGTTCGGTGGACTGAACACCGACATCAATAACTTGATGGGAACACCCACCTCAACGTTCGCAGGCTTGGATTCTGCCGCTAGTGGACTATCCTCCGATTACCAAGACATTTCCAATAGGTTCTCAGGCAATCCCAATAGTTTGGAGAATCGGTACAACACGCTGATCAACAATTCAAATTTTGATCGTTATTCCTTCCGCCCATTGATGAACCGTGCCCGAACGTTGGAAAACGATTACGGAAGTCTGGGGACGGAAGCGTCCACGCTGGGACAAGATTACGGAAACCTTGATCCAAGTTTGACAGATCTAAACACAGGTTACTCTAATCTGGGTACTAGTTCGGCTGCACTAAACGACACTTATCAAAATCTTGCTGACCAATCGGCTGCTCTGCAAAGCGGTTACCAAGGACTGGATTATCGCAGTGGAGATGTTTCCAACCGTTTACGAGGGCTGGGAACAGAATCACAAGGATTTTTAAATCGATTCAACCAATTAGGCGACGAAGCTCAGAATTTCCAGAATCTGTATTCCGGTGTCAATCAGAATCTAAGAGAGTTGGGATCGGAAATCCAAGGCATTGGTTCCCAACGGCAGGCACAGGCACGCGATTTGGCCAACCTGCAGAATCAAATCGATATCGCAGGAAGCAACCGGGCACAGATCCAAGGCCGAATGCAGGGACAGGAAGATTCCATTAAAAATATTGACCGAGAAGCATCACGGTTAGGTAGTCGAATGGAAGACCGTGACCAGGATTTTGCGAACCTCCAACGTCAGTACGGTGGAATCGACACAGACTTCAGTGGCTTCCTTTCGCGTCTAGGTGGTGCCTCTGACAACATCAGTGGTCTGGCTTCTGAGTCTGGAGATTTACGCGGTGAATTGGGGGATCTGCGCCGAACAGGAATGGGGGACCAGCAAGAACAACTTGGAGAACTGTCTGAAAGAATGCGCGGGATGACAGATGCCCAGCAAGCTCTGACTGGAGATGCCAGCGGGTTACGCACGCAAGCAGGCGACATCAATTACTTGACCCAAGATCAAGGAATGTACGCAGGTTTGGCCGAGCAAGCCCGGAAGGCAGCAGACGCTGGTGCCGCAGAAGCTGCACGAAGAGCCATCGCTTCCAGCGGTGCGGATGCTGGAGAAGCCTCCCGAATGCTGGCAGCCGGAGATGAACGAAGGGCGGAAGCCGGAGGTCAGGCAGCAAGAGAAGATGCGCTGAAGGCAGCCCAACAGAGCATGGGTGCCCGTCAGGGGATGCTGGGCCAGCAGGGGGACTTGCTGGGTCAGCAATCGGGGTTACTCAGTGCTGCCCAACGGGGATTGGCGGAAGAAGCAGGATTGGTTGATCAAGGAAGTCAAATGATCAATCAACAAGCAGCCTTGGCAGGGCAGGAAGCTGGATTGATTGGCCAAGAAGCCGACATGTACGGCAGACAAGGATCAATGGCAGCCCAAGGCGCTGGCATCTCAGGAGATCAAGCAAATCTGGAAGCTGGGCTATTGGATCGACAAGGCAACGCGATCAACAATCGTTTGGGTGCTTTGGGGGCTGCCGCAGGACAACTCAACCAACGGTTGAGTGCCCAAGGGCAACTCCGAGACACGTTGGGACAGCAGGCGGATCTCAACCAGTTGGGGGTCAGTGACGCAATGAACAAGGCGAACCTGACGAACCAAAGTTCCCAACTGACCAATCAAGCGGTTAGCGACATCATGAACCGCGCATCGTTGGCAGGGCAACAGTCTCAGAACATTGCTGGGATTGGGGATGCTCTCAACCAACGCCTCAATGCGCTGGGACAAGCAAATGCGACAATCAACCAACGTCAGGGTCTGTTGGGGCAGGAAAGCGATGTGCTGGGACAACGGGCAGGATTCTTGGGCAATATCGGCAACTTGATCAACCAGCAACAAGGGCTGACTGATTCACAAGGCAACCTGCTGAACCAACAAGCAAACTTCCTGCAAAACCGTGGAAATGTGGTTGGCCAACGTTCAGACCTGCTGGACTCCCAAGCTAATATGTTGAACCAACGAGCAGGATATCTCCAAGGGGAAAACCAGTTACTGAACACCCAAGGCGATTTCTTAAATGATCGTAACAACATTCTCAACAACAAAGCCAACTACCTGAGTGGGCTGGGGAATGCCTACAATCAACAGGCTGGACTAGTCAATGCCCAAAGTGATCTCTTGGGTCAACGAGGTGGGTTCTTGAACAACATCCTTTCCGGCTACAACCAGATGGGCAGTAACCTGGGCAACCAGATCAGTGGTTACCAAGCTGGTTACCAAGGACTGGGAATGCAGGGGAACAACCTCAACAACATTGGCAGCAACCTCTCTCAGGTTTCCGGAAATCTCATGAACCAAGGTCAGTTGGTCAACCAGATGAACCAGAACTTGGGGAACTTCATGGATGCCAATCTGAACAACAGTGGTTTCATGGCAGGAATGTATGACCGAAGCCTGCAGGACTACGTCGCCCGAACCAACGCGATGGATCAAGCCCGGTTGGCAGCTTACGGTATCAACGCTCAAGCGGCAGCAGCAAATGCATCCAAACCTGGCTTCCTTGAACAAATGGCTCCGTATGCAGCGGCATACGCAACCTACGCTGGCCTGGCCGCCGCATCAGACCGCCGCGTAAAAGACAACGTTCAATCCGCAGATTCGGAAATGGATCAATTCCTCTCATCCCTCAAACCCTACAGCTTTGAGTACATCACGGAGAAGTACGGCCAGCCCGGAGTCCACTTTGGTGTAATGGCCCAGGATCTTGAACTTACTCCCGCTGGGGCATCGACGGTAGTGGATGCGCCGGATGGGACCAAAATGGTCAATCTGGTTCGGCTGCTGCCACTAATGATGGCATCGATGAGCAGAATGGCAGCACGCATCGAAACCTTAGAAAAGGAGAAAGATCATGTTCGGTAATGTTGGCACTAGGTTGACGGGTGGTTCTTTTTTTAAGAATCTTAAAAACACAATCAACGACTTGCCTCCACCTCCTCAACAAGCGACTCCGGTTGTACCGCCTCCAAGCAGTCGTGGAGGAGGGCGTCCAATTCCTCCAGGGTATGGGAACCAAACGGCAACTACGACAGCAAATCTACCAAATTTAGGAACAAGTGGTTTTGGTGGAGTTGGTGGGATTGGCAGCTTTTTTGGAGGCGGTGGGTTTGGTGGGGTTAAGGGATTGATGGACGATACAAATCCTACTCAACAACCAACCAATCCCTACCCATATGCCCCCGCATACCAACCGATCTCGCAGTTCTCTCCCAGCTTTGGATATCAAAATCTAATTGCGCGGATGCAGCAACAGACGCCGTGGATGGCGATGCCAGACATGAATACGAGGCAACCACAGCCAATGCGTCCTCCTATGAATGTGATGAACAATTTCGGTGGAAGTGGCTTTGGAAACATGGGCGGTTACGGTGGACGCGGGGGAATGCAGTCCGGCGGTTTTATGTCCCAATTGTACAACAACCCCCAAATGATGTCTGGTGGCTACCAGCCTCAGATGGGCAATCCCTACGCTAGAATGGGTGGGATGATGCAGCGGCAACCGCAGCAAATGTATGGGAATCAGCAATTCATGAACGCGTTGATGCGGCAAGGACCATACCAGCGCCCTCAATTGGGCCAAGACACACTAAACAGATTGAACAATACTAATATGCTGCAACGTGGTCAGCTTTCCAACCGAACAGGAATGCCTGCTCCACCTCACACTTTTAACGCAAACACAAATCCGCTACCTGCTTCGTTGAGACAGAGACAAGGCAATGGAACCATGCAGTCTATGCAAGGGTCGCGAGGCGGAGGAAGACCCGTACCCACTGCCCTGCTCCAACGGCAAAAGATGCTTCAGCAATTACAACAACGGAACCAAGGAAGACCACAGTACTCCACAGGGTATAAACCTGGGCCAGCATTCTTTGGGGATTTTGCGAATCAAAATGCTTCCAACCTCAATCAAGGCGGAGTCCAACTTCCTCCGAGGGGTGGTGGTTTTTTAGGCAGATTGGCTCCGCTGGGAATTAATTACGGAATGATTGCGTAAGGATAAATCATGGCTATCAACTACAATGTCGGATACCTCCCCCAGTCTTTGTATGACAATATCGGCAACGCCTATGCCGACCAGATCCGTAACCGCAACGAACGAAGGATGCGGTTGCACAAATCTATAGCCGACACGTTGGGTTCGGTTGCAGGAGCCTATGCAAAGAAAGGGGATAAGAAGGCGGAGGATTTCACAAAGTCTTATGAGCGATCCCGAAAAAAGATAACGGATCAGCTTGCCAACCAAGACCCAAGAGATCCGGCTTACCAAGAAAACATGAACCTTTTGAACTTGATGGATCAAGAGTATGAAACCGCGTTGAGTGGTTACAACGACAGTGGGTTCTTGGGCGGTCGATTGGGCAGGGATAGCCAAAATCTGCAACTAGGAGACTGGCAGGGGTTTCAGTACCCAGCAGAAGCCAGCAAGGCTGCTTGGGCACTAAAGGATAAAGAAAAAGAAATCCAGCAATTGACCGAAGCGTTAGATCAGCGAGATCGAAATAGGATTAAAGCTGGATTGGACAACGCAGCCCTTCTGAGACAAAACAAAGTTCTTGATTATGAAGCGATGACACTCCCAACGGTAAATAGGGAAGAACAATTAGGAGATGTCCGGAAGAAAGATACTTTGGAAATTCAAGATGACTCACAAAATTTTCAGCATCAGCAGCAACAAGACAGATTTACTCAGCAAGACGCAAATCAATTAGCTGGATTCAATCAGCAAGAAAAAATGGCTGGAATCAATTTCAGCAATAGCAAGAAATTGGAGCAACTGAGGGATAAAAACAGCCGTGCTCGAATGGAATTTGAAAAAGAACTTAACAAAGTAACTCCAGAGGAAGCTGAAGCAAAACGGCAACTAAACTACCAAAAAGCTCTTCAATCGTTTCTAAAAGAATTAACTCCAGAAGGTGGCTTTATTGACGAAATTGATCGTCGAAATGCTTTCGGTCAAGCAAGAGAATTAGCAGATGAAATTTGGGGTCCATCGGCTCAATACAAACCATCGGCGGCGGATTCAGAAGCAGGACTGGGAATCCCAGAAAATCCAAATACACCCGCACCACCAACGCTGGCGCAACAATCTGAGGGAATCTTGCCTCCATCACTCCGTCCACTCCCAGAAGAAGAAATCAATCAAGGATTGGCCTTGGCTGAAAAATTTGATGTTCCAGAAAGTCGTCAATTGGAAGCCATCTCTGCGAACCTGTTGACGTTGGAAAATTCGATGGGCAAAGTCAACACCCCCGAAGAACAAATGGCCATCCAACGGCAAATTACAGAACTGCAACAACAAGCAAGACCACTGATTGAGCGTCTGGAATCTCTTGAAAAGATGGACCCCCGAATGCGTCAAGGAGCTTTGCGACAATCCAAGCAAGATGATCGACCTGTTGACAATACACCTAGAGGGCGAAACGCCCAAAGGCTACGAGAGCAAGCAGAAACAAATGAAACCCTAAAAGTTGTCGAAAGGATCTCCGCAGTTGCCAACTTGGCAGCAACCCAAGGACTGGTTTCTCCGGAGATCACTGCTCAACTTCAATCCAAAATTGAGCAATACCAACAAAATCCTCAGAACAAAGATGTATACCAAGACATCTTGGCTTTAAATGAACTGATAATGAGGTCAGGCCGTCAATGACTCCACAAGCACAACAGTACTACGAACGGAAACTTTCCTACGTTCCCATCACTGGCGATCCGCTGGAGGATTACCGGAGACGGAGAGACAGGCTAGAGCGAGAACTGGATGACGTTGGAGTAAAGAATCCGGAAAGTCGTTACCAGATTACAATGCGTCTGTTGGGTCAAGAGCCGATTCAGCAAGGCAGTTTCTTTGGAGAACGAGTTCCGGCGGCAGCAGGGCGAGGGGCAGACAAGTTTGGGATGAACGTTGGTGCCATGACCGAATATTTCGGACGCCAATTGGAATCGCCAGGGGTGGAGGAGTTCGGCCAAGAGATGGCGGCTCGGAATCGGCAGATGCTGGACCGCTCTCCTGCGCCTTACGCTTCGCCAGAGGAGCAGGAACAGCAAGGATTTTTACGCAGGATGGATGATTTGCTGTTGCAAGCAGGAGAGGAAACCATTGGCTCTGCTCCAGCAATTGTTCCACCGTTGGCAGGAGCCGCAATTGGAGGTGCCCCAGGTGCAGCATTAGGATTTGCTGGGGTGCTTGGTGCCAATGCAGCCTTGGAGGGAGGCAGTACCTACAGTGATCGCAAGCAGTTCTACATGCGGCAGGGGATGCCCGAAGATCAGGCGGCACAACAGGCCAAAAAGGAAGCCGATGAAGTTGCCATTGCCAACCTGACGGACCCCGAACTGATTGCTCTTGCTGGAGTCCAAGGAGCCTCTGGAGCCATTGCCAAAGGGCTACTCCCGAACGCAGGAAGAGTCGCACGGTACGGAACCATCGGGGGGTTGCAGGCTGGATCTGGAGCATTGCAGGAAGGCCGACAGTACGAAGTCAGTGAAACCGCCACCGGCAACCCGATGGAACAGTTCACTGGACGTTTCAGTACTCCAGAAGGCCGAAACTCCATGCTGGTGGGAGCCATTTCAGAAGCAGTTCCTACGGTGGCCGAGGCTGCACTGGCCGCAGACCCCCGTGTTGATCTGGTGGCCACCGACCTCAGACGCAGGACACAAGATGCTGCGTATGACGCCGTCAGCGCCAACGATGCGTTGGAGGCACAGCGACAAGAGGCTCTTGCGGCTGCCCAACAACAGGCTGCTCTGGAAGAAGCCGAACGAATACAGAAATCTCAAGCAGAAGAACAAGCCCGACAACGCAAGGAACAAGTCCAACGTGAAAAGGATGCCCTGCAGTTGATGAAACTGGAGGCCCAAGCCATCCGAGAACGCTTTAGGACCACCAACGAGATGGCTAGAGCCAAGAATGAAGCAACGCCTGCTGCTTCCTCTGGAACCTCGACTACTGCCACTTCCGAAAGAACGGCTCCGACAGCAGAGCAGATCTTCTCATCCCAACAAGAACAAAGAAGAAGGGCAACAGAGCAGACATCTCAAATCCCAGTACCCTCTTCTCCAACCACCACCACTGCTCCTTCCACTGCAGACTTGCTGGCCATCCAGCAGGAGCAACAACGGGTTGCTCAAGAACGGGCACAACAGGCAACTGAACAACAGCAACAGCAGCAACCGGAAGCAGATCCAGAACCAACCATAGATTTAGCTGCTTATGAAGCTATACAAGAGCAAGAAAGGCTAAAGGAAGAGGAAGCCCAACGGGTGATGGAAATGCGCCAGCAGTGGGAAGACAATTTCCGAAAGCGTCAAGAAGTCCTCCTCCTTCCAGCACCAGCAGAAACCAGCGCCTCCACTACCGAGGAAGGCCCAACGTTTCAGTCTCCACGCACCCAAGAACTCTACGAACAGTTCAAAACCCGCCGCAGGAATGAGGCTACCCAAGAACTTCGTAACGTAGACCAGTCCCAGGAAGCGCAGCAGGAAACCTTCCAGACGCCCGAAGGCCAAGCCTTGTACGATCAGTTCAAGGCTGAAAAGCGTCAGCAGATGGAACAACTGGGGATGGTGGAAACACCAGCACCGATGGAACAGGAAGCTGACCTTCGGGTTGAAGACCCGATGGAAACTACTCAGGAGAATGTCACACCAACCCCAGAAGAGGACACCTTTTCTACTGAGGTGGGTGGACAGGTGGCTGGGCAGGATCTTGTTCAAGATCAAACAGAACCTGTTGTCGAAGAAACAGCACCCTTACCGGAAAGATTACCGGCGGAAACACCAGCACCGATGGAACAGGAGTTGGAGGATATCCCCGCAGAGGTTTACGTTTCAACTAGAGAACCGAAACCCTCAACTATTCTTGCAACTGGAGGACAAAACGATTTAACCAATGGCGAATTTGACGACATTCATTTGACTTCAGTCGAAAACTACAAATCACCAGAGCATGGAAACATTAAATTGTTTGAATTGAGTTCTGGAGAAACTGTCCCACTCAAAAAAATATCTACTAAAAAGGAAGCTGAAAAATACGGAGTGCCATCGGTGGGTTGGTATCGGATGGATAAATCGAAAGATAGCACAGACCGCTTTACTGGTGAAGTGATTGCTCAACCTATGCGCTTGACTGAACTTAATTTAAAAGATTTGAAAGCGGTAACTCAGGAACTGATTGATTATAGGAATAACCGACAAGTAGATTTTTTAAATTTAGGAACCCTTCTTGGAAATCAAAGAACTACTTATGTCGAGTACTTAAACCGCCAAAAAACTGACAAAGCTGAACGGGCATCCAATAAAAGTCTAAAGGAAAGAATTGATGCAAGCCTTGCTGAATTAAATCAAACAGATCCTGTTGTCGAAGAAACAGCACCCTTACCGGAAAGATTACCGGAGGAAACATTAGAACCCACTCCTGCCGATGAACTGAAATCTGATCTCCTCCAGAAAAAAGAAGCGGCCACACAAGCCTACGAAGAGATGGACGAATCCCTCTTTGGGACCAAGGAAGAGGACAAGCTGGATGCTGCGATGGAGAAGGCAGATCGGGCTTACGAACGGGGATTGGCCAAGGCGCAGAAAGAATGGGACAAGCTGAGTGCAACCACCGGCAAGAAGGGGACTCTTGCACCCAACCAACTCCAGAATGCCGAACGTCGGACCAAGAAACTTTTTGAAGATGCTGGCCTCCGGCGTTCCCAAGCCGATCCTGTGGTCTACACGCAGAAGCTGATTGAGTTCGGCAAGGATGAAATAGCGAACACTACACCAGGAGAAGCTGATGTAGTGCAAGGCCGCAAGCGTGAAGAAATGGAAGATGATTTCGGGATGGATGATTCCAGCGGTGGGGGCATGTACTCAGGGTACGGAGACTCCAACCAGTACTATGATGACACCGACACCGATTTGACAAGTGAACTCCGGTATTCCTACTCTGCCACCAGCCGTCCCACCAATGCGGCAGGTCCGTCTACGAAGTTGACGGCGCGGCAGGTCAAGGCTGCAATGGAAGGGGTAAAGTCTGTGCTGAAGAAGCTGGACCCCAACGGAGATCGGGTGACCGTCGTTGCCAACAAGGCTGAAGCGGTGGCCAAGCTGCAGGAAATGGGACGGGATCGGGATGCAGCAGGTCTGGCCAATCGTGAAGACTCCCTGGAAGAAGGATTCACGCTGACGGATACCGGAAACATTGTGCTGATCGCCGATCAGATCCAAGGGCAGAACCTCCGTGGTGCAGTGGATCGGATGGTCGAAGTGACCTTCCATGAGGCACTGGGCCACGCTGGGCTACGGGGTCTGATGGGAGAGAAGTTTGATGGGTTTATCAAGAACTTTGGGATTAAGAATAATCGAAAGATCAACAACTGGCTTCAAACAGAAGAAGGCAGGCTTTACTCCGGTGACTCCCGTAATACCCAGATCGAAGAATATATTGCCAAGAACTTTGCTGAAACTGGTGCCAAGGATGTTGGCTTCGTCGAAAACCTTGTTCAGAACGTTCTGAGTTCTCTGGGACTGCGGCAGTATTCAGAAACGGCACTCAAGAAGATCATGCAACAGATTCAACAGGAATTTGTTGATGGGAATGGGAATATCATTGAGGGGTCACAGCGAGGGACAAGGGATGTGGAAGGGGAGGAAGGAGCAGAACAGACTGCCGAAGAAAAAGAACGTTCTAAGACTGAAAAATTAAAAGAGCCTCCGGCCCGAATCAGCAAGAAAGATTACAATAGTATTGTTCAAAGAGTTTTGGACGATAACAAGGATTTAAAACCTCGCCTCTATGATGTTGAAAAAGCAGTTAAAGATGTTTTGAGAAATGTTCCTTCTGATCGCCGTGCCACTTACCTCAAAGAGCAAACAACAGATTTTGTTGTTGGCAGTGGGAACAAAGCCAAAGCAAAACCAGAAGAATATCGTGAAATTCCTATAGAGTCAGGAGTCAGTCCAAGAGAAGCCTTAGTAGGACGTATCAATCAAGAACTTCGTGACCGTATTGAATACGGATCAGCAAAGGTTCGATACTCCAGCCGCCCTACCTCCAACCTAATTGGTGGTCAGGTTCCACTGTCGAACTGGACAACTCCGACAGAATCGAAGATGGATGATTTTATCTACACGATGCAAGACAAGATGGTCGATACCAAACGAGTCGTCGAATCCATCAAAGAAGCTGTCGGCAACATTGACGAACGTTGGAACCCATATCTGCAAGAAGAATTGTATCACGGACGAACTGCCAAGGAGACGAAGAACTTCCTCAACAATGAACTGAAACCACTGCTGGAAGACCTTCAGCGTTTCGGCGTCAATATCAAGGATTTTGACAATTACCTCTGGAACCGCCATGCGGAGGAACGCAACATCCAGATGGCCAAGGTCAACCCTGACATGCCTGACGGGGGATCTGGACGGACCACTGCAGAAGCCAGAGACTACCTAGCCAACCTATCACCACAAAAACGTAGGGTCTTTGAACAACTAGCCCAACGTGTGGACAACATCACGTCCCAGACTCGACAGATTCTCAAGGATTCTTCTCTAGAAGCTGCAGAAACAGTAGACACTTGGGAAAGTACTTACGAAAAATATGTTCCCTTGGAACGAGAAGAATTTGATTTTCAACCGATGCAACCTGGGGCAGGAATCGGCCAAGGATACGATGTTCGTAACCCTGCTGTCCGTCGTGCTGTCGGTTCCGAACGAGGCGTCATCGATGTCCTTGCGAACGTTGCCCTGCAACGCGAACGTGCGATTACCCGATCCAACAAAAACAAGGTGGCCCAAGCTGTCTACGGGCTGGCTGCACAAAATCCGAACACCGACTTTTGGTTGGTCATTGATCCTGCTGGACAGAAGGATGTGCGGCAATTAGCGCAGACACTACAGAACATGGGCCTGCCTGCAGATGTTGCTGAAAACTTTGCCAAGGAACCAGTCACCACAACCACAGACACAAGAACAGGGTTGAAAGTCAGCCGGATCAACGCTTCTATCCGAAACTCTGACAACTACCTTTCCACCCGTATTAATGGGCAGGACAAGTTTGTCATCTTCAACGCCAAAAACCCATCCAGCCAGCGGATGGTCCGGTCCCTCAAGAACTTGGATGCTGACCAGCTTGGACGAGTCATGGGAATCTTGGGGAATGTCACCCGATGGATGACTTCCGTCAACACCCAGTACAACCCAATCTTTGGTGTCGTCAACCTCCTGCGGGACGTACAAGGCGCTCTGATCAACTTGACCAGTACCCCTATTGGAAACAAACAAGCTCAAGTGGCTGCAGGTACTCTTCCTGCCCTCAAAGGCATTTACTCTACTCTTCGTGGAGACACCGCACGCCAGAACCAATATTCTCAACTTTGGGAAGAATTCCAACAGGAAGGTGGTCAGACTGGATACAAGGACATGTTCGCCCGATCTGACGAACGGGCCACCGCCTTGGAAAAGGAACTCAAGGGCTTGTCTGCAGGCAAACCAATGAAAGCCTTGAGAGCCATTCGGGATTGGCTGTCTGACTACAACGAAGCGATGGAAAATGCTGTTCGACTATCTGCCTACAAGGTGGCCAAAGAACAGGGCATGACAAACCAGCAGGCTGCATCGCTGGCCAAGAACCTGACGGTCAACTTCAACCGCAAAGGCCAAGTCGCTACACAGGCTGGTGCCCTTTACTCCTTCTTCAATGCTGCGGTCCAGGGAACCGCACGGATGATGGAAGCCCTTCGTGGGCCTGCAGGCAAGAAGATTATCTACGGGGGACTGCTACTGGGAACAGCGCAAGCTGCACTGCTGGAGGCTGCAGATTTTGATGAAGATGAACCACCGTACTTTGTTCGTGAGAAAAATGTAATCATCCCATTAATAGGCGGCGGTTACCTGACCATCCCCATGCCGCTGGGATTGAACATTATTCCGAACACCAGCCGAGTAATTACAGAATTTGCTTTGTCAGGATTCCGCGAACCAACCAAACGTGTCGGACAGATCACTGGCTCCCTCTTTGACGCATTCAACCCCATCGGAAACGCTGGATGGTCGGTGCAAACCATCGCTCCCACGGTGGCAGATCCATTGGTGGCCTTGTCCGAAAACCGCGATTGGACCGGCAGGCCCATTGCCAAAGAAGACATGGTTAGCACCCGTCCGACTCCTGGCTACACCAGAGCGAAAGAAACCGCATCCACCCTCAGTACTGGACTGGCGTACTTCCTCAACGCTGCCAGCGGTGGAACCGATTACCAGAAAGGACTGTTCTCTCCAACACCGGATCAACTGGACTACCTTGTGGGACAAGCCTTTGGTGGTGTCGGACGCGAACTGCTGAAAGCGGAACAAACAGTCACCAGTACCTTTACTGGAGAAGAATTGCCTCCGTACAAGATTCCACTGGCTGGTCGGTTTTACGGCAACACCGAATCTAGTGCTGCCGCCAGCAATCGGTTTTATACGAACATCACTCGCCTCAATGAACATGAAGCTGAAATTAAAGGACGAAGGGAAAATCGGGAAAATGTTGCCGAATACTTACGGGATTATCCAGAGGCGCGGCTGGCAAGCTTTGCGGGGCAGGTAGAAAGAGCGGTGAGGAAACTTCAGAAAAGAAAACGGGACATGCTGGATCGTGATGCTTCTAGATCTTCCATCGAAGCTATCGAAAAATTAATCACCAGACGAATGCAGACACTCAACGACAGAGTGGAAAGATTTGCGGAAATGGCGGATTGATTTTTAGACAATTCGTCTATAGACTACCACCTCAGTTAGCCAGCCCAAACACAATTTGTTCACTAGCGTTATGGACTCAATAGTGTTGACAGAAAGGGATTATGGGATGAAAGCGGTTTTTCTCATATTTTCTGGGCTGGCGGCTTTTTCTCCGATCATCGGAGTTATCGGAGATATTGTCTAACCGTCTAAGAACCCGCTATCCCGC
>CENS01007525.1_pt1 | contig 18617 bp, 22 predicted proteins | sample 530201 | NCBI WGS metagenome assembly CENS01 (sample SAMEA2619747, study PRJEB7988) | marine metagenome | biome: marine biome (ENVO:00000447); feature: surface water layer (ENVO:00002042); material: "saline water (ENVO:00002010), including plankton (ENVO:xxxxxxxx)" | depth 5 m | reverse complement strand
AGTAGCGTGAGCAGGTTGAGAGAAACATACTTTGATAAGGAGATTGGCAAGTTTACAACAAGAGACTTACCAATTAATCCACAAACACAGGAGGAGGCAGACTTACTTTATCAAGAGCTTTCTCATGAAATGGCAGATGAAGTTATCTATCAAGATGGACAGGCGAGTGAAGAACAAGCCAGAGATACTTTCCTGTATTGGCTAGAGAGAGCTAAAGAGATTGAAAGGCTAGGGTTTAAACCAACGATAGAGAGTGATGTGTTTTATCCTGTTGGTTATGTGCCTAATGGTTTTTAACCTTTAGTCTGATTTTCCCTCATTTGCGAGGAGGTTTGTACAGACTTTAAACAACAAAGCCATAATTTGCGGACAGACTTTGCTAGTAATTTAAGCTGTCGGTAAACAAATCAAACTAGCATTTGTGAGGGTGGATTAAAAAAATACTCCTTTCTTCCACCCTTACTTTTATTTTGCAGAAAGATAACATTATGCTATCATCATTTCATGGATACAGGCGATAAAAAATACGCAGTTATTAGGCACACATATATCATAGGTGAAAACAAAGACTATATAGGTGCTAAAGGAGAAAGCATAGGTTATTGGAGAAACTTTGTGTGGGAACATGAAACTTTTGAAGATGCTCTTGCTTGGGCTATTAGTTTATTAAACGAACCTAGATTTGCGAATAAACATTTAGTTGCTTCTGCAATAGATCAATTAACATACAGACATTTTTTTGAGCATGGTGGCGAAATGATAATGATAGGATTAGTTATACCAGATGAAGAAGATTACAAACAACAAGAGCTTATTCATTAGATGTGATGAAAAGACTTACGAACTAGCTCACAAACTAGCAGAGAGTGAGAGTAGAAGTCTTAACAAACAGATTATCTATATGATTAATAAGACAGCTAAAGAAAACAATATAACACTAGATGAAAAAGCTAGTGGTCTCGGATTGCTTGTTCAAGCAAAGAAACAGGAGAGTTAACTCCAACATACCAATACGCTTGTAAACTTTCACAAGCTAATTTTATTAATTCTAAAATATCTTCTGATATATGTTTTGGATTGTCGATCATGACTTTCCAGAATACTCTTTCCTGCTCATTACCTAAATCTTTTCTTAATCTTCTTTGTACCCCTACTAAAATTACGGAACGAGGAACTGTATATGTGTAGGCAGTCGGGGAGAATCCTTTTTGCAACATCATACAGACAGAGCTAGTTGATACAGACTTGGCTATCATATTAAGGTATCTGTCGGCTACTAAATGTTCTTGTTCGTTGATATGTTTTTGTTGATACAGTCGGTCAATCAAGTGTTGATCCAAGACTATCGCCCTGCCCATTCTTGAATTACTGATACTGACGACTGCTACATCATGTCTTTCATGTAACTTTTGATTGCCTATGTCGTTAATCTGTAAACTAGAAATCAAAGTTGTATTTTTTTTCAATTTTTTCATACTCTCCATATGTTCCTGCAACAGGGTTATAAGTCATTTTACACATACCTTGTTTACCAAGCCAATAGTATCTTGACTTCCAACAATGTATTTCAACAGCATCTTCTCCTCTGTGGACTGTAATTCCTAAATCACATTTAGCAAAGAAGTTCATACTGTGCGATATATCCATGCCTGTTGGGACAAACTTTTTACTCCTATCCATTGGTTTAGCAGGGTGGCAAACAAAGAAAACTAATACATCTTTTTCTTTTGCAAACACTAATAGTTTGTTTAACATTTCAGATACTTGGTCTGTGACCATTCCATCATTAGGTCTTTGTATAAAGTTGAAAGGATCAACAACAAGTATTCTGCTACCCATACGCTGTACTCCTGCTTCTGCTGACTCCAGGATTGTATCTATATCTGCACCCATCTTGAAATCCATAAATAAGAAATGATCTTTAATAAAGTCTAATGACTCTTGTTTTTCTTGCTCTGTAATTCTTGGGTGTCCGCCTTCTAATTCATAAAAAGGTTTGTTGTTTATGATCTGCATGAGCTGTGCTGAATGTAATGCAGGTGGCATTTCAAAAGAACAGAAACAGGTTTTCATACCATATTTCTTAGCTACATTTACTGTAAGTTGTGTGACAAAGTTTGATTTACCCATGTTAGGTAAACCTGTAACCACAACAAGACTGCCCTCTTTAAGAGTAAATAAATCATCAAGACTTTTATATCCTGTGGATACGCCTCTTGGATTACCATTTTGATATAGACTTTCTAGCTCATCTTCATAATCTTCTATGGTGTTCAGATATTTTAATGGCATTGGTTGAGCATTGATTATCTGATCTCTTAACTTATCTTCTCCTTTTTCTAGTAAATATTCGTTAGCATCTTTACAGTTTTCAAAGTCAACAAAGTAACATTTAGCTCTAGATAATCTTCTAGCTAGTTCTTCTTTGAGGGCTAAACCTGCATCATCATTGTCTGTTGCAAGTATAATTCTTTCTGCCTCATCAAACTTATCTTTCTCATTCCATACATATTTAAATCTACCATCTTCTTTTGGATCAATCTTACCCTCTGATATTTTTGCTGATGCACCATTTGGTACTGAAAAACAATCAACAGTAAACCTATCTTTAAATGCAGTTCTAATAGCTAAAGCATCAAACTCTCCCTCTGTGATTATAATTACTTTCTCCATGTGTGGTACTTCTTCTTTCTTGTACTGTTTGCCCCACAAAGTAAGACTGTTTCCTTCCCACCAGAACTTTTTATCCTCTGTAGCTCTGTACTTAACAGCATTCTCATCATTAAAAGTAAATGCCAGGACAGGTCTATTGTTTTTAATAGTTGGTATGCACCCAGAATCTAGGGCAACATCTATATCAATGCCTCTACTTGCTAAAAATTTCTCTGCTTCTTTTCCTCTAACAGGATTTGGTATAACGATATTCTTTGGTGTTTCTTCCATTTTAGTAACCCTCGGTATGTAGTTGTTTGTTAATGATACTGCCCCCTCTACCAAACAATGATGGCAGTTATAAACAATATGATCTTTATCTATTTTGACTGACAATGAACTGTCGTTTTTATGTTTTCTTTCACTTGAACATTCTGGGCATTTTATCTTGTACTGCCCTTGATTTAATGCTGATGTTTTGTTGGTTGATTTGACTGCTCTCAAAATATTTTCACTCTCAATTTTATTTTGTGATTGCATTTTGCTATTTCTCCTTTATAATCTACTAGGTATTACCTAGTTCTATATCTTATCTATCTAGGAATATCCTAGTTAGTATATTTATTCTTAAACATTTCGCACATTTCATTCGCTACTTTCATTCTAGATTCCTCTGGATATTTTTGTAGCTCACTCATTGCTAATAGAAACTTTACTTTATCTATCTCGTAGGCATTCAACATATTGTTAAAGTCGTCTGTAAGAATAAAATCTACAGCCCCTGCTCTGATCTTATTATTTGTACTTGCAACATCTCTAATTACTTGATTTAAAAACGCTATTGATAATCTTGTTTCTTCCATATCTAAAAATAATACATAATGTGTTGACTTTTGTAAAGGAACTGTTAACATTTTATTAACTATTAATATATTAAATGAGGACCGATCAATGGAAAATATAAAAATATTAAAGAATGTCCCATACAAGGACACAAGAGGCAGACCAGGAAAGTATGATCTACCGCTTGATGATATGGAAAAAGGAGACTACATAAAAGTTCCTTTTGGTTCTAAAGAAGAACTAGACATTGAGAAAGCTAAAGTTAGACAGATACTATATCGTTTTTCTATTAACAGTAATCCTATTACATCAGCTAGGGTTAAGTTTAAAACTGTTTTAATACAGGAAGATAACGAATATGGTTTAGGCATATGGAGAATTGCATAATGGATTTTCAATTCAATTATGATGATAACAAAACATATGATGAGAACTTTAAAGATTGGTATAGATTAAATACAGATGAAAAAAGCTACGAGAGAAAGCTAGGATTCAAAGAAAAAAACTATACAACTGAACAAGCTAAATATGTATTTAGAAAATTATGGGGAAACAAACTTGAAATACACAAACAAACACTCTATTCCATCAGAAATAGTAAGAGCAATACATAACGATAGTTATTCCAGAGGAGATGCTGAAATATCTGTAACAGGATTATTACAGCCACCTAGAATACATCTGTTAAGAAAGAAACATGATGAAGATATAGTCATTGACTATAAAGATGAAGTCTGGAAACTCGTTGGTCAATCTATTCATGGCATCTTAGAAAGAGCTAATGAGAATGTAGAGGGCATTGAGACAGAGAAAAGAATGTTTGTAGAGCTTGGTGGTCTTACTGTAAGTGGTCAGACAGATAGTTTTGCTGTTGCTGAAAACTGCTTGAAAGACTATAAGGTTACAAGTGTTTGGAAGATTATATTTCTAGAAGAAGATAACGATTGGGTATCACAATTAAATATGTATAGATATATGCAGTATAAGACTACAGGAGACCTTGTAGATAAATTAGAAGTGGTAGCTATATTGAGAGATTGGAATGCAAATGAAGCCATGAGAAGAGGTGGAGACTACCCTCAATGTGCCATTCATGTTGTTGATATTCCTCTATGGACTATAGAAGAAACAGAAAAGTTTATGCTTGAAAGAATAGAACTGCACCTTAACGCACAAGCTAAGTACACCATCTATGATGAACTACCTTTATGTTCTGATAAAGATAAGTGGAAACAAGATGATAAGTATGCAGTCATGAAGGGTAAAAACAAACGAGCATTAAAAGTTTTTACATCAGAAGATGAGGCAAAGATATATTGCAAGAATCTAGATGATGTAACTATTGTTGAACGCAAGGGCAAGAGTAGTCGTTGCGAAGGCAATTATTGTAATGTCGCAGAGTTCTGCGATCAATTTAATATGGAGAAAATAGATGAGTGATGTTACTTATAAAGATGTTTGGAATACTTTATCTAAGATAGATTGTTCCGATCATGTTGAAAAGAAAATGAACCTGTCCTACTTATCGTGGGCATGGGCTTGGGGTATTTTGATGGAACACTTTGCAGAATCGCAAGTAAGGTTTTATGAAAATAAAGAGACTGGTGTACCTTATGTGCAGTATCCAGATGGAACTGCCGAAGTAAGGTGTCGTGTATCTGTGACTGATACAGTATGGAGGGAAATGTGGTTGCCTGTTATGAACCATAAGAATCAAGCTATTGTAAATCCAAATGCTAGAGATGTCTCAGATGCAAAGATGAGATGCCTGGTCAAGTGTTTAGCAAAACTAGGTCTCGGACATAACATATATGCAGGAGAGGATTTGCCTACAGGTGTTGCTGTAGATAAAGAACTTCCTAAAGTTGTATATGAAAAACCTACTATCAAAGAAGTTAAAGAAGAAGATGTTGATGATAAAGCATGGGCTTCTTTATTCTCAGAAGGTTTTACTGTATTCATAGATAAGTGTGACAGCAGAGAATCTTTAGAAAGTTACTGGAAGTCTAACGCCAAATCGTTAAAAAGGTTAGAGAAGGTAGATAACGAGACCTATAACAAACTCGTTGAAGTTCTTAAAAATAAATCTAAGGAGATAAATGATGAGTGAGAATAAATATGACAACATAAAAGTTGATGGGAATGTCTATCAGAATACTTTTAAGTCAGCACCCAATCAGCCAGATCACAAGGGCAAGATTGAGATTGATGATGATTTTCTACAGAAACTTGTAGATGTTCGTAAGGGTGGTAAGAAACCTGTAATAGATGTTGCACAATGGAACAGGGAAAGCAAAAACCCTAATCCTAATACAGGCAAGAAAACTGTTTATATGTGGACTAGCTGTGAAGCAATAGCAGGTGATCCTGTTGAAGGCAGTCAAGTAGATAACACAACGGAGGTTGATGATGAGCCATTGCCATTCTAAAGTTACACCTATTTATGGCAAGGATTTAATCATGGAGATTGAATCTAATATAGATGAGGTTACTATGTGGGAGTTTGTAAAACACTACAAGACCTTAATCAATCAACTTGCAGAAGTTAAAGATGGTTTTGATACCACATCACACAATATGCTTATGGACTATTTGTTCTTTTACATAACTGAACAAGAACAAGAAGTAGCTAAAGATAGGTTGGGTGTGTAATGTCTGAGGAGATAAGAGAGACTTGGTTGCAGAAGATCAGAGACATAGCACCTCTGATTGAGAAAGCTGAATACGAGTCTCTCAAATCAGATGCAGATGTTAAAAGAGTATTAGCTGTACTTAAAACCAAAGCACTTGGAGAAGGTATTAAAACTACGAGTGCACAAGATACATGGGCTGAGAATCAATCAGAACTGTACGAGGCAAGGTTGTTACACGCTAAGAACAAAGCACTACTTACAGGATTAAGAGTAAGACTCAAAGCTCTTGAAGTAGGATTTGAAGAATGGAGAACCCAAATGGTTTCTAAAAGAAAAGAGATGGAGAGATATGGAGCATAAGATAATAGATGGAGATGCTTTTGATTTCAAATACAACATCAGACAAGATTACAGTAGTAACTTTGAAAGATGGCAACAGATGAATGATGAGATCAGAGAAAAGTCTGGTCGTGGAAAATTATCTGGAGAAGAACAGTTAAATAGGTTTCAAAAAATGTATGGGTATATTGATGAGGATTGATTGGATTAAATTATTTGTTTGGATAGTTATGTTTGCTTGTTGTTTTTATTTTTGGTTGGCAGTAGTAAAAATTATAATTGCCTTATGAAAACTTCAAGTGCAAAAGCAAAAGGTAGAAAGCTACAACAATGGTTTACTGATTTATTAGTAAATACATTAGGTCTAGATAAAGATGATCTAGAATCAAGACCTATGGGTAGTCAAGGCGAAGATATTATTATGGGTAAACAATCTAGAGATAAGTTCCCATATAGCATTGAATGTAAAAACCAGGAACGAGTTAATGTTTGGAACGCATACGATCAAGCAAGTGAAAACTGCAAAGGGTATGAGCCATTGGTTGTAATTAAAAAGAACCGAACTAAACCTCTGGTTGTTATAGATGCTGAACACTTCGTAAAGTTATTTGATGAAAGGTAGATCGCCTAACAAAAAAGAAAAAGAACACATGGACCAAGTATCACAACTTGGTTGTATTGTGTGCAGGAATATGGGCATGGGTTATGTGCCATGTGAAATCCATCATGTTATCGGTAAAACAAAACCAAATGCACATCTATCTGTACTACCTCTTTGCTTTGAACATCACAGAAGGGGGGACAAGAACGAGCTATATGTATCAAGGCATCCATACAAAAGAGAGTTTGAAAAAAGATATGGCAAAGAAAAAGATTTATTAAAGCAGGTTGCAAATATGATTTACATATGATATATTATTTGTATGTTCAATGAAGAACAATATTAGAAAGGAGTAAATAATGGCTAAATTAGAAAGAAATCAAACAGTCTATTACAAAGACTGGACCGATGGCGACAAAATCTATCCTGCAAAGGTAATACATTGCAAGTACAGATATGTGATTATTGATGTATTGGTTAAAGGTTTGAATATTTGGGAGACATGGGAGGTTAACATTAGTGACTGTAAACCTACTGAGGATTTTGAAATTATAAGACCAGTAGGCAGTTTACTAGGTGACATGATTCAATATAAAGAGGGGGTTAAATAACATGACAATAGGAAGAAATAAAAATATCGCATATGAGTTTTATATCAACACTGAATATGGTGAGAGTGTTTGGCATTGGGACTTAACTGACTGGCGTAAAGCTCTAAGAGACTTTATAGATCATAAAGATGATGAAGGGTTTGTATTTGAAATACAAATAACTTACGAAGAAGGTTGCGACTTTGTGGAGATATACCCAAACAATGAAACAGAATACCTGCCAAAGTATGTGCAGAAATTTATTGATAAAGTTTTAAAAGGAATTTAAAAATGAAAGAAGAAATGGAAAGTTTAATGAAACTATTAGAGAACATAGAAGCTGAACTCAAAAGCTTTTGGGATTGGTTGACAAAGTGAGTCAATGGCATGGAGGTAAAGGCAGTCGTGTAAGACCACATGACGGAGATAAGTACCGAGATAATTGGGATAAGATTTTTAATAAGGGGAAAAAAGATGTTCATAGAAGAGCAACAAAAAAAACTACACGAAAGAAAACTTAAATGGTGGGAGTGGCATAAAGCCAATCCAGATGTTTACGATCTATTTGTTAAGTATTCTTTTGAAGCTATTGAAGCTGGGAGAAAAAGATATTCTCAATGGGCTATCATAAATAGAATCAGATGGAATAAAGAAGTAGAAACAACAGGGTGTGATGAGTTTAAAATCAGCAACGACCATATTGCTTTTTATGCAAGACTGTTTCATGCACATTATCCAGAACATAAAGACTTCTTTCTGGTCAAACAACTCAAAGAAGAGAAGGCAATAGACGAATATAACAAAATGGAGGGTGCTTTAGACCAAGTTGCTAGTATGGCTTCATTAGAAACGATATAAGAAACTTTATATTTTAGGTAGGTCTTACTATTACTTACCCTCACAAAATGCAATACAGAGCATCTGGTGAGGTCAATTTTAGTTGAAGAACTGAGTTACAGGTATATTTGCTTGTTTTCTTAATAAAGGAACCATTGCTAGACGTTGATCTCTTTCAAACTCTAATTGTTGTAATAATTCTGCTTTCAAAGTTGGGTCCATATTAGATTGCAGGAGCTTTCTTCTTCTCTCTCTCCAGTCAGATAAGTATTTATCTAATCTTCTTACAGATTGTTTAACACTAGACACACCTAACATATCAGCACGATAAGTTGCTAGTTCATCTAATCTGTTTTCCTGTTGCAGTTTGTTCATGGTTTGCACAGCTTCATTAACTTCTGATCTTAATTCGTAGAACTGTTGTTGCAATCCACCACCAGACCTATCTGTATCCATAATCAATCTATTTAATACAGGCACAAGCTTTATATTAGATGGTAATGATGGACTACCTGTTGCTTGTCTTGTTGCTTGATCTGCTAATAACAGAACATAAGAACCTAGAGTTCCTGTATATCCTCTTATAGCGTGTTCTAGTTTTGCAGGAGATATATTAAATGCTTCCCCTAAAACTCTAGCTAATTCATTTGTTCTTTCTGTTGATTGATAAGCTGGTAATAAACCTTGCTTATAGTAAGGCACTATCTCTTGACCTGTGTATGTATTTCTATTGGATATGAATGCCTCAGTAAAAGGTTTTAATACTTGAATACCTGCTCCTGGTTGGAAGAAAGGTATATTTAAAGAAGTTTTTAATTGTCTGGCAGATGAAGTTAAAAAATCATCTACTGCTGGTCTAGTAAATCTTTCTTCTCCTATAGTCATATCAAATAATCTTTCTGGTATAGCTTTAAACAACATACCAACTTCAAAAGGTATAGGTATTTTAACTGAGTAATCAAATGGTGTAGGGATAATCCAATTATCATCTCTTACTTCTCTTCTTAAATTCTTATATTCTTCCTCATCAGACATCAACATATAGTATGCAAATGTTAAAGAAGTAAGGAATGCACCTCTTAGTAAAGCTTTCTTTTGTATCTCAGCTTTAATTTCTTCTTGTGTCATGTTTTTATAGGTGCCTTCAATAGCAGAGTATTGACCTGTAAAACCTCTATATAAAACATCAAGACCTTGAACCCTTGCATTTAAGAAAGGTATACCAGAGGTTATTACTTTCCATAGAACAGAGTTGCCTCTTCTACCAAAGTTAATAATCTCTAATGCTTGATAAGCTGCTTCTGACTGAGCTTCGCCTTCTGTTCTTCCTGCATCTTTTAGTTTTTTATAGACATCATCATATACTGCTTTACGAGTAGCACCATCTGACTTGGTTGTAAGATCACCAAGACCATCCCAAACTTTAAACAATAAGTTTTGAGAAGTCATACTGTTGTTAGTATTTATACCTTGCTTTCTAAACTCTTTCATAAGGAAGTTCTTTACATCTCCCTCATCATTAGCAAAGTCATATCCACTTATAACACCGAACCTTTCTAATTGACTGATGTCGCCAAACATATTTTTTACTGAATCAATAATAGGAACAAAGTCTGAACCAGAAGTTACTGCACTTGAAAGTGTATCCCTTAATATGTTTACTGCAATAAAGCCAGGGTCCCTGGTAACAGTTTCCCTTAATAGTCTTGATGGCAAACTAACAAATTTAAGCATAGGGTCCAAAGTAATACCACCAAAGTTTTCTAAGGCATTAAACAATTCAATGTCATCTACTTCATAAAATTCTTTCTGACCATCATTAAAAGCAAAGATTACATTAGGATTACCTACTGCTTCTTTCTTATCAATTTTTCTTGCTTGTCCGTTTATTTCAAAGTTTCTTATAAGCTTTGTAACACCATCATTTTTCATAGATGCAGCTAGGATAGACATAGAGTTTCTCATTACAGATTCTACAGGGTCAGAATCTATTTCACTTTCTCCACCTTTTAACTTAATATTAAGAGGGTTGTTAGGTAATGATCCTACAGCAATACGTGGTCCTTTGACACCTTCATCCTCTACCATCTGTCTATAGAATGGAAAGTAACTTGATTCAGCTATCCATCTTTCTGCTTGTTCTTTATTTAATAATCCTTTTTCTTGTGCAAAATTAACTAATGAATTGTTCCAGGCTTGATAATTTTCACTTACTTCAACTATTTCTGGATACTGCTGTTCTATTTTTCTAATGTTGGCAATGTCTTTTTCATTAAAAGGACTTTTATAATCAGGATTGCTTAAAGTTCCATCAGGGTTTCTACGATTTTTAATCACCTCATCTCTTTTTACTCTTTCGTAGTAGCCCCATATTCTTTCTTTATCTACTTTATTATCTAGATACAAAGGAGCTATGATTTGCATGAAACCACCTGTGCCTGTATCACCCTCAAAGCCTGGGTTGTAAACTGTCTTTATTTCAGTATCAGTAACATTGGTACTAGCATCTGATACATTACCATTTTCATCTGTTGCTACTGATCTAACATGACCTATGGTAAGCATCTGTTTAAAGATAGCTCTATACTTTTCAGCCAACCTAATAGTTTTTATAGCGGAGCTTACAGCATTAGCTTCTAGTTCTTCTATTAACTTATTTTTAGATACCTGATCTTTGGTTGCTTTAACAATAGGATCATACGCATCAATAAAATTAGTTCTAAAATCTTTAAACCATTTTCGTATATTAGTAAAAGGACTCTGCATAAAATCTAATACTTGTTCAGGTATAGATTTATTTGTAACCTTTTTACCCATGGTTGCATTAATTCTTGAATTTAAATCTGCATCAGGAATAGTTCCTGTTGAACCTTCATCTACTGAACCTGTTGGTGCCTTTGCTGATGGATCGTTGTTGAAGTCTACTGCTGCTTTTATGGCAATATCTGATGCTGCTGTATTGTATACAGGTACATTACCTACTACTGTTTTCTCATTTATATCTGTAGCTTCTTGAACTGCTGCATCTAGTTTTACTTTTTCAGAGGTATTGTTTGGTGGTGCTCTTTTACCTTTTATAAGACCATAATCTGTTGATGTTATTATTGGTGGTGGTGCCTGTGAACGTAGAGCACTAGAAGAACCTGCTGGTAAATTTAAAATATCATCACTTACTCTTAACAATCTAGATAAGATAGTATCTGCTTTAGCAGGTAAACCTAATATATTTCTTACTGTAGTTACAAACTCACTCCATAATGATTTTTGTCTTTTTGTTTTTGATGTCATGCTTTCCAATAACTCTTGGAAGTTTCTATCAGTAGTTCCCCATGTTATAAACTCATATTTATTGAATAAATAATTTTCATAATAAGTTTTTGCTTGAGAGCTTTTAGCTTTTCTAGCATCATAATACTTTCTAAAAATCTCAGGTTCTTTGGACAGGTCTGATTGTTCTCTGATACCATCTTCATATTCTTTGTACCTTGTTTTCATTATAGACAAAGCTTCTTTTCTTAAATTATCGTATCTTTTAAAATCAGCTTTTTGTTTTACAGTTCCGTTACCTGCTGCTACATAATCTATTTGAGCTACTGTTGAGGCATGAATTAACTCATGTAAAATTGTTTCGTAGTTAACACCATTCAATCCTGTGCCTATTGTTCTAGGCATATCATTAATACCAACTCTAATATATTTATCAATAGGTGGTTGCATATAACCAGATGTTGTTCTAGAAAAACCTGAATAGTAAAATTTATTACTTTCTCCACCTTTTCTTGCCCAATTTACAGCACTAATATCAAACGTATATCCAGCTTCTTGCATTTTCTGCATAGTTGTTAATACCTTATCGCCTATAAGTCTGTAATCTTTTGGCAGTTCAGTAATAAACTTTTCCATAAAACTTACGCCATCTTTTATATCAGGTTGACTTGATCTGCCTGATGGTGCAGAAGTTTTAAATATATTTAAAATGTCTTGTCTATCTTGTTCTTTTTGATCTCTTGCTAGTTTGTCAAAATCGTAAACACCAGGTCTATCTATAGCTCCTGGTTTTCTTTCTGGTATACGTAAAGGTCTAGTATCTTTTGCTTGGAATGGTGATTTTAATTTATAACCAGCTTGATCTATAAAAGATTGTTTAGATTTTTCTTGACCATATAATCTTTCTATAGCTTCTGGTGGCAAAATACCTTCTGCTATTAATCTATCTCTAAATGCTTCTGGAGATTCATTGAAACCTTCTGCCTTTCTAGCAATGTCTGTCTCATAATTTTTATTAATAGTATAAGTATTACCATCAGCTACAGCTCTACCACTTTCTATTAAATCACTTATAAAAGCATCAGCATCTTTACCAAATCTTGATTCAACAACGCCTTTAGTAAATGGAGTATCTATAAATTCTGTTACAAATTTAGATACATCCTCTGCTTGATAGTCTCTTGGTATAAAATCTGGGAAGTTAGTTTCCTCGTTGAATGTTCCGAGGTCGTTAAGATGAGCAATAAATAATCTTTTTTGTGCAGGAGTTGCACTATTAAAATTATCTGCTCCTGTGACATTTTTTATGAAACGATTAATTGTATCGTTATTGTTTAAAATAATATTTTTCTTTGCTGCTACTTTTTGTGCATTATTAAATAAAGGTTCTTGGTTAAAAAATGCTAAAGGTAGCTCTGCACTTTTATCTCTTGCTATAGTATTGTTATAAATTACATCTGCATAAGTATCTGTTAGTTTTGCAAAGTCTGATGGATTTAATATTTTTTTTGCTTCTGCAAATGTATACCTATTTTTTATTCCTTCGTTATTTAAGTTATATCTTTTAGCTGTTTCACTTTCGCCTTTTTGTAACTCTGCTATATTTTTATCTTTAAACTTGGAATCGTAAGAAGCTATTGCTTTTAAATCTATGGTAGTTAAATTTGGATCAAGTTGCTTTTGTGCAATCTCTCCAGCTACAGAGCTTTGTGTCAAACCTTTAATGTATAGTAAATTATCTATTACTTGTTTTGATTTATTAAGATCGTATTGAGTATATATTTGATCTATCTTTGTTAATGCTTCTGCTTCTGTTGGTGCTTGTTCTATAGGTGTTGTTGGATCAGCAATATCTATAACAGAAAAAGTGCCGTCTGTATTCTGAGTAAAGCTGAATTGTGGTGGCGGTCCTACATCTACAGGTACAGGTATTATGTTTCTAGTTTGCTGGGCATCTGTTTTAGCTTGTTCTTTGTTTTGTTCTGCTTTATCTGCATCAGTCTTTATATAGTTTCCAGCAGCTCTATTTCTTCTATCAGCCATAGAAGTAGCAACTAAATCTACAGTACCACCGACTAGACCACCGATAGTAAAGTCATCATATGCACTAGCACCTATAGGTAATTTATCACTATAGATTCCTCTGGCTACGAGGTCTTGATAAATACCTGCTGCAACTTCTTGACCACCTTCTATAAGACCACCTCTGGTAGCAGATGCTAATCTTCTTGTAATCATTTGCTTAACAGTTTCGTCTTGTAAAGCAGACTTAGGTATACGTTTAAACAATGCTGTTATAGGTAGAACTTCTGATGCACCACCTACACCACCAAACAATGTAGCTAAAGTTTCTTGGAAGCCACTTACATCTTCTCCCATATCTCTTGACTCTTGTACTCTTTCAGCTTGTGCTGAGAAACCTGTTGGTACCGCAAGAGTAGCAGGAGCTAAGAAAGAAGGGCTTTGTAAATACCCTTTAAATCCTGGAGCCATAGGTCTACCTTTTTGTAAAGCTTGTCCTACTTTACCTGCTCCTAAGAATGGGAAGAAAGAACCTAGACCTTCACCAAACTTTGTTGATAATTGATCGCTGTATACAGGATTGACTGCAAGAGGAGAATCTTCTCTAATACCTTTTTTTAATTCTCTAAGACCAGCTACAACATCACTATCGTCACCAACATCAAGCAAAGATGCTATACCCAAAGGAGCATCAATCAGAGTAGTAAGTGCACCTCTTGGTACAGCTTTAGCAAACTCTCCTGCTTGTTCTGCTATGTTTCTTTCTAATATGTCTACGCCATATTTTTTTTGAACATATCTTTGTAGTCTAGCTCTGTCCTGTGGATTTGTAGGTATTTCTACTACATCTCCGTTGGGCATTTGTTTGTATTCTGCCATTAACCTGCCTGTCTAATGTATTGACTTGCAAATGCATCATCATTATTAGATGCTACGCCCATACCCATTATGCTTTGATACTCTGCTAAATTTTTAGTATATCTATCAAATGCTTGTTGCTCATTATCAGCAGGCGTTTTACCTTTAGCTATCTTATCAGAGGCACTTAAGAATAAAGGATAATCTACTTCCATTTGTGTTGCGAGTTGTTCAATTAAGAATTGATTTTGTTTTAGCACATTAGACTCTTCCATAGCTGTAACTCTACGTTCATCTATACCAAGCTTTCTTTCTGCAAGTGCAGCAGCTTGTTTGTCTTTTGCTGTTGCTGTAGCTAACGCACCTATACCTTTTCCAAGATCAGATAAGTCTACAGAACCTGCTATGATGCCACCAAGTTGAGCTAATTCTAAACCACTCATTTTCTTTCTATCAGATTTTACTGGTCCTGAAATCAAATCATTTAGACCACCTGCATTGTTTTTATTTAATTCATCATTTCTTTCTTGTAATATTTTTGCAAGACGTTCTTGTTCTTTGGCATCTCTTTCTTGTGCAGCATCTCCTATACCGCTAAGTGATGCTATACCTGCTGGAACAGCTACACCAGCTGTGTATGCTCTGCCTGGTGCAAACACTCTATCTGGAGCACCAGGGTCTTTCATGGTAAATCCTTTACCTTTTACAATATTTGGATTTGGTTTGCTTACAAGCTTTTGTCCTTGTTTACCTGCAAATGATGCTGCTTGTGGTGCTCCTTCTTTTACTAAACTTGCTAAACCTTTACCAGCTCTAAATAAACCTTGACCAGCTCTTGCTACAAGCCCAAGACCAGGAACAAAAGTTAAACCTAAAAGAGCTGCTTGAACTGGATCAATTTCTCCTTCTTCATCAATAACACCTGTAAATTCTCCAAGTGATCTTAAACCACCTATGAAGCCACCTTCTTGAAATTTTGCTCTTTTGCTCATAACATCTTTAGCAGCTTCAACAAAAGCTTCTGACTCAGGAGTACCATCAAATACTGGTATTTTGTCGAAACCAGAACCACCAAGTAAACTAAATACATTTTCAGAAAGATTCATTCCTCCTCCTAAAAATTGACCGAGCTTTTCGTTTCCAGTCATCTCTTTCATTCTATTGGTTCTATCTTTCATTACCTGTTGATAGACTTGTTTTTTTTCATCATCATTTAATTTAATTAAGTAATCAAAAAAATCTTCATCTTTAGAAGTTGATTTACCAGAAGCAAAACCTTGAGCTCCCATCATTGGACCAGCACCCATAGGGTTAGCCATAGGATCAGCAGGCATAGGATTACCACCCATAAACTCTTGTACACTTTCATCAGCAATAGTTGTCATAGGTTGCTGTGCATTAGCTGCATCAAAAGCTTGTCTTATAGGTTTCCTACCTTCTATCTCAGCAAGCACCATATACTTAGGCAAGGTACTACGTGGGTCTTGCATAAGTTGTACAAGCTGTTGATCTGAAAGATTTTTAATTTCGTTGTGTAATTGATTTATTCCTTGCATTATCCAAATCCTCTCATTAGTCCTAGAGCTCCAAGACCTGATCCTAACGCACCAGCAAATGCACTTGGTCTTTGCTGATACGTACTAACTGTTTGACTCATAGGTAATGGCATTCCTCTTATCATACTCTGTAAGAATCCAAGTTGTGACTTCGGATAATCTCTTTGTGATAAGTAATCTTGATAAGCAATATCCATACCTGCTTGTCTTAAACCTCTTGCTTCACCACCTAGCTTAGATGCTGCTGCAATTCTTTGTTGTACATTTCTTCCTCTGGCATCAAGCAGTCCTGGCAATGCAGTCGCACCAGATAAAGCTATCTGTGCTGCTCTAGCTCTCTCAGCTCTATCTCGTTCTAGTTGCTGTTGAGCATTCATAAATCCTTGTAGACTTCCTTTGCCTTGAATATCATCTAACTGTTGTGCAAGATTACGCTGTCTTTCTGCTTGCATAATAGCTTCTCTATAACCACCAAGACCACCAGCTTGTGCTGCCTGTCCCATAATGTTAGAACCCATTTGTTGTGATCTTCTGATAGCCTCACGTTTTTGTATGTCAGTTACATTCTGCTGAAAAGGATTCATGTAGTTTTGTAATCTAAAATTATTGTAAGGTAATCCTTGAAAACCAGATGTCATTGCTGCTCTACCTATACCTACGTCATAACCTCCAGGTGCTGTAGAGTAAAAACCTCTAGCCATACCTTGTGCTGCTAACTCATCTGGTGAGAAATAACTAAGTCTTTGACCAGCATAAGGCTGATATGATTGATAGCTTTCCTGTACCGATCTGTCTAACGCACCTTTTAAATATGGTTCGACAAACTCTGGTAATGAATTTTGTTGTACTGTTGTTGTGGTTGGTGCTGATGACCCACTTCCTCCGCCAAATGACATTTACATATCCTCCTTAAATTTCTTTTCAAACATAACTGCTTTTGATTTCCACTTATCATCTCTTTTTATAGTTAAGTGTGTTAAGCCTTTTCTACCTATTGCTTGTAAACCATGACAAGCATTTTCTTTTGCCCATCTTTCTAAAATTTGCCATCCTTTATCTATCCAAACTTCATGATTATTTCCGCCAAGATGTACTATTTCTAACATTCTCATTCCTGTTGGATATGTAACTATTTGAGTAGTGCAACAACCAATGTACTTATCTTCATTTATATCAACAACTACCCATAGGTTTACTTCATTAGCTAATAATTGATTATAAACAGTATTTATATTGTGTCTGCCATTTGATCTCTTACAAGCTCTATGTAAAAACCACTTTACATTATCCCACAAAACATGAACGTCTTGTGGCAAGACAGCACTTACAATTACATTATCTTTTTCTGTAGATTTTTCTTCTTTCATTGGACATACTCCTCAATGTCTTTCTTCAATGGTCTTGCTTGTTTTGTTGTACCGCCTTTTTCAAGCCTTACATTGTCAAGCATACCATCTAGTTTTTTGGCACCTGCATCCGAACTGCCATCACCTAACATAGAAACCACATCTGCTGGTACTATGTATTCATCTTGTGATACTGCTGCTTGGGTGTCTGCACCTATTGTCATTGGGATATCGTCTGCCATACCGCCTTCTAATGAACCTTTAATCATTCCTTCTGTTTGAGCATTAGGCATTATTTGTTGTAATACCATCTGTCTTACTTGAGAGAATAGTTCTGGTCCATACTTAGTAACAAATTCTTGTATAATAGAATCATCCTCTGAATCTCCTGCTATAAATAGCATAAGTTCTTTTGTTATTGGATCATCTAAAACATCTTTATTAAGTTCTGGTATTTCTACTACTTCTCCTTCTACAATATTTTCCTCTACGTTTGTAGATTTACCTTCTTGAAAGCCTCTATATCCTGCTGGAAATTGTTGTACAGGTGGTTGGCTCACAGAAAAACTACCGCCTGTTGGAAATTGAGGAATTTCTGATCTAAAAGCATAAGGCGATAGACTGTTAGCTAATTGTGACGAGGTAACAAAATTAGAAACATTTGGTATCTGTGAAGCCAACGCAAACTGATTCATGTTTGGCATTTGAGGTATCTGACTCTGCATTGCAAATTGACTAAAGTCTGGCAATGCATTGAACTGTCCTTGTAAACCTAAAAGTTGATTTTGTATTCCTGATGGATTAAACAGTTGTGATTGTAAAGCATATTGACTCATGTCAGGCATACTTGGTAACTGTGACTGTGTAGCGAACTGGCTAAAGTCTGGTAATCCACCGAACTGTGATTGCAATCCTGATATCTGACCTTGTAATCCACTAGGATCAAATGGTTGAAAACCTGCAAACTGATTTTGTAGTCCTGATATCTGGCTTTGTAAACCTGATGGATCAAAGCTTGTAGGTAAGTCTGACATTCTAGCAAAATTACTAAAGTCATAACTAGGTATATCACT
>CENS01036617.1_pt1 | contig 18827 bp, 51 predicted proteins | sample 530201 | NCBI WGS metagenome assembly CENS01 (sample SAMEA2619747, study PRJEB7988) | marine metagenome | biome: marine biome (ENVO:00000447); feature: surface water layer (ENVO:00002042); material: "saline water (ENVO:00002010), including plankton (ENVO:xxxxxxxx)" | depth 5 m | reverse complement strand
CTAGGCCGGGGAAGATTGGACCAACATCGTATAGACGCCAGTTTGTTTTACCTAATCTAATAAGATTAGTTTAGATGGTTACAGTCAGCGAAAATATTAAAGTCTTGACAATAGTATGCCGATAATGTATACTAGGGAAAAGGAGAAAATTATGAAATACAGAGTACGATTTCACTTGCAACGTGGTCAGCACTACATGCACTGGCAGATTCGAGCATGGGATGGTACAGTCAAGTATCTTGATCCACAAAAGTATCAGATTGAGATGAGAGGCTGCACACTAATCAATAAGAAAAATGCTGCCAAGAAAGTTCATGCAGCAGGAAAGAAGGATGTTTGTGGTTGGGTAGAATGTGATAATTTTGATATACTAGAAAAAGATAGTATACCTATTGACAATTTAGAAAGATTATCGTATAATCCTATAGTCGAGCCACGTTGGAAGCGTGAGGATGATGACGGTGATTTTGATTGGGATGATTATGACTTTGATAGTCTAGTCACGGACGGTAACAGAGTACACATACTTGAGGAGGTCTGCCATGCCTAACTGGTGCATAAATAAGTTGACTATTACACACGATGATAAGTCTATGCTAGACAAGTTCGAGAAAGCCTATCGTGATGATTGGACTATCGAGACTTTTTATCCTACTCCACGAGATCCCGGTGATCCAACAAAGTTGATGGGTGAGGGTAGATCTTATAGTGAAAATGATAATGTCAACACTAGCTGGTATCTGTGGCGTTTACAGAACTGGGGTACAAAGTGGGACATTGGGTGCAAAGACGGATATGGTCTGGAGCCAACTAGGGTAGACAATGAACTCAGTATAACGTTCGATAGTGCATGGAGTCCTCCTTTGGGATTCTATGAGAGGCTGGTAGTCTTGGGATTTGACGTACAAGCGTCTTATTTTGAGCCAGGAATGAGTTTTGCCGGAATTTGGCACAATGGTAAGGATGAGTTTTATGAGGGTAACTGGAGCGATTTTCCAGAAGCATTGGTAGATGAGTTTGATATGCATGAGTATTACAAAGAATTGGAGGATGAGAAAATGTAAAGTTTATAGTTGACGCATGACGATAAGTATAGTATAATGGTTTTACAGTTTGGTTCACTTTTTACTTTGGAGATTATTATGAAGGCTTTTTCTTTTAATGTTACGGTTGCTGCATCTGCTCTTGACACTGAAGTTGTTGAGGACACAATTCGACAGGCTCTTGTTGACGGTTTGCCAGAGGAAACTCTCACGCTCGTCAAGTCTGATGGTGTCAAGGAATATTCAGAGCAAGGTTGGAAAGTGGCACGGAACCGTAAGTTCGGTATCGGTGTCAAGGAAGCAGGGGATGCTCACAAGGCAACTCTTGTAGTCGAATCAGCTAAGGCTGACGCGATTCTTCCCGGAGTCTAATCTGATAGTCAGGGCCGCAGCGTCAATGGGGACATCCAAGACTGCGGCTCTGGCTTCGGTTTGGCTCCGTAGTTCAACGGATAGAACAGTGGTCTTCTAAACCTCAAATGTGAGTTCGATTCTCGCCGGAGCTATTATGGATAAAAAAGAAAAGATAACAACAGTCTTAGATTATTTAAATCACAGAATGAGTGTGATGAATCAGGTAGAGACAGATAAGGTAAAGAAAATTCTTGAGGATGACGATATTACTCTCAAGGAGGTAGTCGAATGGTATATAGATTATGTTTGGTCGCACTCTTAGTATTCTGTAGTGGATGTGTGACTACTAGAGCGACTGTTACATGCAACAAGACAATAGACTTGACAGGGCAACCTGATAACGGTAGAATGAATGTAGGCATACGATTGGAACTTTTTAGAGATTGGAGTAGAAAATGATTGATAGAATACGAAAAAGCTTTTGGACTTTTAGAGGAATGGAGTACGATAGTAGAGAAGAAGCAGAACAAGCTGCTCAACGATATATTCAATCTAAATGTATTGACAAGATACAGGACACGTTGTATAATAAATACGACATTAATTTGAATAACTATAATGGCGAATATGTTTGCCAGTGGAGAGGTGGGAAGCTAAGAGACTTGTTGACTAATAAAGCGTTTCTACAGGAAGCACTATCCATAGTAAGACAACAAGAAAAAGAATTAGAAAAAGTTAAAAACTAAAGATAAGATCTGCCATCACCGCATACCGGGATGTTTTCCTTGTGGGTGGTGGCAGGTCTTTATATTAAAATGAACGTATTACAACAAGAACTAGACGAGTTCAGAAGAACACCAGATGGTAAGGTTATACAGGGATGTAGCCATACGTCTAGAATATTGAGTCATAAATATCGTAATAAAATGATTATGACTACTTATCAACATCTTAAAAAGTATGACGGATCATACGATGCTATCGCTTGTTGTGGTACTAGTGGATTAATGGTGGTTCCACAGATAGCAGAATTATTAAATAAGAATATCGTTGTTGTAAGGAAGCAAATAGATGGATATTCGGATTTTCTTGTTGAGGGTGCTTGTACTCGTCAGTATATTATTATTGACGATCTCATATGCTCTGGTGGCACAGTAGAACACATTATTAAAAATATTAAAGAAGAACTACCTATCGCTAAATGTATAGGTGTGTACTCTTATATGAGAGATCAGTGTGCTTATAGAAATATGCCAGAGTTGTGCGAACGTGATCTTGGCATATCATATCTGTAACAGCTAAACCGTAAGGTTTGGGTAGTTATGGTAAAGCCAGCGGGCAAGGCTGACGTAAACCCTTACTGGGTAACGACTTACGACCATTTAATTTTTTCCTAAAGATTATTGTTGACAGCGACGATATATATGATATACTTAAAGCATACAGGACATTACTCTTACGAAAGGAACTAAAATGCCTGCTAATGTTGAATCTATGTTTTACACCGGAGCGGAGCCTTGGCATGGTCTTGGCGAGAAGTTGGAAGATGCTCCAACAATCAGCGAAGCCATCGAAAAGTCCGGTTTGGATTGGGAAGTTGGCGTCAAGGATCTCGTGACTAAAGACGGTTACGACGTTCCTGCGAAAGCTACATATCGCAAAAGCGATAATAGTATTCTCGGAGTGGTCGGCCCAAGATACGTGCCACTTCAGAATAAGGATGCTTTCGAGTGGTTTCAGCCGTTCGTAGACGCTGGCGAGTGTAGTCTACACACTGGTGGTTCGCTGAGTGGCGGTCAAAAGGTCTGGGCATTGGCTCAACTGAACCGCGACCCTAGCGAGATTGTCAAGGGTGACGAGGTGCGGAAGTTTATTCTTCTCTCCAACAGTCATGACGGGACAACAGCTATTCGTGTAGGCTATACGCCCATCCGTGTTGTATGTGTCAATACTCTGGCTTTTGCTCACGAACACAAACAGAGCAGTCTGCTGAGAATCCGACACACGAAAAGTGCTCAATCTAATCTTGATAACGTCCGCGACATCATGGACAATATCAATGCACAGTTTGAGGCAACTGCGGAACAGTTCCGGTTCCTTGCTAGTCGGGACTTCAATCAGGCAGACGTTCGCAAGTACGTCAAGATGCTGCTGAATGTCGATAAGACTAACGACGAGGATCTCAAGACTCGTACAAAGAATGTCATCAGCGATATTCTGGCTACGATTCATGGGCCTAAGCAGGATTTGCCCGGAGTTCGTGGTACTTGGTGGGCTGCTTACAACGGCTTCAACGAGTATCTCAATTACAAGAAGGGTCGTAATGAGAACAACAGAATGGAAAGTCTGTGGTTCGGACAGAACGGTGCTTCAAACAACAGAGCGTTGAATCTGGCAACACAGTACGCTAACGCTCTCTAATCGCTCTCCTTTCGTGGTGTGCGTCGGGCAGGTCATTCCTTGTGGTGGGGAGTGGCCTGCCTTCTTTTATGGTACGAAAGATGCCCGCGAAAATTAGCTAAGTTGTTTACTGGTAAGGACTTACAGATATTTTCTAATTGTAATAGAGGCACCTATCCGATATAATGGTATGGAGGTACGGTGGTGCAGGAGAGAAAAGAATAGTATTACTAATTATTATAATGATTGTCTTATGTAAAGTATAAGGTTTGAATCAATTGAATAAAGTCAGCGAAATACATATGTTGGATATTGTTTATATGACTAGTACTATTAAAAAATACAATACTCGTTCCATTGTGGCAGACGATATAAGTAGTATAATGAAATAGATGATGACGGGCAGGGGCTAACTACTGTCTTCATTACTATTATAGTGGGATAAACTAAGTTGTCAACTAGAAAGTTCTAAAAATATGCCGATTATTTTAATCTTATTAGTGTTTTTCCTGATTGATTGATGCAGGAAAGAGAGGGTGTATATATTTATATAAATGTTATCTATTCTGAACTCTAAGAGAATTAGTATTAATAACCGACCTGCATAATATATAACATCATTCAGGACAGTAGTCAAGGTAGGAATCAGTCTTATGGAATATGTATTAACAATATATCTTATAATTTTTGGGGGCATGGCTGCCCATGATTTAATTTCATCACGTAGAAAGGTTAAGATTTTAAAATGTCAAGAAATGAAAAGAATATGAGTCTCCCTGTGGATGTTTGTCAACTTTTATGGGAGCAGATTGAGAAGCCTAAGAATCTTGAAACATGTAAAGCTATTAATGTCTATGATAATAAGTATAGGGTAAATGTATATACTCGTTCTTATGATGAATTTTGGGATATAGATAAAGTTAGAATTACCCAAAGTTATTTCTGTGCTGTTAATGGAAAAGAATTAACTATTAAAGCCTGATGTATTACCTAATATATTAGGATTGCTCCAGTTGCTCGTAGTCAGCGAAAATCGTACTTGCATTAGCAGGTTGACGACTTATTATATACATAGGACATGGTACTAGGGCTAATAGTATCAATATCTCTAATAGGAATTTTGGATCATGAAATTTTGGAATAAGTATTATTTACATATAAATATTGTTTTATTATCAATGGAGTCTTTCTGGCTGTATCACCTAATGTATTAGGTTTGCGCCGATGTTAGTCAGTCAGCTAAAATTGTAAATAATTATATATATATGTATTATCTAAACTAAACAGGTTGTTCTGAATGTTCTCAGTCAGTGGGATATGCTTAATTTTAATATTGACGGAAATCTTGATTGTAAAGTCATGTGCCAGAAAATAGATAGGTACATACAGAAAGTTATACAGGAAAAAGGTCATGGGAAATATATACTCAATATACAAATTAAAGAACCTATAGATGGTAATATGATAGAAAATAAACAAATGAACCTGCCACTAGACACAAAGTAGCTAGAATCTTTAGGAAAATGGTAATATCTTCCTATTATTATCATAATATACCCATTATACATACTTTTGTTTCCTGCATCACTGTTTTTATGCCCCTTTTTGACCTTATATGATCTATTTTAACCTATTTTCTTTTTATTTTTACTTATTGCCTATGCCGGAGGTGAGAAATAAGGTTTTCCCAAGATATTCTTAAAGAAAGATAATGGTAATAGTCGATACTATTGACATGCTCCTTCCTATGTGTTATACTGTTATTGTTAGTATTGTTAAAAAGTTAATTTTATAGGGGAAAAATGTATAAAAACGTACTTCTCACCGAGAGCGAAATCAAGGTATTGTATAAGGTATTAGACCACCATTTTAATCGTTCTTTTATTGATACAAATGCCGAAGATATGCAGAATCTACAAATCATAAAAATAGCATTAAGGGGTTTTATTCCCACAGATTGTGTAAATGAATATAGTAATCAGGGTTAATTACCCACAAATGGGAGATAAATAATGGAAATATTACAGGTACTCTTTACCATAGCACTTATATGGGCGTTTATACAGGGATTTAGAGAAGGTCTGGAGGGTAAATATGACGATTGTTTGCCGGATTATTTATACTACAGAGATAATAAAAGTGGGATTGGATTCGGTATAAAGACAAAGAGGAAATAATGGATAATGAAAATTTAATGAATATGTTATACGATATACTCCATGCTCTAGCTGCTTTAGCTACTGTATGGTTTTTTGTAGCATGTTATTTTGCATGGAGAAAGATTGATTGGTCAACTGAAGAAGAAATTAAGACAGAATATAAAGATATAGATTTATATAAACAATTACATTTACAAAAAAGCAATTATGGTACATCAGGTAAACAGTATGTTAATTGGTTCAAGGGATTTCTTAAAGACCATAAAGGTATTAAGACGATATTAGATTTTGGTTGTGGCAAGGGTGAATTAGCCAAAGGATTATCTTTAGATATTGATGAGTATGATCCTGCCATTGAGGGAAAGACAACAATACCTAAAAAACAATATGATCTAGTTATTACTACAGATGTTTTAGAGCATATTCATAGTGACCAGATAAAGTTATTATTATATGATATTATTGAATTACAGCCTAAATATTTAGTTAATGCAATAAATACTGTTGAAGCCATTAATATATTGCCTGATGATACTAATGCACATAAAACCATAGAAAATGCTAATTGGTGGAAAAATACAATAGAACAATATACGGGTTATAAAACTAAAATATTTATGGAAACAAAAGATACTTGTATTTTGTGTTCATATAAAGATTAGCGGTGTATTGTTAGTAATCTAAAGAAATAAGGTTACTAATATGCAAGAGACAATAAGGTTTAAAATAGTTGATGGTGAAATTGATAAAAAGATAAAGTCTGTACAGATATACAGACCATATATTACAGAAAATGATGAGATTAAATGGGGGTATGTTGACAGTTTGCATCCTATGAGTATAATGGATTTAACTATTCTTAAAAATAGTCTGCAAGAGTATTTATTTAATAATGAAGATTTTTAATGTAGACATACCTGATGATCCACTAGAATTGCTATACGATCAAAAAATACAGGAAAGAGGACAATGGGAATTATCTCTTACTAATCCTCCTCCTAAAAGTAATATGTATGTAGCTGAACATGCTTTGTATTTAGATATAAATGAAAAAACTAAATTACAAATATTTCATTCATTACCACCAGATTATTCTCTTAGATATAGTAATGTAATTGGTTATCCTCCCGGTGGAGGCATGAGTTGGCATACTAATGGAGATTATCCCGGTGCAAGAATATATGCTAGTTGGAGTGAAACCGGAGACAGTGGTATGCTATTTTACAGAGATGGAAACATAATTGTTGATAAAGATGTTAAGGGATTAAACATGAGATATTTTTTAGCACCTACTTGGCATGGAGTTTGGTCAAATTGTTATCGTTTATCAATAGGATTTAGAACTAAATGATAGGTATAAATATACAAGCACCTTTTGCTGAGTTATTAATTAATTTAGAAAAGTGTGTTGAAACTAGAACGTATCCACTACCAGAAAAATACGAGGGTGAAGAATTAGCACTTGTCGAAACTCCCGGTAAACTTGGCAAGTTTAAAGCTAGAATTATTGGTACTATAACATTTAGTCATAGTTTTAAATATGAGAATATGCAAGAGTGGATAAGTGATTATAATAGACATAGAGTTGAACAAGATAGTCTATTTGGGTGGAATGAAGATAAAGATAAATATGGTTGGGTGGTATCTCAGATATACAAATTTGATGAACCATTTCCAGCACCAGAAAATAAGGGAATAGTATTCACACATAATTGTGATACTGTATTGCCTACAGGAGTATAAATATGTATAATGTAAGACAAGAAGATCAGGATAGGTATGTAGTTTATAAAGGTGATAATGCTTTATATCTACCTTGTAAAATGATCAAGAAAAAGAAGGTTGAGTTTAGTACAAGAGAAGAAGCAGAAAAGTATATTGAGTATGTTGACAAGTTAATTAAAAATGGAGAAGAATATCTTGAGCGATACTAATACACTTGGTTATGTAATGATAAGCATAATCGGGACATTGTTTGTTGTTGGGACAGGTAGTATAATTATGGCTATAATTACAGAACTTCCTCCATCAGTACCATATAAAAGATCAGAAAATAAAGTAAGTCTTAGTGTTATCAATGGTAGTATATTGAGTGGTATTGATGTACAAGATGGTGAAAATGATTTTGATATTGATGATGATTTATTGGAGGCATAATTTTGTATATTGTAGTAACTAATAAATTAGCAGAATTTGCTATTGAACTAAAAAACTTTCGTATTGGAGACAGGGACGATAGAATATTCGGCCCCTTTGAAGAAAAATATATGGCAGAAGAATGGGTAGATAATAACTGTGGGTCTAAATACTGGACGATTATAAAACTAAATGACAAAGCCATTAACTAAAGAGTATTTATTGTCAAGAAAAATATGTTGTGGCTCTCGGTGTATTAATTGTCCATACACTCCTAAATGGGTGAAGGGCAGTAAAAATGTTAAGAAAAATACTTCTAGTTAGTTTTATTCTGTATGGTAATATTATATCGTAAAGGTGTATAATATTCAAAAAGGAGAATACAAAATGCAACATAATAAATTTTTAAAAGCACTACAAGAATATACCGAAGCAAAATGTATTACTAAAGGAGATAAGCCGGGGCCAAAAGACCCTAGAAGAACTCCTGCTCCTAAAAAAGATCAGAAAAAAGGAAGTAAAAGAAATAAACCTGATAGTGCTAAGGATGATAAAGGTAAAGTAACTTTTAGTAAGAATACTGAGGATAGGCTTAAAGCAAAAGTTACTGAACATAATAAAAAGGGTAAAGGTAGTAAAGCTACATTAGGTATGTTAAAAGCAGTATACCGAAGAGGTGCTGGTGCTTATTCATCTTCTCATGCTCCTAAAATGAGTAGAGATGGTTGGGCTATGGCAAGAGTAAATGCTTTTTTAACTCTACTCAGAACAGGCAGACCGGCAAATTCTGCGTATAAGCAGGATAACGATCTTCTACCAAAGGGACATCCACGAAGTAGCAAATAATTAAAGTTTGCTATTGACTGTGGACGATAAAGTAGTATAATGAGTACAACGGCAACAATAATTGCTTTTGTCTTGGTCTATCTACTACTTTGGATAATGGATTTTAATGATGGAAACTTTGATTGATCCTAAAGATATTACTAATTACAATCGTACAGATGTAGAACTAGAATCATTTTGGATATTCTGTATCCTTGTTGCAGGAAAGAATAGTGACACTACCTCAAGATTGGTCACGAAGTTATTAAAAAATAGAGGAGACAAGACTCCCTTTGAATTTATTCGTAGTCTTAAATTAACAGAATTACGCAATTATTTAGTTGCACATAAGACAGGACAGTACGATAGAATACGCAAGGCTTTATTCTTCTCTGCTAAGTTAGACCTGAGAACTTGCACCAGAGATGACCTTATGGATATTCACGGTGTTGGGCCAAAAACTGCAAGATTTTTCTTATTACACACTAGAGAATTTTGCGATGAGATTGTACTAGATACTCACATTCTAAACTGGATGAGGGTGAAGTGTGATATAAAAGATGCTCCTAAAAATACTCCACAGGTTCCAGAAAAATATGCTAAGTATGCAGGATTGTGTAAATACTTAATGGAAACACATTATCCCGGCTTGACATTGGCTCAAGCAGACCTTATGATTTGGACAGAAATGAGTGGGAGATTAGATTGAACCACAAAGAATACAAAGAAGAAACTCGACAAAGGTATGGAGAACCTATAGAATATGTGTTATGCCGTTTGAAACAAGGTAAACAAGTTGAATTATTTGATGTTATAAATGCACAAGATCAACTAGAAATACTGAGGAAACATACAGATGCCCAGAAATTATTCTATAAAAGATACGATACAACAAGCTAAAGATGAAATTCATCAGAAGAAGATGAGAAAATTACAGGATCAGAATGAACCAAAAATGACTCCTACTTTTCCCTACAGGGATTATGAGGATAAAGAAAAGATTATTAAATTTACTCCACCCAAGGATGACATAGTTAAATTTGATAATGATAAAATTGTTGAAGAAACTGACACAAAAAAATGGTATCAGTTTTGGAAATAAGTTTTTACCTAAAGGCGGTAGAAATGATAATAGAAAGATGTATAGAAATATAGATGAGGATGAACGTCTATTATTAATGGCGAGAAGATATTGGGATGAGGAAGATCAAATAACAGAGGAACAGATACATTGGGTATTAAAAAATGAAGGATATTCAAAGGACGAGATTGACAATGCGATCAGTGATTATTTCGCTATTCATATACGTTCTAACATTCTCCTTCATTATTGGATTGCACCAGTTGTTTTAGTAATAGTAATGATAGCCTTAGTTGTATATGTACAAAATTTAATATGGATAAATAGTGGGCCATGAAATATTGGAAAATCTGGTGCAAAGCATTAGGTGAAAAATCTGGAACAACAGACAGACAAAGTGATGGTATAGCTTTTATCAGGACTATACTTGTTATACAGGCTATTGTGACCAATCTATTTATAGTAGCCAACATAATCCGAAATTGGTACTAAAGATTGCTCTTGACATTGCCGATAATTATGGTATACTTGGACTAAAGAAAGGATTTGAGATGAGTAAAATTATTATAGGATTTAATGGTTGGGTTGAAGCTGATCCTGAACATACAAGATTTCAATACATTGGGCCAGTAAGAGAATCTCAAATGATTATTATTACAGGCACAGAATATCTTCAGCTAGACGAAGATGAACGAAATGAATATATCTTAGAAGATTTGGGTCAAGCGTACACTAATAGTTTTGATGGTGAACTAGATGTGTGTGATGTAAGAGTAGAAGAAGAACCAGATCATGTTGCTCAAGAATTTCTCGAAGATTTATTGAAGGATAAGATTTAATGAAATATCTTATTGAAGAAAATGATATGGATATTGTTCTTGATGCACTGGATTCTTTGCATGAAGATATGAGATGGAACAATAAGAATGGAGATAATGTTGCTCCTTATTCTTACAACTTAAAAGAGGTAGAAAGATTATACTATAGATTCGCTAAGGAGGTTGATGAATAATGGGGAGTGATATTTTTACAGAAAGTGCTGTTGCTGTTGAGATGACAGATTTTCTTCGCAGAAATGAGATAAAGAAGAAAGCAAACAGACAATTAATTGCAAATGTTTTATATCAAGAAAAATATATTGATGAAGAAGCACTTGCTGCTATGATTAAAAACAGAGATGGATTTATTGAAACATTTACTGCTGAAATTAGTATGGAAGAGGGCGAATATTCATCTGGTTATGAAAGTGATCGTGAACGTAATGAGTTTATGATTAGGACATTTTGCCAGCATACAGGAATTGATGCTGATGATTTACCTGATTGGAGCATAAGAATATTTGACAGTAGCAGGGAATCAGGTTATGATATAATGACTAATGTGTTATACATTATGTTCGAGCCTTATGGTTTGTTTGAAACAAAAATGACAAAGTTGGGTGAAGAACTCGCTAATACATTACAGATGGATCGTATTACTGAAACCACTTGGACTGTTCATAGTTATTAATTATGGTACATACAAATGATTATCCATATCCTGTAAATTGTCATACTTGTCACAGAGAGTTTGTGATTATAGCTGACAGAACAGATATAGAGTCTTGGTTGAGTGGAGATAAATATATTCAAGATGCTTTGGCTTATTTATCAGCAGCAGATCGTGAACTATTAATATCCAACACTTGTGATGATTGTTGGAAAAACCTTTATGGAGAAGATATAGAAGATGAGTAAAACAGTTGATGCGTTTAATAAGAATGTTTTTAATTATATTTCTAGTGAGTATGGTAACAATACTTTAAAGAAAGTACAAACAGCTAAGAATAAAGATAGGGTAAAACATCTTCTTGAAGATTCTCGTAGTAAAAGTTATGAAGCAGATAGGACTGCCAATAAAATCATAGCTATGCTTAGGTTGAATCCATGAAAAAAAAGAGAAAAATTAATAGCAAAGCAGCGGCAGCAGTAGGAAAATTTTCTGGTTCTATTAGAGCATATATTTTTATGGAATATAAAAATTCTTATTATGATATATACAATAATGTTAAAATCACCAGAGAAGTAAGAAGATTAACTACTGAATATTATTTTGGGGGTAATACTGTACCATTTACTGCTGGACAAGTAGTAGATTATGTTAGGAGTAAATATGATTTTAATAAAAAGGATTAATAGGTGTAAACTATAATTATAATGCTATTAAAATCCCTCCTTACCACCACAGGCTTTACTATGATAGTTATCACTGTTTGTAGAACTCTGTTTTACCAATTCTTTTTATTGTTCGTAGGAATTTCTATAGGATTTATTGTAAACGCAGAATGGGTTGGTTGGAAATACCCCATTGTTCAAACTTCTTTTTATAATACATTTTACCCGATTGATTTTGAAGATGAAGGTGTTCTAAAGTGGCTTTATTCTCAAGGTAGATTAAAGATATTTGGAGTTATGGGTGAGTACCGAGATGTAGAAATTATTGAAGAGGCGATGGCAGCCGAAGAATGGTATTGGGTTAAATTTTCTTATACAGATGAAAATGGAGACAGAAAAACTAAGATAGATCATACTAGAGTTAGATGGAAACCTTGGGAATATTATTATGAAGATGAGGCTTTTGATCCTTGGAATGATGAAGAGATGATGGATTATATTAAAAATGGTAACTTAAATAGTAGAGAAACAGATAGGGCTTGGAGACTCAGGGACGAGTTAAAAGGCATAACAGGAAATAGTATTAAATTTTAACAAGAAAGAGGAATGTTATGAGGACATTTTTATTTTTAACGATTGCATTATGGGCATCTATCGGATATACTGGTGAGTGGGTAGCAAGTGTACCAGTTGCACCTGCACCACCACCATTAGTGGTAGAAACTCCTGCACCTGCTGTAACGTATGTAGTACCGCAACCAACTGTAGTTTATGGTTGGGTTCCTTACTATTATAATGTTCCAGTTGTTACAGAAAGACGGTGTTGGTTTTTAAGAAAAGAAAGACAAATTACTTATCAACCACAAATACAATGGTATTATCAACCCTTATATTATAGATAATGAATTTTACACATATCGTAGAGATAGCATTGGGAGTAGTTTTTGGTCATATTATTATTGACTTTTTAAAAAAAACATATTTTCATAAATGGAAATAAAGAAAGCGATATAAGCTATGGATATTGACAAAGAAGAATCTGATGATAGTATAGATATACCAGTACAACAACAAGAATTTACTTTTACTTATGTTTATTCGGAGGATTTAAATGAATAGATTTTATAGGGCATTAGAAGCCAAATATCAGGCACAGATTGAGGAATCATTAGCAGTTGTAGATTTATACTTTAATAAAGCCGTAGGTGTTGGTGAACATCCTAAAATCTTAGAGGAACTTGATACTTACATGACTCAATTAGACGAGGCACTAGGTAAACTAGAAACATTAAAGAAAATCTTTAATCAAACCGATACTACTGAACAGGCTTCTGTAAGCGACAAGTAGACTTGACACTATAAATTTTTGTGGTATACTTTCTTTTGGAGGAAACAAATATGATTAATGAGTATTTAAATTTTGTAGAAGAATGGTGCGAAGTATTGGAGCATAAGGCATTTGCTAGGCAACATGGTCAATGGTCTAAAGAACAAAAGACTACATACTTTTGGTTTAAGATTAATAAGAAGTATACTAAAATTATTCAGACTACTCTTGGTAATGATAGTGTTCACGCATTTCTTGAAAATGAAACACTAGATATTTACAAGGCAGCAACTTGGAACGCCCCTGCTAAAGATGCTAGATATAATTTGTTCAAAGATTTTGACCGTGTACTAGAAGTGTGTGAGCCTAACGGGGGTTATCTATACAAAGGAAAGAAGGTTTATGTCTAGGTTATCTGATAGAGATAGAGCAGAGTTAGACTATCTGAATGTTAGAAATGATATAGAAGAATTGGTTGATAGAGTTGGGTATGAAAATATCTTAAAACACATGATAGATCGCTTAGATCATATTGATGATATTAATAATACTCAAAGTATGTATCTGTTCCAGATTATTTCTTCGTTAGAAAAAGTACTAGAAGTTTATCCAAGGCTAGAGAATGTCTGAAGAATATAAACAAATGAGTAAGAAGGACAAGCTACCTTTAAAGTATGCTTGTATTCAGCCAGATATTAAACAACATATATCTCAAGTACTTGATGGCATGGGTAATTGTCACGAAATTAGAGGACATATAGATGATCTTTACAAATTAATAGAGTATCAAATGCTGCAACAAATGAGACAAGAAAAGCAAATGATTGCCGTTAAACACATGGAAGCATGGAAAAGATATGACAAGGATATACAGGAGTATGATCCTGAGACTAGAAGTTATAAAAAAATAAACCGGGAGATGCTTACAAAGAATGAATTGGACTAATATAAAACGATGGGCTAAGGATAAGGGATATAAAGTTGACAGAGAGAAATCTGGTGACGAGGCTAATCCTTATAATTATGAATGGCATCTTGTAGATAATCCTGAAAGAAAAGGAACTATCAATAGTTTAAGTAAATTAGCTATGAATATTTACAATGATATTACAGATAATAAACATATTGAACATCAGAAAAGATATGCACAACAACAACTTCAGAAGGAAATAGACTATGACTTCGGATCATGGTGATGATAAAAAGATTAAAAAACAATCAATAACAATGACTACTATTTTTGGTAAAGCTATAGAAGCAGTTGTTGCTTATGTTGTATTATTTTTCTTTAGGCCAGTATGGGATAGATTAGTTAAGTGGTGGAATAAAAATGACAAAAATTCATAGTGCAAAATTAGTAAGTGTGACTCCAGATGCAGAAAAGAATATAGCTTATTGTGCTAGAGTGTCCAACCCAAACAATCAAGATAGCAGTAGTATTGCCGGTTTACTTAATTATTGTATTAAGCATAAGCATTGGTCGATATTTGAGATGGCATTTATGACTCTTGAGATTAATACTAATAGAGGTATTGCTGCACAGATATTAAGACATAGAAGTTTTACTTATCAAGAATTTAGCCAACGATATGCTGATGCTGGTTTACTAGAAGATAATATACCTATACCAGATTTAAGAAGACAAGACTATAAGAACAGACAGAATAGTATAGACGATATTAGCGGTAGCAAAAGAGAAAACTATGAAGCGGCAATTAGAGAACTGTTTGCTAAATCAAAATACTTATATGATCTTATGTTAAAAGATGGTGTTGCAAAAGAATGTGCTAGATTTGTATTACCACTAGCAACTCCCACCAGAATATATATGAGTGGTAGTATTCGTAGTTGGATTCATTATATAGATTTAAGAAGTGCTAATGGTACTCAAAAAGAACACATGGATATTGCATTAGGTTGTAAAGATATTTTTAAAGATCAGTTTCCAATTATATCAGTTGCATTAGGATGGGCAGAAGATGATAAATAGTTTATTGCATTTTATAGGATTGTGTCCATGTTCTCATTCTCATTCTCATATTGATTTAATGGACGTTATATTAATATTTCCATTTGTGTTTATCTGCATGAAATCTACAATAACAAGTTGTATGTCTTTCTTTAAAGTTTAGCTTGACAGTTGCCGATACTTATATTATAATCTTTGGGGAGAGGTAACAATTATGCGATTTGGACTATGCTGTATTTCTATTGATCTTCAAGAACTAGAAGAACCATACAGGTTTCAAACTATGACGTACAAGCGTTTTAGTTCTCTTTCTCGTGACGAAGCACTAAATATTCTAGGTTCCCGTATCCTTAACAATATGCAGGTGACACATGAAACGATTCGGTACTGTGCAGAACACGATTACTGTTATAGGATCAGCAGTGATTTATTTCCTCTTATTACTTATACTGCTGCCAATATTAGCTTACACGACCTCCCTCAATATACTGACATCGTGGAGGAAATAGCAGCAATAAAACAAACTATAGAAGATACACAAGTTAGGGTATCTTGTCATCCTAGTGAGTTCAATGTTCTTGCATCTACCAATACCGATGCGGTTAGTAGAACTATCACAGAACTAAATTTTTATGCAGATTTCCTTGACATGCTAGGTTGTCCTGCCGATTATAATTGTCCTATGAATTTACACATCAATAATCGTCAGGGGACTAACGATGAAGTTGTAGAAAGGTTTATACAGAATTTTAATCGACTTAACGATAATTGTCGTAATCGTCTTGTTATTGAAAATGACGACAAACTTAATTGCTGGTCTGTGAAACAACTCGTAGAAGATTTCCATCCTAAGACTAAAATACCCGTCACGTTCGATTATCTGCATCATGCCTGCCATCCTGACGGGTGGACAGAGGAAGAAGCAATTCTTGCTTGTGTAGATACATGGCAAGGTTATAGGCCACTTTTTCACTATAGCGAATCTGCACCGGGAAATAATCCACGCAAACATGCAGATTATGCAGAAAAAGACTTCTACCAATACGGCGAGATCGACTATGACGTAGATATGGAATTAAAAATGAAAGACAAAGCAATAGCTAAATTTACAGAAGGTGTATTTGTATGAGTGGATGGTTAATTATGCTAACTGGTTTAATTTACTTATATGTAAGTATTGAACAATTATGGAAAGGTAATCCCGGTATGGGTATTGCTTATTTTGGATATGCTTTTTCTAATATTGGACTATATTTATTAGCATCTAAGTAGGAGTAATTATGAAAGAACCAATAAAATATTCTATGTCTACAGGATTGCCACGCAATAATGATGAGGAGGTTAGGAAGTATCCTCTGGAAAGTGCTGAAAAAGAGTTACAGGATATAATAGAAGAATCAAGGCAATATCTTAGAAAACAAAAAAAAGACTCAAGCGACAGTTGACAAATGCCGATACCTATGTTATACTTGGTAAAACACTTTTAAAGAGGAACGATAATGACTTGGTTAGAACTATACAATTTTTTAAATAGTAAAGCAAACGATGTTTCTAATTTGGATAGTAAGATATGGAATCAGCATGTAGTTGTTCATAATGGTGAGACAGGCGATGAGTATGGGTGCGATATTATCATTTTTGAAGATGATCCAGAAAAACGTCACGTTATAGCTTTTAATAATAATTAAAGACCAACTTGACAAATGCCGATAAGTATGTTATACTGGTAGTATCAGTTTATTTCACAGGAGATTGATTATGCCCAAAGGTAAAAAAACTTGCGAAAAGTGTGGACATGAATGTGGCCCAAGAGCATATATGTGTCCAGAGTGCCAACATCCTTTTATGTTTGCTCCAAAGAGTATAGAAAAAAGAACTACTCGTTTAATACGAAAGTTCGATTGGAGAGAACTACAAAAGGGTGATAGGATTAAAGCTACTGGAGGCCCATACTCAGTAGTAGATGGTGAATATATTCCTATGGGATGTAGAGGTAAATTTACTGTAATAGGTGTTGACAAGAATGGTATTATAGCCTATGGAGCAAAAGAGGGAGGTTTCTGTCATATTTGGATGGGCGAAGATGATATTTGTCCACTCACAAGGATTCACAGAACCAAGCATAGACTTGCGAAAATACAACCCAAGAAAATTAAGGTTAAAACATAATGGAATTTGCGATTAAAAAACTTGATGAAATATCTGATATTATCAGAGATAATGCTGCAACAAGCCTTGCCGAAACATATCAGTCAAATCAGCTAGACAAATTTGTTACAATTAATCAAGTACAAGATTTAATTATTGAACATAGCATGGGAACCGATGAAGAAGGACAGTATATTATTAACATGGATGTATTTGCCGAGATATTTGATGACGTAAGAAACATGATATACCAATCTGCTTTATCAAAATTGGCGGCATCCGGCACAATAGAGTCTGCTTGGGATAGCGATAAAGATAAGATGGTATTCTGGATAGATTCTAAGGCTAGTGGAGTGGTTGACTTAACAGACCCTCCAGATTATAATATTGAAGATTTGTAATTAAGGTTGTTGATCGTGACTACAATAATCTTAAATGTTTTAGTAAAGTCACTTGTGGGGTATAATATGACCAAGCAGGACAAGGTTTTGAATTATTTAACTAGAGGTAGAACTCTCAGTCAGGATAGTGCTTACAATATGTTTGATGTTGGCAATCTTCGTGCCACTATCAGCGATATTAAGCCACATCTAAAGTCTCAAGGTTTTACTCTTATCAAGAGTACAGGCCGACAAGGTGAGACTCGTTATGGTGTAACTAAGACTCGACGTAAGACAACTTCTCGTCGATAAATGAATTAATCAGTGGCTCAATAAAAGCCCCTCACAAGAGTATATCTGATATATTATTATTACAAAGGATATAGATAGTATGGCTTCCTATCCCACTGACATTCATCCAGCTACTTACATATTATGGTTATTACTTATGGCTAGTATAGTCACAAATTTTGTTCAACATTCTCAAATAAAAAGACTTGACAAACAACTCGCACCTGTTATAATTAGACAAAACATTGAAGTATTTACAAAACCTTTGGAAGAAAGAGTAATAAAAAACAATACATATAGTGAGGATAGCTTCCTTGCTATAGGACGGTGACTGAAAATGTACCAGCCAGCATGAGGGTACAACAGTACATGAGGCTCAGGAGGACGGGCAAGTGCCATACAGTCTTGAGATAGTGGTTAAAAGTAGGGACATTTGACATATCATGCCCTGAAAATTTGGAGGTAAAAAGTAAGTCCTCCCCGTCCAAGAATACAACCCTATTGGGGGCGTACTGGTTTCGACAGGTGAATAGAAGTATAGATCGCATCGACTGGTTGATC
>CENS01003059.1_pt1 | contig 18916 bp, 5 predicted proteins | sample 530201 | NCBI WGS metagenome assembly CENS01 (sample SAMEA2619747, study PRJEB7988) | marine metagenome | biome: marine biome (ENVO:00000447); feature: surface water layer (ENVO:00002042); material: "saline water (ENVO:00002010), including plankton (ENVO:xxxxxxxx)" | depth 5 m | reverse complement strand
GAACGTTCGCGAACCTCCCCATCCCCGCGCTTCTCCGCCCGCTTCTTGCGCATGCGATCCGCGGCGGCAGCCTGCTGCTTAGTCTGGCGGTCACGGTAGTTTGCGTAGTTCAGCAGGTAGAACCCGCCCTCAACACGCGACACGCGCTCGCCAGAGGTGCCGTCTCGACTCTCGTCATCTGGCCCCATCAAGAGCTCGAGAGCCTGACGGCATTCCTCAAGCGAGACGTTGGCAGCTCGTGCCAACCCGCTGGTGCTTGCCTCGACGACGCCGTCGGCGTTCGCCATGGCCAGCATGCTGACCCACACCACGCGGACGTAGTGCGGCTGGGACCAGACGCTGCTGTGCAGAATCGCCTGGTGAAGTTTAGTAAATCCCGCCATGCGCGGATCCGACCATGCGCCACACAGAATGTCAACAGATAGTCCAGACGGGAAGCGCACGCGAACCGTTGCGCTTCCGTGCGCTTCCGTCCCCGTCCCCCATCGTCCCAGACGGTTGGGACGGTAAGCACAGTGCTTAGGCAAAAGGTCGGAGAGTTCGTAGCAGGCTGGCTACGAACCGCTACTCCACCCGCTGGAACGCCAAGAGCACCGCCGGATCGCTCTGGCCTAGGTTGTCCATCCCATACGGAGGCCAGACGGTCCCGCCGTTGGTGTAGGGGTAGCACTCCATCAGCAGCGGTGCGTAGGTGGCGCTAGACGTAGGCTGATACGGCAGCCACACCCACGGCTGGCGAGGCACCAGAACTAGGTAGCTGGGCACGGTGTAGCTGAACGGGAAGAACTCGGCGTGGACGTCAAACGGGACGTCGAGCTCGTCCTCGAGCCTGCGCAGGCGGCCGACCAGGTTGCCGTCTCCAACCTCAAACTGCAGCAACACGGTCCAATCGCCCCACGGCGCTTGGAAGGTTAGGCCCGCCATGTCCTCCTCGAACCGGGGCAGCTCGACGGATGGCGGGGTGTAGGAGCAACGTTTGCGGCAGCTGGGGAGCAGTAGCAGCAGGCCAAGGAGGGTGGTGGTTCTCATGGCGTAACCATAAAGAAACCCCCAGCGGCGCGTCCGTGCCACTGGGGGTTCCTGACCCTCTAACTCGTCCTGATAAACGCAGCCGCCTGCAGCGGAGCTGCTGGCAAGGTTTGCTCCGGTCGAAACAAACCCGGTCACTAGAAGCGGGAAGGGATTGTGGGCCGCGCTCCCGCTGCTGGCGACTACGAGTGCAGAGTAGTCAACAAGCAGTCGAGATCAATACCCGCCGCCCATTTTCTTGCGCCCGCCCTTCTTGACCATCTTCTTGCCGGTCTTCTTGGCTGCCTTCTTGGCCGCCTTCTTGCCGGCTGCGGTGTAGGGGAATGTCTTCTTTCCGACTTTCGGCATAGTCCTATCTCTCTAGTTGCGGGCTACTTGCCCTGAATGAATCCTCGGACGGCATCCGTGACGCCCTCAGGTGTTTCTTCTCCACTCATCAGCCTGCCCGCGTAGCCGATCTGCCGGCCAGCGAACGCAGGTAGCATCAGCGCGTCTCGGCCCAGCATCCCGGCCGCGAGTTCGACAGCGGCCCGCAGCTCGTCGCCCTTGAACTCACCCTCCAAGAGCTTCAGGGTCTTGCTGGCGTTGCGAGCCATCCAGTCGAACGCGCCCGTGCGCGGAGCTTGGATGCCTCGGCCTGAGCCAAACAGTAGCTGCTCGGCACCTCCGCCGATCATGTCGCCAGCGATGGGAATAGCACCGGCCAGAGCCATCCGCATAGGCACCTTGATCATGCTTTCGATGGCGAATGCCTCCCACTTGTCCTCGTCATCCGACCCGTCGTCGCCCTTAAGTAGCGCGGCAAGCGCCGCCCCAAACATGAACTCGAGGTAGAACAGGCAGAGCGCGTTCCATGTGAAGCGGCCGTAGCCGCCTAGGCCGCCCTCCGTAGTAGCTCTGGCCCACGCGACCTGCGCCATACTGTTCTTGTAGGCGAACCAGCCCGTGAACTGAGTGAGCATGCGACCGAGCTCGCCGTAAGCGCCCTCGTATCCTGGTGCGTCCAGAACGTCGCCACTGCCCAAGTTGATGCGAACCTTGCGGTCTGCGTAGATGCGCGCCTCCTCGATGGCCTGCGTGTCAGACATCCCGTCTGGCCGCATTTCCACCATCCACTGATCGTGCGCCGCCTTCCACATTGTGGCTTCAAGCAGCTGCTGCGTGAGGCGTGGAGCTAGGTATCCGATGCGGTTGCTTAGCTTCTCGCGGAGCTGAGCGGGCGTGAAGTCTTCCGCGACGATTTGCTGGGCACCCTTCTGCAGGCGGCCATCCATCATGGGGCTGACCTTGCGGATGTAGGCCAAGTCTGCGTAGCGAGCTCGCCACGCTGGAGCTACGTATTTGAGGGGCACACCAAACTGCGTGGATAGCCCGCCGAACAGCGCGCCAAAGTTCTCGACAGCGTTGCGGACGTGGAACGTAAAGATGATGCTCCCCATGCGCCGGCGCAGCGAGTTGATGGCCCGGCTGTATGGGCCTGGCATGGCGGTGTTCGGGTGCAGGCTTCCGCTACTTGCACGGTAGAGAGCCAAGTCCAGCACGCTGTTCTGTCCGCCCCCGTAGATGCCGGGGTCCATCTGCTTGAGCACCTGACCAAGCGATACGCGGCGGTCCCTCTGGAACATGTCCTGCACGTTGCTGGCGCGCAGCAAGTCGCGCACTTGCTTGACCACAGGAACCACGTAGGCGTAGCGCACATGCTCTTGGAACGTGCCCATGAGCGTGTCGAGCCGCAGGTTGATCTTCTCCTCGGGGTTCTGCTGGCGTTCCTTCGTCGCCGAGCTGCTCAAGTTTAGGGTCTGAGCTCGAGCTCTAGCCTCATCTGCAGCGCGACGATCCGTCTGGCTTTGGTCTTGGTCGTAGCGCATCGGCACGTAGCCGCCCGCCATGCTGACCACCTCTCCATCCACCAGGATTTGGAACGGCTCCGCGTCGATCTCTTTGACGTAGCGGCCCTCGACCTCGAACAGAGCCTTTTGGAAGTCTGGCTTGATGAGCTCGAACGTGTCCATCATTCCCTGCGCCAAGTCGATGACGTCGCGGGTAATCACGCCTTCTTGCAGTAGCCGGTTGATAAACTTGACCACTGGCTGAATGCCGTAGTGGCCGCCCTCATCCTTCTGGCTCCAAGCGAATCCAGACATCAACCTGTCGCGGTTGCTGATCGTGCCGAGGTTAGCCACCATCGTGACAATCTCGTGGATGGCTCCGTTGTCGCCGCGCTGGCTTAGCCCGAACGTGTAGCCCCCGAGCTCTGGCGCGACAATCTCTTGCGGGGCGTCTTGCTCAAGTTGGTTGACCGCCTGCATCAGTCCCTGCAGTCGCTCGTAATGCCTAGCCAGCTCGACGTCGCTGCGGTCCAAAGCTTCACGGAGCGGCTCGTAGAAAGATCGCGCAAACAGTCCGCCCTCCTCGCCACCGTCGAGCACCATCATCGCCTGCTCGAACCGCTTCATCTGCGCCCACTTCTGCGAACGGCTCCAAGCCTGGGCTGTCTGCGCGTCCAACTGCCCAGCGAACAGGTCTGGGTCGACCTTCTTCAAGTCCATTAGGCGCGTCGCCAACGACGCGGCGAGCTGATCGCGGTCCATTCTTCGGCCGGCTACTGTGATCTGCCTACTGGTGTAGCTGCGGTCCCAGACAGACTCGATCATGTCTAGGGCTTCTTGCAGCGTTGACCCGCGCAGGTCGAGCACGTTGTTGGTAGCCATCTTCGTGATGGCCGTGATCAGCCCTTGGTTGGCTTGGTAGAACTCCGGGTCGTATTGCTCGATCTGTGCCACTTGGTCCATCGACCTATCGGCACTGCCGCCTAGCCCGATAGCACTCAGCATTACGCGGCCGAACGCGATGAACCGCATGTCGCGCGTCTTGGCCTTCTCTGCGTCGCGGCCGAACGCGAAGTTCTGCTCCATGCGGCGGATCCGCGACTCGGCCTCCTTGCGCTGCACCGCGGCCTCGCGGACCATCGCGTTGTAGAGGAGCTCGGCGCGGAACGCTTGCGATGCTCGAGGCCGGTTGCCCAGACGTAGCTGGCGGAACGCTTCGCGGCGCGAGCGCATAGCGTCGTTCTGGAATTGGTATGGCCGCATCTCGCGCAGGGTCAGCTGGCTGACTCGCTGCTTTGCTACATCGCGCGCTGCCTGCAGCGTTACATCGACTGGCAGTGCCACGCCTGTGATCTGCTCGATTTCGCGCAGCAGCGCGCGCTGGCGCGCTTCGTTGTAGACCGCCTTCTTGATCGATCTTTGCACAGCTTCTGGCGTAGCCAGGTTGCCATACTTCTCTAGCATTTCGCGATCGACTACGGCCTGCACTTCTTCGCGGTAGGTCATGGAGTCCCGCAGCTCCGCGATCATTTGGCTGGAGCTTTCGTATCCAAACAAGTCGGTAACGGTCTGGACGTCCATGCCCTGAGGCGATGTCAGCGCGCCGCCTAGATCGTTAAGCTTGATGCCAGGCACAAGCCGCCGCACCTGCTCGGTGTTGAGCCGCGTGTTGTCGTCGCGCGTCTCTAGCACTGTGCCGTTTTCAGCGATGAGCTTACCGCTGCGCAGGAAGTTTCTCAGTCTGTGGACCCGGCGGCTTTGCAGTTCCTGCTCGGCTCGAGCTTTGATTTGCCGACGAGCTCGGCGCGCGTCGGACTCGGCTTCGCTAGTCGCCTTGCCCTTTAGCGACTCAAGCAATTGCGCGTCGGCCAGCAGCTCACGCGTTAGCTCGTCAATGGCGTCGTCGCGGGCCTCCGCGCGCATGTCTTCGTCGTCCACGACGCTTGGCGCTGGGCGCTCTGGCTCGTCTCGGTCGTCTGCGTAGAGCTCAGGTGACAACGATTCTTCGCGGACATCGGCTCGCTCCAGCTCCTTGTCGATGTCTTCCTGCGCCGCGACCATGCGGTCGAACGCCTGCTTGACGTCGCCCTGAACCTTGAACAGATCCCGGTTGTATAGCTTGCGGTAGATGTCGTTGACGCGCAGCGCGACATCCTCGTAGACCTGCACCATGAAAGCGCGGACCCGTTGAAACAAGCGCTTCTGCCGGCGTGTTGGAGCTTCCCCCTCGCCGAGGTAGACCTCGAAGTTTCTTGCAATGGCTTCGTGGAGCGGCTCCTGCTCTTCTGACGTCAACGCATTCCACGCGTCTAAGCGCTCTTGAATGCTGCCGTTCTCGGGGCCAACCTCCATTGACTCGAAAAAAGCCAGCATCGTTTCTTGCAGCAAGTCCGAGCTAGCCCCGTCCGGGTCGGTCAATTGCTGCTCAAGCTCTGAAAGCTGGTAGTCAAAGAACGCGTGTGCTAGCTCGTGATAGATTGATGTGGGGTTGGCGTCGCGGAGCAACTCGATCACCCTGCGCATTCGGCCGCCTACTTGCTCTCGAATAAACCTAGCACGCTGCACGCGCTCGCTACGGCCTCCTTCGCTGACAGGCTCTTCGCTGAACAACGCTACCCCCTGCTGCACACGCTGGCGCATTTCCGGGGTAACGATGATGGACGCGAAGTTGGCCGACCGCGGCGTCGTGGCTACAGGCCCGCGCTGCATGTCGGTGTAGGTAATTCCTGTGCGGCTATCGTAGTCGGCGTCCGGGTCCTGGAAGGCTGCGCCTGTGCCCGGCCCTGCAGGAACAAACTCGCCGCCGTATTCGCGAGCGAGCTTCTTCATGACGGCAGGCACTACCTCGTCGTAGTAGGTCAGCATGCCTTCGCCGCCAACGTAGGCTTCGCGGCCCCGGCCTAGGCTCATGTCGATGCTAGACACGTCACCCTGCGTGTCGTCCATCATTAACTGAAAGCCATTCACCGCGGCGTCGACCGCCAGCTCTCCCGCGCCAGTGATATACGCGCGCTGCGCTGCGCCCCGAGCATACGCCTCCGCTCGGCTGGCTGCTGTTCGAACCGTCTCCGGGTCTGCCTGCAGGGACGCGGCCAAAGACTGGTCCTTAGCATTGGCCTCATTCCCTACTTGGATTGCCGCTTCCAGCATTGATTCGGCGACAGCCTTCGTCAAATGCTTCCGCATTCCATAGGAGCTGTAGCCAGATCCCGGTGAGTATCCGCTGATGGGCATGCGCCAAACTAGCGACAAGCTCTCAAGCTCCATCGCTTGATCTACCAACGCGCGCATACCCCTCTTCGGGTTCATGTCTCGAATGGCGTCGTGTATTTCCGCTGCGCGCATAATTGCTGGCAGGGCAGTGGAAGGCACGTCATGGGCTTTGGTCTGGTCGATGGCCTGCATCACCTTCGCGGCGAGGAGCGCCTGAGATCGCCGCACTACTTCGGTCGACACGCCTTTGGAAGCTTGCGCTGCTTGCTTGCGTGCTGCACTTGCAGGTGCTGGCTGCAACACTTCCTGTCTTACGTCTGGGCCGTAAATCTGGGCAAGCGTCTTGCCCTTGTCGTATAGGCCAGTCTTCTTGTTCTTGTTGCCGCGATAGTAGGACAGCGAGATCTTGCCGGCGTATCGCTTGCCAGTGGCCCCGGTGCCTTGTTCTGCGTCGACAATCCTGCCCGTTTTGCGGTCAACTTGCAGCAGCAGCATTACGCCACCGGATTCGGCGACCACCTCCACCTGCACCGTGTTTGCGTCTGCGTCTTGCTTGCGGAACACGCGCAACTCGCCGACGGCCGCGTGGCCGCTTCGGCGGTGGTTGATCGTGGCTCCATCGACTACCTGCAGTTGCTGGTGGCCTTGAGCCACCGCATCCATCAGCGACCGCTTTAGGCCGAGCATCGTCCAAGACTGGGTTTTAGTGACGAACGGCGCTGTGAAGTATGTCATGGCCCCTTCGCTGTCGGCGTAGTCTTGCTCGGTCATCGACGTTGGCAAGAAGCCGCCTTGCCTACGAGCCTCCTGCGCCCAATCACTCTGCAGTTCGTGCACCATAGTGATGAGCTGTTGCTCGTCGGTGTTGTAGCTAGACAGCCGGCTGAACACCGCGACGTTGTCGTGGCTTGCGAAGTGGGTGTGCTTGAACTGCTGATACTCTGGCCGCTGCAGGTCTAGCTGCACGAGGAGCTCTCGATACCCTGGCATCTTGCCCCCCTTCTCGTCCGTCAGCGTTAAAGTCTCGTCTCCATATTGCGCGTCCAGCGCCTTCAGTTTGTCGAGCGCGCCAATGTCGATGCCCTTGTATTCAAGCTCGTTGATGGCTTCTGCTACGGTTGGCAGGTCTGCAATTCTGCTAGACGCGTGGTCTTCTGGGATCTCTACGTTGTCGTCTTCGATTACGCCGTCAGCCACCAGCTGCTGCAGCTCTGTGCTGATTTGGTCTCGCAGATCGCCAGGTATGGGCTGGTCGCCCCGCGGCCTTACTTGGACGCGCAGCGCGTGCTGGCTGACGATTTCTGCCGCCTGCTCACGGGTCAACTTGTGATCGCCTGGCTCAAGCGCCAACTCAAAGACCTCGGCGACGCTAGACGCGGCGAGACCTGAGGCTGTCATTGCCTGCAGCTCCTCGCTCTTGAGGACTCCCTTGCGGGTGCGGCCCTCTAAGTATTCGGCCCACCCTTGCGGGGTTGCCTCCTTGAGCGGCGCGCCGAGAACAGTGTCTTCTAGCGCGCTGGTAAACTTTGGCGCTACTTCTTCGGAGTAGAGGACTGTCCGCGTTCCGCTGGCAGCATCCGGTCCAGCATCGCGTCCGTCTCCGGGTCGGACGGTTCGGTCCCCCTGTCGGCCGACAAGTAAGTCTGTCTCGTAACTTGAATGCCCGTCCGCGAAAGCCATCGCGTCAGCGGGTCGCTTCCCAACCCAGAACGGTTGGGAGTATCCGCCGGCGAGCTCTTCGATTGCGGCCCACGTCTCTTCGATGCTTCTTGCGCCATTCTGATATTCTACCCACAAGTCGCGGACTTGGTTGACCTTCTTCTCGTCTCTCTTAAACGAGTCGCTGAACAGGGATCGGATGGCCTCCCAGCTGATCGACTGCATTTCTCGAGGCAAGACCGGCGCTCCATCTGGGTGCTGCCGTTGCGCCGCAGCTCGAGCGACTGCCTCGTGGTAGAGCCAGTAGGTGCCGTTCAAGCCGATGCCGCCCACCGAGCTGCTGCCGGTTCCGCCAAAGTTGTGCGTGACCTCGGTCGCGTCTGCGCCCAGCGGGAGGAACAGGTTGGCTGCTACCTGGTGCGTGTCGCTAGTTACGAAGCGCCCATCTTCTGGGTTGAAGATGTTGTTGTAGAAGTTGCGGACCTTGTGCTCTCCGCCCAAGTTGCGGTTGAGCGCCTCGACGCTGTCGTCTTGGAACAGCTCGGCAGCCTTGGCGATAGCGTTGAAGCTCTTCCACCCGATGCTCTCAAGCGCGCCGCTGCCCGTGGTAGCGAACTCCAGCATGCCTCCTTCAGGGGTCACCTCGCGGAACCCTCGCTGGTTGTGCGCCTCGTCAAACGATCGGATCCACCACGCCTGTAAGAACGCGTCGTCGAGCTCGCGCAACTTCTTGCCACGCACCGCTTCGTAGGCTGTCAAGTTCGGGTCCGGCTCGTTCACCCGATCCTGCTTTTCAGTGACAGCGTCGCGATCCTTCCGCAGCTTGGTCTTCGCCTTGCCGACCTCAGACGCTAGGGCGCGCAAGTCGGCGCGCGCCTTCTTGGCCTGCTCGTTTGCCTTGGCCTCCTTCTTCTCCGCAGAGGCTACAGCCTTGCGCGCCGCGGTTACCGGCTTGCCGTCGCCAGCCTTAATTGCTGCTCGCAGCTGCTTCTTAGCCTCTCGGACATCAGCGCGACTCTCGGCTAGCTTGGCCTCAGCGGCGTCAACGGCTGCTTGGCGCTTCTCTGTTTGCGCCTCCTGCTTGGCTTGTGCAGCTGCAAACGCGCGCTCCGATTTAGCCGCATCCTTCTTGGCCTTTTGCAGGCGAGCCTTACGCGTCTTGGCCTCTGTCGCTCGAGCCTGCTTCTGCGTGGCGCTGTTGATCCATCCAGACGCCCACTCCTCCATCTCCGGCGTCCACTCTTGGTCCTGACGCTGCGTCAGCGCGTCGGCAATACGCTCGACGTAGCTGACGTTCATGCGCCAATCCGCCTGCGGGCTAGTCACCGCCAGCATGCCTGCCAACTGCGACAAGCTGATCCCGTATCTGTCAGCCATCTCGCGAGCTATGCGGTTTGCGCCGACATACCACAGCCGGCTTCGCTCACGGACGTCCTCGGGAATACTGTCGAAGATGTGCAGCAGGTTCTCGACCATCTGGTTGAGAATGGACTCGGCGCGCTCCTCGGCGCTGTCGCCCTCGGCCGCGATGCTGTCGTAGGCCCGCTTGTCTGGCTTCTTCTCGCCAGTCGTCTTGTCGACCTTGCCTTCCACCACCTTCTCGTCAAACGCCGCGACATTCTTGGCCAACGCTTTTTCTCCGCCGGGCTGCAGCGCCTGCTCTAGACCTGGCACCTTGACATCTTGCGGGTCCATGTCGGCAGCCTTCTGCTCGTTGTGCGGCACCAGCGTGGTGAGCTCGGTCTGCTCAAGGATGACTGGGCTGCTGCTAAAGTCGCCGACGTTGTCGACGCTCTTTAGTTGCTGCGGCCGTGTCAGGGCAATGTTTGGCGCGCCCGAGTCGTTTTCCGCGACATAGAATGCATCGTAGCCCAAGTCGATGATGGCCTGCGTCACAGTGGCCAACTCCATCGTCTGGTAGTATCCCACTCCTACTTCAAGCCCGACGCGCACCTCCTCCACTCCCGTCTCGGTGTCCGAGTCATACTCTCGAGCAAAATCAGTTGCCGCTTGCTCTAGCTTCTGTGGGTCATCCAAGATTGCTTGCTGCAATTGCTTGGCGTGCTCAGGCTTGCGGTAGTCGAACACGTTTCTGGCGCTGATGTAGACTTGCCGCGCGCTTGACGGCGGGAACGTCTCTGGTTGAGTGCTGCCGTCATCCTGCACGACATCCAAAACTGTCTCTGGAGTTGCGAAGAACTCCGCAGCCCGCTCTGTAGGAGCAGCGAACGTCAGCTCCGGTGCGCGGCTATCCGGCGGCATCGACATGTTCGGCATGTCCCCGACCATGGACTTGAACCAAGTCTGCGGCCGACCTTGCGCGTCGACGAGCCCGCTGTCGCCGAACCACGCCACGAAGTTTTGGTAGGCTGGCCGGCCATTGGGGGCGACGCGGTCGCCGAACTTCTCCTTGGCCCACGCCACCACCTCAGGCCGATAGCTGCCTTCGTCGTAGGCGGCATCGCTAGCTTGGCCAAAGTCGCCCTGCTCAAGGATGACTGGGCTGCTGCTGAAGTCTCCGACGTTGTTGACGCTCTTTAGTTGCTGCGGCCGTGTCAGGGCAATGTTGACTCCAAACTGGTCCGTCTCAGCCTCGCCCTCCGACACGTAGAACGCGTCGAAGCCCATGGCCTCAATGGCCTCCGTCGCCGTAGGCAGCTCCAGCGTTGTGTAGTAGCCGCCCTCTAAGCCCGCCGAAAACTCTAGCAGCGCGTCTTCAGGTGTGTCGTTGAACTCGTAGTTGTAGTCGTCGGCCCACCTCGCCAGCTTGGCTGGGTCTTCCGCGACCGCTTGGTGCAGTCGCTTGGCATGCTCCGGGTTGCGGTAGTCAAACACGTTGTCGGCGGACAGGTAAACCTCTTGCACGTCCGTGCCAAGGAACCCAGTGTCCGGGTCGGTTGGACGAGCAAACGCCTCTGCGGCTTCGCGGGCAGGCGCGGCGAATGTCATCTGCGGCCCTCGCCTGTCCATGCGCGACATGCGCGGCATGTCCCCGACCATGGACTTGAACCAAGTCTGCGGCCGCCCCTGTTCGTCGACGAGCTCGCTGTCCCCGAACCACGCGACGAAGTTTTGGTAGATAGGCCGGCCGTTGGGGGCGACGCGGTCGCCGAAGCGCTGCTTGGCCCAAGCCACAACTTCCGGCCGGTAGCTGCCCTCGTCGTAGTCTGCGTCGCCAGGCTGGTCAAAGTCGCCCTGCTCCAAGATGCGGGCGCTGCTGCTGAAGTCGCCGCGGTTCTGGGTGGACTTGATCTGCGCGGAGTCAAAAATAACGACTTCGCCGTCGGGGTCGATTATCCCGTCGTAGCCCTGCGCCCGCAGCTCGTCAGGCGTGGGCATGCTAACGTCGGGGTCGAACCCGAGCTCGTTAGGCACCACGTAGGGGTTTTGCAGGTTCGCGTAAACGGGGTAAACGCGCTCGCCGTCTAATTGATCAGAAAGCCGCATCGCCTCGGCGTCGTCCGCCGGCAGCATCATGCGCTGCCGCATCCGCGACAGTTCCGCGTACTCGTTTGCGTCTTTGGCCTCCATCGCCAAGTAGACGCCTGGCCCATACGTGCCGTCGTAAGATGGCGTGAAGGCTCCGAACTTCGCAGCTGTGCCGTGATACAGAACCCGCGGCTCGCCCTGATCGTTGACCAGCTTGCTGTCACCGAACCACGCGACAAAGTTGTCTGCGACCGGGCGGCCATTCGGGGCGACGCGGTCGCCGAAAGTTTGAGCTGCCCACGACACTACCTCTGGCCGGTAGGTGCTGGGGTCGTAGTCGGCGTCAGCCGGCTGGTCAAAGTCCTCGCTGAACAGGATGGTGTCCGGGTCGTCCATCGCGTCCGGGTCTTCATCCTCCGGGCGCTGCGGGCGTGACCGCTCGCCGGCTTCGCGCTCCATGCGCTCCATGCGCTCGCCTGTGAACCCCTCAGCAGTCACCATTGACCCGTCTAGAGCGTCGTTTACAGCGTTAAGGAACGCCGTCTCTAGACCTTCGGTCTCGACGTTGTATCCGTCCAGGAACCCGGCAGCTTGCGCCTCTCTAGCTGCGGCTTCGATGTTGCCTCCCCCTTCTCGGCGGACCAAGCGGCGCTGCCGAAGCTGCCCAGACCGCGCCTCAATGTCGACGCCCATCTTGCGCCACTGATCTAGAGTGAAGCCTCCTTGAGCGTTTACAAACCCAAGCAGCTCTTGCGGACGTCGTCCTGAGCGTAGGTTCTGCGCGCGCGCGTCGGCCGCAGGTTGAACGCGGCCGTCTAGATTGCGCACAATCTCTAGGCCAAGATTGTCGAACCACTGGTCGAACGGCAAGCCCTCTTGGACGTTGAAGTTCTTGTAGGCCGCTCGCATCATGCCCATCTGCATCTCGATCGCTGCAGACGCTTCGCTGCCCGTAACCTTGGCGTCTCGATACATTCCCACCAACGCGCGACGCACTTTGCCTACCTGGTCGGCCTCGCGGTTGTGCTCTTCCAGCGCCTGCTCAACAGCCGCCTCTTCGGCTTCAACAGGATCGCCAAATCCTTCTGCCGCCTCTGTCGCTCCAGCAGCTCGGCGCGTTTCTTGCCGAGCTCGCTCCACGGCCTCTTCGCGCTCCTGAAACTCCTCAAAAGACATGCGGTCGTCGCCCATGCGGAACGCGGGTTTGATCGCGTCAAACAGACCCTTGCGGGGGACCACCTCGGTCTTGATTCGATCAATGCCGACCACGACGTCGACCGTGTCGCCGAGCACCTGCTCTAACTCCTCGGCCTGCTCCATCTCAGGCATGATGTCGCGAGCCTCGTCTTCGCCGATGCCAGCTGCGCGGAGCTTCTCCCGCAACTTGTAGAGCGGGATCTTGACGTTCTCTGCGCCACTGTCCCGCGCAACCTCTTGCATCCACTGGCGGAACGAATCGGGGTCGCGGTCAGCCAACTCTGCAGGAGCCTCTTGGATCTTGGTCAGGATGTCTTGCGTGCGCGTGACTTCCTTCTTTTCCAAGCTGCGCATCGCGGCAGCTCGATACACGCCGCCGACTCCGCCGATTACCGTCATGCCTTGAGAGACTTCCTTGATCGTCTCCCACACCTCAGATCCAAACTGCCCCTCCGAGATGCGTGACTGGTAAGTCTGTCCGTCTAGACCCACTACAGTCCCAGCGTCTCGAAGGCCCAAGCCGGCCCCTAGAGCCTCCGCAATCATGCGGGCGTTCTCCATGCCAGAGGTCGAGACGCCGCCTTGCCGGGCGATTTCCTCGAACACCATTTCGTTAATGGTCTGGCCCGTTTCAGTTGCGGTCTCCGTAAGCACCGCGCTCCCTACCGCCTTGCCAATGTCTTTGGCTGTGTCGGTGATGCGGACCTTGTCTAGAGGGTTGCGGCTGGTGGTCTTGCGGACCCACTCACCGATAGGGGTCTTGCTGGCTAGACCGGCTACAGCTTTCGCGCCAATGTAGTCCAGAGCCATGTTGCCTAAGCCCACCGCAATCATGCTGCTGCGGATGGCTCGAGAGTCGTAGCCGCGGTCGTGCATGTCGATAGCCGACAAGCCGCTGTTGACCATGAAGCTGTTGGCCAAGTAGCCGGTGGTCATGCCCGCCTTGAACCCAACTGCCGCGCCGGGAATCGCGCCAGCGCCCAGAGCAAAAGCGCCCGCAGCCGCGCCAGCGCCAGCGCCCGCTGCCCCGTATGGCAGAGCAGAAACTGCACCCTCAACAAACTGCCCTGAAAGCGTTAGGGCTGGCGACAGAAACGCAATGTCTGCACCCTCGAGCTCTCGCAACTCGTTCTGCAGCTTGGCTATCTGCTCCCACTGCTCAGGGCTGAGGTCGCCAAGCGCCATGCCAGCAGCTTCTTTGCCCAGCTTGTTAAGCAGCCAGCCCTTCTTGGCGTCGTTGAAGAGCTGCTCCACAGTCGTGAGCTCAGGCGTGATGTCCCACGCTACGTTGGCGAACCGGGGGTTGGTCAGCGCGTCGTAGGTGCTTGGAGCTGTCTTGCGCAGGCGCTCGCGATCAACTTGGAGAGACTGAAAGATCCGCCGATAGGTCGGCAGGTTGTCTCGGATCGCGGCCTCAGAGACTCCGTAGTCTTCCAGCTTGTGGCCAATCTTCCTGATCTCAGAGCGCAGCCTAGCGTCCTGCTGTGACGCCAAGCGAAAGGCGGTCACGAAGTCTTGCTCTCGCTGCTCCGGCGACTTGGCTGGCCCCAAGGGCGTCATCGGCGGGCGCGCGAGCTCGAGCTCGGCCGGGTCCATGGCCGTCCCAAATTGATACAGCAGCCGGCGGAAGCCTGGGGGAGTCGGCGGCGTAGTGTTGCTGTAGAAGTCGCTGCGCGGCGGCTGCGGCCCTTGCTGGCCGCTAGCAGGAAGCAGAGGCGGGATCAGGCTGTTGTTGCTCATTCTTTGCTCTTGCGACGCAGCCGCATGTCATCAGCGCCACCCGGCCCTTGGACCAGCTCGAATTGCTGGCCAGGTGGCAGCCTGTATTCGTCGGAGCCAGTGTCAGGAACGATGTATTGGCGGTCGTCAGGCTGCACCAAGTTGTCTGTGCGAATATCTCGGAACGCCCTGCTGCCGCCGATTGCGTCTGCCGACGACGTGTACAGCCCTGGAGGCGGCATTGCCCTGGCAACTCGCGGGTCTCGCTGGTCGCGAGGCAGGCTCAGTTGGCGCAGGTATTCGTCCGCAATCTCTTGCGGCCCGATGTAGACACTGGCCCCTAGTCGGTCTTCCAAGATTGTCGTGATGGCGTCTTGGGCGTTTTTGCCCACGTTTTGATTCAGCCACTCCACAGAAGTGAACTTGCGCACTGGCACCTCTAGACCTTCAACTTCCGACGTCTCGTCTGTGACCTGACTGATGTCTTCGATGATGCCGGGCATCGCCTGTTCCCAATCCGTGCCGGAGCTGCCCTCGTGCAGGCCATACCTCCGCAGAAACTCATCCGACTCCATCACAGAGTGCAGGGCATAGCGTCGACTAGAGCGGAACGCAGCTTGCGTGGGGTTGTCATCCTTGTTGATGCTTAGGCCAACACGCCCCACGATGTTCTTTTTGACTTGGGTGATTTGGCGGTCTTGAGCCTCGCGCTCCGACTTAACCGTCCCCCCGCGCAACGCGCGGTAGGAGCGCATGTATCTGAGGACCTCTTTGGCGTCGGTGACACCAAGGGCAGTCAGCATGCCCCGCACTCCGTCCTCCGTCATGGTGCTCCACTGCATCGGCACACCGGGGGTGAAGACGCTGCGTGTATCCATGCCCATGGCGTAGAGATCAGCCATGTCTTGGGTGTCCACAGTGACGATGCCACCTTCTTCTAGTTTGTCGAGAAGCACGCGAATCTCGGTGTTGACGCTTTCAAGCATCGCCTCGCGCTGTGGGGCTTGAGCGTCCGCAACCGTTTTAGCTACAGCGGCCAGCTGCCCTGTGCGGCGCAGCTCGTTGATGTTGGGCAGCTGGCTAAGGTCGGCCTCAGGGTTCTCGCGCAAGAACTGCATGGCCTCGTCGTACGCGGCAGCACCTTGCTCGAGGTGATCTCGCTGCATCTGCGCGATCTTCCGCATCGCTTGGCCCCGAAACCGGTCAGCTTCGTCTGGCGGCAGGTTGCGCTTCGCAATCATGTCTTCGACCTTGCCGCGGATATACACAGCCCGCTGCGAAGGGCTCGGCAGCTCGTCGACAGGGGTTGGGCCTTCTGACCCAGCCTCTGAAGCCGAGACGATTTGGTTGAGCTCAGACGCCATCTGGTTGGCAGCTTCGGCGTCTGCCGCGGCCTGCTGGGTCTTCATCGCCGCGGTGCGGCCCCGCTTAATCTGCGCGCGATACTTCTCGCGCTCTAGCGGCGTCAAGCTGGCCCGCATTTCTTCGGCTGACGGCTCTTGCTCGGCATACTCCTCGCCGGGGTTTTCACCGTCTGGAAACGTGTAGTAGCGACCGTTGTCGGGCCGGTAGAACCACTTCATGCCCGCAGCCTTCTCACCCTTCAGCGTCTTGTGGAACGTCGGGTGGTGCGGCTTCTTCAGGATCATGCCCCGGTTGGGGCCGTTGGGGACACGGCTAGCCCAGTGACCGTCCTCCGGCTCGATGCCCGCGGCGATCGCGTCGTCCATGTAGTAGTCAATGCCGGCGTCGTCATCGCCCGTCCGCAGCATTGCCTCGGCGTCGTCGTAGCGGCCCGCTGTAATTAGGCTCGCGACAGCCCTAGAGTGCACAGCGCGCTCTGCATCGCGGACTGTTTGCGCGCGCTCTTGCGGCCCCTGGCCTTGCAGGTCGGCAAAGTCGCCAGCAACTTGGCGCAACTCGGCCAAAGCGTATCGGCGCTCCTGCATCATCTGAGCTGCAGCCGCCGGATCGTCTGGCGTCGGCTGCGTCATCAAGCCCACGTAGTCTTGGGCGTGACTGTCGACTGCTGCCTTCTTCTCGCCGACGTTGTAGGCGCGCACCTGTTGAGCTGCGTGGCTGTCAATAAGGCTGCGAGACCTGTCGCGACGCTGCTTGCTGTATCTTTCGTAGAGCTCGCGCTGCCGCGGGTTCTGCAGTCTTTCGCCAAACTGCTGGCGCTGCTGCTCTAGCTCGGTCACGGCGGCTTCGTAGCCGTCCTTGGCGGCGCGGCCTAGCTGGCTGCGAAACCCCTTCATGGGGTCTAGCACGCCTCGAGTGTATTCATCAAACAGGTTGGCGGCCGACTGCACCTCAGCCTCGTCTACCTCCACCTGCATCTGCTCGCCTAGCGCGCCAACCCCTTGCCCGAACGTCGACATGGCTTGACTGATCTGCTCGGCTTGAGCTAAGCCAGGGGGCGTGGGGATGCCAGGCGATCGCGCAGCTCGAAACCCTGCAGACGTGGCTGGCATTGCGCCAAACTTGGGCACCCTCATCTCTAGCTCCTCCTCATGTATGCGGCCCGGTCTTTCAGGAATCCGCCAGTCGCCGAGATAAACTGCGCGCCTCCTGAGCTCAGCGGCTCAATGCGGTTGGCGGCGCTTCGCAGACTGCCAGCTCCGACGTTAGACAGCAGGCTCTGGTTGCGGAAGTTGGTTTCAGCAACACGAGCATCGCCAGCCCTGGATACAGCTTGGCGGTTGATAGCAACCCGCTGCACTTCCTTGACGATCTCGGTGGTGTCCGTGACGTTTCTGGCGCTGCCTTGGTCGATCACGACGCCGCGCGCTGCGGCGCTGGTGCGCTGGCGCGCCTTAACCTGACCCGCCTCAGCAGTCATCTGAGCAATTGCAGCTCGCCCCTGCTGCATCATCGCCCCTGCGTTTCGCTCCGCGCGGCGAGCATTCATGTTGCTCATGAACGCTTCATGCTCAAGCATTCGAGCCTGCCCCTTGGCCTGCTCCTTGCCGACTTGCGCAGAGTAAACTGCGCCGAAAATGCTAGAGACCGCGCCAGCAATTGAGGTTGCCAGCCCAATGTTCTGCAGGCTTGCTGCGGTCTCGGCGTTCTGAATAGCGTCTGCCTGCGTCTGCATTGCAGGGCTAAACACCTGCTCGCCTGGCTGGTTGATTGGCACGGCCGGCGTGCCGCCAAAGATTGGCGTGTCTAACCCGTAGAACGGGTCGCCGTGGTTGGGCGTGTGTGGCATCTAATCTCCAATCTCCGTGAGCAGGCAGATGTTCAGAATAGTGGCAGGCAAAGGCAGCGACTGACGGACAAACATCTGCCCGCTCTGCGTCCACTCAGACGGGACAGATGTCTCAAACTCGCCAGACTGCAGCGAGTTGGTGGTCATGCTGTCGACAGTGACAAGCGACGAGCTCGACGGCCCTACCTGCAGGCCGGCGGTGTTCAGCAACCTCAACCAAGCGTCGCGAACAATCTTGCTGGTGCCTTGCCCAAACCCTTCGACCTGGTAAGCCTGCGGCAACGTCTGCATGTCGCTGTCGTAGCTCAAGCCGACGATGACGCGCGCAGCCGGCGACCCCAAGCTGATCTCGCCATTGGCGACTGTGTAGGTCTTGGTGTAGCTGCCATCCTCTACAGCTTGCACGGTCTGCCCGTTCAGGTGCGCCAAACCAGTCACCGTCTTGGTAGCCATGGCCCACGTCGAGATCGTCGCGCTGTAGACCGTCTGCGGCAGGTCGCGCAGGAGGCGCACGTCTACCTCGGTCCCGCTTGGAGCTGTCAGGATTTCCATCGAGTAGCTCTCGCCGCCCGAGGTCACCTGCAAGAACTCCCCGATGTCCGCAGGGCTAAACGCCACGCCACTAGCAGTGACGCGCACGGTGTCGCCTACCCGGTAGCTTGCCGTCTGCTGGAACGTAATCGTGGCCCCGCCAGTGTAGGTGCTCGAGTATCCGTCGCGCACCGCGGCGCTGTCAGCGAACACGCTGTCGTTGAGGTCAACCACGACGTCAGGGACCATGCGCTCGATGCTTCGCACTCCGTCCCGCACCACTACGACGTAGGTCGTATCCTGCAGCCCTTCAGGCACAACGCACACGCTCTCAAACGACGCGGTGCCGCTGTCGTGCTGGTGCCAAGCCATCACCTCCTCTTCGGGAATGTAGGTGCATCCCAGCAGCTTGTTGCTGCTGCTGACCCACCACATGATCGGATACGGCGCTTGCTGGAACGCAGCGTCGGTGAGCTCGTAGTTGTCGAACAGGTGCGAGGCTCGCAGGCTGATGTCGCCGGACAGGTAGCCCTGCCTCTGCTGGTTAAACATCACCGACCGAACGTGCCCGCCGCGCGCCGCGGCGTAGGCCGCGACGTTGTTGACCATGATCGGCTGGACGTTGTTGGCACCCACCTCTCCTTGCTGGCGGACAGCCACGGTCTCCGGCGTGATTGCGTCGCTGTTGATGGTAAACAAGCGCCACTCGCCCTGCTGGGTCAGCAGCATCAAGTCTTGCATCGGCACAATGTGCCGGACCACCGCGGCCTCTCGAGCTGCAAGCGTCACGCTGATGCGGTCGGTGTCTTTGACCGGCAGCGAGTAGCTCATGTCTGACTCGGTGCCGCTGCGCGTCATCAACAACGTGCGCGGGCGGTTGTTGCTGCCGCCGAATACGCGCCGCTGCTCGAAGTAACTGACTGCTCGAGCGTAGTTGTTGGCCCCGTTCAGGAAGTCGTCGCGCAGCGGGGGCGTGATCGACATGTCTTCTTCGGCGCTGTTGTCGTCGACGAAGGTCGTCTCCTCGGTTTCGGCAATCAGCCCGAACAGCCCGTCGAACTCGCGGTAGACGCGGTAGCGCACAGCTCCAGGGATCGCA
>CENS01027282.1_pt1 | contig 19013 bp, 18 predicted proteins | sample 530201 | NCBI WGS metagenome assembly CENS01 (sample SAMEA2619747, study PRJEB7988) | marine metagenome | biome: marine biome (ENVO:00000447); feature: surface water layer (ENVO:00002042); material: "saline water (ENVO:00002010), including plankton (ENVO:xxxxxxxx)" | depth 5 m | reverse complement strand
TGAAACGACCGGCGAATGGTTTGGTTCTCACCATTTGCCCCGACACGGTCTATTTCAAAGGTAATCCTCAGAACACCTTTGGGTTTGCCGTCAACGGGATCGAGTGCCTCAAGATCGACAATCACTCCCTGATATGTGCCAACTGGCACCTCTTCCCACTTACTGGTGGGACCACTTACTGTTGCATTTAATGTTAATGACATATATGTCTCCGTTTGCCCCGCAAGGGGCATAGTTAGTTAGTTAAGGGTGTCCCTGAGTAGTTACGGGGGCACCCGTCTTTTTAATCCCCTTCAGATAATTAAGTACCGACCGGTAGGGGATTCGGACGGCACCTTGTTTACTGTCAGAATGTTTAACTTTAGTTAACGCACCTGACTCCAACCTCCGATCAACAGATTTCTCACTCATGCCAAGAATCTTTGCAGCTTCAGAGCGTGTGATGTGGTGTTGAACGGTAAAAAGATTCCCACCCTCACCCTGACACGGTGCTGATGAAGCAGGGGTGTTGTTAGTGTCATGTGGGGATTCAGTTTGTGACTGTCTCAACATTACAAAGGACAAGGGTGGGGAAGCTAATATATGATGTGCGTAACAACAATAATCAGAAACCCGATTAAAAAAGCTACGGTCACAACATCCTCGTTAGTTATGTATTTCATTTCTTCTGCTTGGTGTTAACACCATGCAATAAATTTTTGGAGGGGTCATAATTGTTAACACCTCTCTCCAAAAATATTTTGCACAAAGATGTTAACGATCTTTGCTCGTCACAGCATATTTTATCAATGCGATCCTTTAAAGCCGCAGGGATTCTTATGCCCACATATTTAGTAATCGGTTTTATAATGTTACCTTCTCTTTCTTTGCAGCTTTTTTGAGCTTTCGATTTAATTTACGCACTTGATTTTCAAGCTGTGTAACCCTCAAGTTCAATTCAGCAAATGCTGGCGACAGTTTTGCCAGCAACTGTAACTGGGTGAATAATTTATCAGTTTCTATTTCGTTAACCATCTCTTCTTTCATTTTTTGCAAACGTGTTTATTGATTTCATTTCTTTTTCTATTAACTCTTCTAAAAACTCAGCAGTTGATAAACCTCTTCTATGGGCTTCAATTTTCAAGGCTTCAAGATTACCTTCAGCAATCCAACTGGCTAACAGTTTTTTCCCGGCTTTTCTTTTGTTTGGCATTTTTATAACTCAACCTGAGAGTACAATCTCATTGAGTTTTTTGTGTGTCCGCAGTCTTTTATCAAAAACTTTGTGCAGTTTACTTGTGCGGCTCACATGTGTCTGAATCCTGTTGGCAGACTTCATCGACTCTGTGAATGCATTGAACAAGCTCCATGCGTTGCGTTTTTTGAACTCATTGTGTCGTGGGTTTCTCCACTCCTCAAGTACATGTGGAATGCGGCGAGAAACAATAGCACCCTCGTCAAGTGCCCTCACGATAATATCATGTGCTACTTTATTATTAATGTACCTATCCTTGTAATGATCGATTGTGATCTTCATGCGCTCTGTGTGCTTGTCGGTCATTGCCACCGCAGCCTTAATTCGCTCAGGAAGGTCGTTGTCTATCTTGGAGGTGTGCTTCCTTGATAAACTAAACAAATCACCGTAGAATGCCATGTTGTCGCACACAAACACACTTGTACCAAAGCATATGTCTGCGGTGATCGACTTGTCGTGTGAATTACGCAACCCAACAATGGGTGCCCAATCGGTAAACGATTTCAACTGCATGACCCCGAAGTAGCGGGACCCGTCATGGGTGACACCATGCTGCATGTCCGTTATCCTAAAACCCTGCGATACCATTTGATCCTTAACCATGCTGAACAGCACATGGTGTGGCACGGGGTGGTGGGTTTTTGTTCGTTCAGGGGTCCTTACATTGCACAAGTTTTCCCAAGTTGTATCCTTCGCATTGCAATGCAGCATCAGGTTCATACTGCCACCTCCAATTTCTGATTACTGGGTGATGGCACCGCAATCGGCTGAGTGCCGGTGTTCAGGACCTCCCGGTACGATGTCATTGCAATATGATCCACACCGTCTTCATCCAGACGTTGTTTCATAAATGCTCGCACCAAATGTCTCAGAGAGACTGCTTCTCTTTTATCTAAACATATAATATTTATATGGTATGTTAATTTACTCTTCATGTAGTTAGTTAGTTAGTTAGTGCCCGAAGGCGTTTCTGTTTTACTGTACAAGGTGAGACATGTGCTGTCCTACCTAGTAAATTCGTTCAATTATCTTGGTTCTCTTTCAACTTTTGACTCGTTCCTATATCGTGGTTCTCTCATTGCAACTGACTCGCTCTCTGTATCTGAATTTTTTCGGATGCTTTGGCTCGTTCTGCATTTCTGGTGCTTTCAAGTGTTTTGACTCATTCAAAGGCGTTGGTTCTCTCCTAGTTAATGATTCGTTCTTGATGACTGGTTCTCTCCATTTTAATGACTCGTTCCATCTAGTTGGTTCTCTCTGCTGACCTGACTCGCTCTTTGAGCTTGGTTCTCTTGTCATTGATGACTCGTTCAATGAGCATGGTTCTCTCATCTTCTTTAAACTCGTTCCATCTAGTTGGTTCTCTCAAATTGAATAACTCGCTTCTTAATCTTGGCTCTCTCGACTTTGATGACTCGTTCTTTGTGCGTGGTACTCTTCCACTCCTTTGACTCGTTCTGCTGGATTGGTTCTCTCATCTGCTGTGACTCGTTTTGCCACTATGGTTCTCTTTTGACTTTTGACTCGTTCCTGTGGGTTGGCTCTCTCAATTGAGATGACTCGTTTACTCATGCTGGTTCTCTCAAGGCCAATGACTCGTTCGGCAGGTATGGTTCACTCGACTGTGATGACTCGTTCTTAATAACTGGTTCTCTCCATTTTAATGACTCGTTCCAAAATAATGGTACTCTCGTTTTACCTGACTCGTTCATGGTTTTTGGCTCTCTCTCTCAGTATGACTCGTTCCTAGGTATTGGTTCTCTCACGAGATATGACTCGTTCGCATTTTTTGGCACTCTCAGGCCGGATGACTCGTTCTATGACAATGGTTCTCTCACATGAGCGTGACTCGTTCCCTCAAGATGGTTCTCTTTTAGGTTCTGACTCACTTATCAACCTTGGTTCCCTTGTAAGGAATGGTTATCACGCAGCCTTAATGTGGTGTGCGTGTCCCAAAATACTTATCGGGTATGGCAGCGGGGGTTCTGCTTTAAAATGCTCTCGGTAGGCAACCTCATGCCAATGCGATAGGAACAGTTTAACTGCATACCTTTTAGCCCGTGCGTGGATGTGCCCCTTCGGCAGTTTACCAATACTGTACGACTTGTAAGCCTCAGTTGATTTGCCGACAATTTTAGCCTTAACTTCAGCCTGATCCTTGAACTCTAGGTTTTCGTTTTTAATAATTTCCTGCTCTTTGCGTTGCAGATAATACTGCCCATAGATGTCTCGCTTGTTACCTGACACCTTCACAAATGATTCACCGATCTTCCAGCATAGAGTCTTCAACGAAGCATTCCACGGGCGTTTCTGACCCTTCTCCCAAGTGCATGTTGGGTCCTGTCCAGCGTACCTCCAAATGTGCCCAACAGTAGGTGCCTGTGTGATGTCAATGTGTGCCAATAAACCAGCAGCAATCACCGGTCCAATTCCAGTAATCGACAAGGACCATTGGCCAACCGGATTGTGCTTGGCATAAATCTCAAGAGTCCTTTTGATTTTATTTTCGAGTTCAACATTAACGTCACCAACCCAATCCAATAATGAATGGGGTTCTTCGCTGGACACCAATGATCGAACCTGTGCCGCTGCCCTGATCCGTGCGTCTTGAATCTGGTAGTAAGTATCCACCAGAAACCGTGCCTGATCCACGGTCATCGATTTGGAGGACTCAAGTAAGTCCTTGGCCAATGACAGTTTTGGTTTTAGTTCACTCACGCCAACACCTTCCTTCCTGCATCAATCAGCATGTTCTTTGTAGCGATGCACTCACGCCTCATCTCGGTAGCCCAACTCCACACCAGTTCCCATTTACAGTCCCAATCACTCACATAGCATTGCAACTCATATTTGGCCTCGTCATTGTCCTGATCCACTTTGTGATCGTGCAGTTTCACAATCTTGAACTTACGCCTTGGATCAGGCGTGGAACTTACAAGGCATTGTGCTTCGATGTTTTCTGCGAAACCTATTTCGTTTCCTATTTTTATCATTGTAGTTAGTTAGTTAGTTGGAACATCAGCGTTCCCATCTGACTCCCCCGCAGGGGAGGCAGAAGGGAAGGTTGATCAGGCAACCTTCGACACCACCGAAACACTTGGTCGCATGATGTCTGCAATGACAGTCGGTTCGACGGTACTGTCGTGATCCACATAAACATCCATCGTTGTCTGGATGTTCTTATGACCCAGTAAGCGAGACACATATGCAATGTCCCGTGTGCGGCTCAAAACTTTGGAACCGTAAATCTTGCGGAGGGTGTGCAACCGACCATCGTCATCATCGTTTTGCAATTCTTCGCCAAACTCATCGGCAAGCATGTCACGACACCGTTCAAGCACTTGGCGACCACCGATCAAGTACATGCCGTCACGAACCTTACGCTGCCTGAAGCCCGGTTTTGGTGCCTCACTAATTGCAATGATCTCCTGCACCAAAGCTGTGGACATCGGGATGCGACGATCATTGGTTTTGCAGGCATGTTTGGGGAGGCACAACCAAGTGATCTCTGGATTTTCAGCATCCGCTTTAAAGAAAGTTTTAAGGCAGTTGTAAACCTCCATGCCACGGCACCCGGCAGAAATACACATCGTGAGGACAATCCACTCTTGTGGCATGTCTGCTTTCAAAGAATTAATCCAAGTAATGAGTCTGTCGTACAACGCCTGAGTCGGTGCCCTGAATGGCATTTTTTTGATCTTTGTAGAATCGTGTTTATCTCCCTCTTCCAGAAACGCTTTAATCTGAGCAACCTTCTTGGGGTCGAAGTTGTGGTGCTTCTTGTAGTAAGGGATGGTAGCTTTTGAAAACATTCCCTGAACCCGCAAGAGTTGGTCGTTAATCCCTCGCTTGCACTTTTCCAAGCGAAGGTTGTAGGCAGTCGGGTCGTCTGACTCCACCCATCCATCCATCCGGTCGGCAATGCGAGCCAAAGAGAAGTTGTCGCTCAATGCCTCGGCAAAGGCATCATCCAAACGTAACTTGTCCAACTTCTCACGGTTGGCATCAGAAACTGGTTGACGCTCCCCCAACACCTCCTTGGTGAACGTGGCGTTGAAAACACGATACATCGTGTTAATGCATGAGTTAGCTGCCTTTGAACTGATGTCAAGCAGGCCAAGTTTTACACCTTCTCGGTACATCGCCACCAACTCACCAACCTTTGTCATTTCGGCTCGCTTCGTAGGTGCAACAAACCCGCCAGAGCGAAACTCATCAACCAGAGTTTTAACCCTCCGCTTTGCCTCACGAACATCGGAAGTTTTCAGCGAGCGTTTGAATTGCTTGCCATTGTTGACATGGCTGAACTGGAGTGTGACGTAGTAGCCAGATTTACCTGCCGGGACGTATGGGGTTGGGTATTTAGTCATTGTAGTTAGTTAAGTTAAATCCGTTTATCGGACGGGCAAAGTATGGGCGGTGTAAACACCCTTGTAAACATTTATTTGCACTTTTTTTACAACCCATTTTATGGGGGTAATGGGGGTAATATTTGGGGCGTAAAACGTGTCGCAAATTGTGTCCAATGGTGTCCAGTAGTGTCCATTGACCAGTATGAAAGAAATGCATTACGCCCCCTGTTTACGGGGGTGGAATGTGCTTTTTAGATTATTTCCTAGAAACCGGAATCTTTAATGGTCATCCGTGAAAAAGACGAACACGGCATACAAAATCATTCCAAAACCCCAATGAAAAGGGATTAAAAAGATTTGGGGGTAAGGAATAGGTTAGAGATGGGGGTAAATTTCTTACCCCCGGCAACCTCACTTTTTCTGCCTATTCAACAGGGCATCAGCAGCACCCTGTGAGCCTGCAACACCAAGCAGTTTGCCGTTCATGTTGTAAGCCCTGAACTTTGTGGGACCGGTCTTCACGATCCTCCCTTTGGTCGGGATCGTGATGACCTTCCCGTCCTCCGAGACACGGGGCATGTACCGGTTTTTTATCTCAACTGCCGAGTCTTGGAAGACCACATAATTGTGAGTCGGCTTGAAGTCTTTCTTCGCCTTGCCCAATTGTTTTGTTGCTCTGGTCGGTGCGTCTTGGAATCGGTTCCCTGCGATACCAATTGATGCAAGTCCTGCTGACACATCCATCCTTCGTAAATGGTTTTCAAGTAGCTTAACCAAACTTAATCCTCTAAACTTATTGGACGAACTTTCGTTGTCATAATTGCCCATGAAATCATCAATCAATGCTGCGGCATTTGCGTAGTCTGTTTCGTCCATAAATGGATGTCCTTCAATCATCTTCTGTTTGCCTTTATTGAATGCATCTTTCACATACTGCGATTGATCCTCGAAAGTCTTATCTAGATCAAGGAAGTGTTCCTCCTTGGGGGTGATGTCCACCTCGTAAAGCCTGCTTGGGTTTTCGACATTCCATGTAACGTCTACTGATTTCACAAACGCATCAATGTCAACTGCCAATAGGTTTGCATAATTCCTTTGGTCAATCTCAAGGCCTTCATTGAGGTATTTTAAACCGTCTTCTTTTGATATCTGCCACCCACCGTCATAATTTTTTAAACGCTTTTTAGTGCGCTCGACATTGTCCTTTAGCATTCGCCTATGGTAAGCAAAGTCATTAGAAATAATTTCCTTTAGTTTAGATGTTGAGATTTTTTTTGTCGGGTTTTTTATGATGTCTTGAGTTAATGAAATCCTAGCTCGATCTAATGATTGAGCTAAATAATAAAGAACAACTGAACGTGGATCATCAGTTGTGTAATCAAACTTGTGGTCCACATCAAGGCCTTGAAATTTGCCTGCAAATTTGATGTCACTCACGCTTTGCTTTTTCCCTCTCAACTTGTCTCGATACCACTCAGCCACACTCTTCTTCTCAGCAAAGTACAATCCGTAACCGTATGCCTGTGCCCCCTCACCACTCCCAATTTTCTCGGTACTGAACCTACCCAACGGTGCCCCCTCTTCTGCTGCAAACGTGTGTGGGGTGCCGTGGTAGGCTGGTATGTACCTAATGTCATCCGAGTCCAAGTTGAACCGGTCGTGCAAGGGGATCACATTGCCGTTGTCATCGAATGTGACGGGGTCGGCAGACTTGATTTGGTTGGGGTCTTTTACAATGTATGTTTCATCCCCAAAATGCTTGTAAGCATCGTTAAGGTCATCAAAACCAGTTATGAGTTCCCCTCTCTCAAAATAATCTACACCCCCACCAGTTTCGACAAAATCGTTATCACCCGGTCCGTAACGATGCACACCCGGTGGTTCCTTTTTAAAAGTTATCGCACTCTTACTGCCTGAAGGTGAATCCTCCACCAACTCTCCCCGTTTGTCATATTGCTGCCTTTTCTCATCTGTCAGTTTTAATGCCTTATCAAAAATAACTGAGTCATATCCTTTTGGGAAAAATATGTCGGGACGATCCTCACCCTGCATTGGCGATTCATCCGTGCCTCTGATTTGTTCTCTAACAATCTTTTCGCCAGTTATCCGGTCAGCAGTTTTACCTAATTTTAAATAAGATGAAATAAGCCTGCCGGGATCACCCCCTTGTCTATTGTCACCCCTATATCCCCTCCATGCTTCTGGATTTGATGAAAAGAAAAACCCGGATACGCTTGTGTCAGGGTCAATCGGATTGATTTTGCTTCGATCAAATTCGTTGAACTGATTCTTTGATGAAGTCCAATGATACCCTTTTGTTCCATATCCCGCCAATGCCGCAGCCTGATCGACCAATGACTGCATGGTATCCACATCCTGCTTCTTAACAGCAGACATGTAATCCGACTCCAGCTTGGCAGTTTGTGCTGGCATGTACCGGTGTTGTGACCGATCTCCCTGCACCAATGCATCATCAACCCTCACAAATGCCGTATTGCCTACGAGGATCGCTTCTGAGGCACTTTCAATAGGCACACTAGTGTTGTCCTTCCGGTAAAAGTATTCATGCCTTCTAGGGTCAAATCCGACCTGAATCCAATTGCTGTCATTGTAAATATCTTCGGGGATGGCGTTGTCGTTTAGCTTGCCGTTTTTGTCGTGGATCGAAACGTACTCACCCTCGACTGTCGCATTGGGAAATTTGCTGCGTGTTCCCGCAGCAATTCCCTCGATGTCGTTGTTAGCAGTTGCCATGCCCTTGACCACATGGAACACCGCATTCTTAACACGGGCAATGGTGTCGTAACCCATCACATCACCAACCCCGCCATCGGTGCCCTGCTTGTGAATTGTGATGGCATACCCAACCTTGTTTAACACACCTTCCTTAAATCTCTTTAGCGTGTTTTGGAAAAAGGGTATGTCCAACCTGACACCAACCTTGGTGCCTTCGGGTGTCTGCCGTGTTGCACCAATCAGCTTGCGTTGCTTTTCGTTCAGCATGGCCAACGAAGTGGTCAACTCCTTATCGCCTTTTTTGAATTTTTTCGCTGCCGCACTCACCTCTTTTGCAGTTGGTCCATCGTCTGGAAGTAAATCTCTCCTCTCAGGTTTAGGTGCCATCGTGACGGGTCGGCGAAGGTCAACAAGGTTGTCCCATTCCTCACCAGACATGCCTGCCTTTCGTGCCTTCTCCAGAATTGGATCACGGTTGGACCAATGGGTTTCTGGCATGAAGTTTACGGGGTGATCTATTGGTGGACCCATTTCGCCTGCCGTTAGCTTATCCATCTCTGGCAGTATTGCCTGCAATGGTTGTGGGTAGACATTGCCCTTGTCATCAAACACATTGCCTCTTTTTTTTCCTTCCTTTGGATCAACCCTGCTTCGACCACTACTCAAACTGCTCAAAGGATAAAACTCTTTTAGATAAGCTACCGGTTCAACAGCAATTGTGTACGGGTAGTGATAGTGTGTTCCCGGTTCGTGTACAATTTCTGTGTCAGGTTTAATTTTCATTACAGCAACTACTGTCCCGACAGGAAACTTGGACTCATCCCACAACCCTGAATCAACTGCCATCCGTGCAGTTGATGTTGGGCCAAACCCTAACTCTTCAGCTTCGGTTTTCTTGAACTGTAATTTGTCACCAATCTGATTGCGTTTTAAAGCTATCTGCTCGCCTGCCTTGTGGGTAATCAAACCCTCGTCTACTGCTTTAACAAACTGATCAACCGTCCTGATGTCTTTTAAATGCTGACGTTGTTCTGCCAAGGTTTTCTTTTTCATACCACCCAACATGGCAGCCTGACTTGTCACCGTTTCGATATATGCATTGGCTTGCTTTCTGGTAATGTCGCCACGTTTAACTGCATCTCTGAGCGACTCACCAAAGTATCGCATACCGGACCGTGTGTTGTTGTGGTTGAGTTCACCTAAAGTTGTTAATCCGATGTACTCAGTTCCAACATCCTTGAGTGCTTTGTACAATGACTTGAAAGGTGCTTCTCTATATGATGCCCATTTATTCTCAAGCCACATGAATGCTCGTCCACCTTGTGCAGCAAGCTCAGTAGCAGCACCACTTGGCAAAGTTCGTATGCCGTGTCCAAGTCGATCAATCGACAGAGCAACCATCTTCTCTTGCTGCATATCACGAAGGTCCATGTACCGTGCCCCTTCGGGGGCAACGGGCATGAACCTTTCGCCCATTGCCTCATTGAACTCGATGGTCTGACCATGCTCTTTGACCTTGGGAGTTCCATCAGGCATCAGGTTCTCTTTCACCTTGTAATAATCAAAATGAAAGTCATCCCTCATCGTCCCATCAACTGAACCAATACGATCCAACCGAAAAGATTTCACCATCGATGTCCTGTCAACTGATCGGTTGTTTAAGATGTCGTGCATTGGACTGATCCCGCCGGACCCTGTCATGTCACGCATCAGGAATGCACGAAAAGCATTTCGCTTTGCCTCACCAATACCTTCAGCCCCACCCAAACCGTCCCGGTGATTCTGCATGTACACCTTCAAGTCATCGTAAAACTTCCCAACATCATTTCCCCAAAGTTCCAACTTTGGTCTGCCGTTCTTGTCGGTATCCTTTTGCCACCGATGCACCTTGTCATGTATGGCATCGATGTCCACCAACTCCACCGTGATGTTCCCCTCTTTGGTTATGGTGTAGCCAATTGGCTTAACTTCACGACGAGTTGATTTAATGTTGCCCATGAACTTACGGAGGTTCCTCCTCCACATGCGAGTAGTTCCTCGCAAGTCAGGTGTGCCATCTTTGGTTGTCTTGATGACATCCCTCATGCTGCCGTTCTTGGTGGTACTAATTCCGTTGTACCAAACCATTGCTGTGCCGGTGTTCTTAACCAAATTATTTAAGACCTTCAATTGGTCTTTCATTTGTTGTGGTAGGTCCAATGAGTCGATCACATCATCAGGCAATATTTGCCCTGATACTTCCACATCACCCTTCTCGTTTAACCTAGCACCTAACCCTCTCTTATCCTCTCTCCCAATAACACCTCTTGCCACCAATGCATCTCGTAGTTTGCGAACACTCTCTGCACGGTTATGCAAGTCCTGTGCAATTTGTTCAGCATCCTTAATGGTGACCTCACCCTTTGCATTCTTAACGGCAAAGTCATTCTCGAAAGTGCCATCACCTCGGTCCCTCCAGAACCCGGCATGATCACCCATTCTTGTGATGTCTTCCTTCGGACCAGCACCATCCTTTTTCCGAGTTCGCCTTGCCAACTCGTCGAAGTGCCTGCCTCGATCACGGATGTAATTACGAAGGGTCTTTTTGAATTTTTTGTCGCCGGTCATTTCCCCGAAAATTCGGGAAGCATATTTTCCATCAACAATGCCGTGTTCGTTTATCTTCCCACCCATGCGAGAAAACACATTTGCTTTTGTACGCAAGATGTGTCCTGCCAGATGGAAGTAACTCGGATGACTTTTTCCTTTGCGTAAACTGTTTATGTTTCGATCAACCGTTGCTCCAACAAAATCTTCAGCAAAGATTTCTGAAACAATCCAATCCATGCCGTGTTGTGCAATTTGATCCTGCCTTTCCATTTTCACGGAAAGCTCATAGTCGGCAGCTTTAACTGTCTGCCCTTTTGCATTTTTAAAAGTCTTCCCTTGCTTCCATGCTGCTAGTGCATCGCCTGCCAATTTGGATGAAGGGTTGTTTTTGAAATGCTGATTTAGGAATCTATTTTCAGCAAGTTTCTCAGCGTAATTTGTCGCCATCCCATCAACTACAGACTCTCCGTAAATCCTGTTGATCTCTGCTACAATTTCATTCTTATTAACTACCGGGCTATCAAATATGGCATGACCAAACTCGTGCAACACATTGTGTTTGGCATCAGCAGCATCCATGTTGATGTCAATTGTCTTGGTGTCTTTATTCCATGCAGCAGCACCAGCACGATGTGCTTTAGCGTACCCTGCATTATCCAATAAATTGACCCTGACATCGCCTTGAAAAACTTTGGCTAGTGTTGCTATTTTTAAAACCCCATCACGTTTCAGTTTATCCAATGCCTGTTTGGGATCGACACCTTTTTCAGCTTGCGACTCCAAGAACCGCATGATGTCAGCATCCTCTGCGCTTCGCCTTGCATGTCCGGTAAGTTTAGATAAACCAACACCTCCAAGTGAGGCAGGACCACCCACCGCAAAACCCCCACCGGCACCCTGCCAAAACCCGTCATCCCCTTGGGCTAAACCACCTAACACACCACCAACCACCATGCCTGTGCCAACACCCAATGCTAACGATCCAGAACCAGACAGTAGTTTGTCACCAATTCCTCCTGCGTTTAAAATCCGTGCAAGTTTTCTGATCTGAGGATCAACAGAAGAGTTCATGGCTACTCGCTCAAGCACTCCAAACTGTGACGGTCGCTTGCCTAGTTCTTGTGATATCTTTTGACCAAGCCTTCCTGACAAATCCAATGCCTTACTTGCTTCAGGGACTAATAATGCGGCACCTATCAATGGTTGACCCGTAACACCAGCACCAGCAATGGTTGCCACACGGGTAGTGGTGGTTGATGCATCAGGGATAACCTTGCCGACTTGTTCTGCAACCTTGTCAGATATTTGTGTGCCTGTCCGACCTATGCCTCCGACAACCTTGCCTCCCAAGTTACCAACCTTGCCCACTCCCTTTGCTGCTGCGCTTGGAATTCTTGTGAACGCAGAAAGACCGGGAACAGCAACCGTGAAATCTGTTAAGTAACCAAAACCCTCTGCCCCTTTAACGTCTTCACCCTCAATCTCACCAACAAATGGCAGGATGGTTTTACTCTCACCCTTTCTCCATTTCTCACGTTCAGCCATGAAGGCACGTTTTAAATTAAACCTGACTTTATCTTTGCTGAGTTCAGAAACATATATCTTTCTGGAATATTCATCATCAGTCCAATCCATGTCCTCCAGAAAATCTTCGTATGTGTCAGCGGCATAAAAGTCCTTGCTGAATATGTCCTCAAAAATTGTAAACATATCAACACCACCCCTCGCAAACGCAGAGGCTAATGTTTTAACTCCCTTTTCAGGATCGGTGATATAAAACCCCTGACTCGCAGCACTCCATATCCCTCCAAAAAACTCTTCGCCTGCCATCTGTGCCCCCTCGCCAAATTCAGACATTCTTTGGTTCCATGTCTTTTCTGGCTCAAGTGACTTTGCCCTTCGATACTTTTCAAATTCGCCAAAACTTAATTGCTTGGTGATGTCACCTTCAACAGCAGTTACCAACTCGTCTCCGGTATAAGGCACAAGCTCAAGCTGTGATAAGTCTTCGGGTGCTTGAGCTACTGCAGTTTGCACCGGAGCGTTTGCCCCGGCTATCGACGGGGCACTCGCCCCGGAAGCATATGGACCGAGTTGTTTCTCCTTTAACTCCTCATCGGTGTAAGGAATAAAATCAGGTAATGGCATTTTATGGTCTGTTCATTATTTCAGCAGTACGTTGAGCATCCGACATCGGAATCACATACTTTCGCCTGCCAAGGTTTGCCGGGTCTTCAATACCGACTTCGGTTCCCGGTGGTAACCCCGAAGCGTTTGCCTCTGCAATGGAATTGAAGCTCGCTTGAAACTGACCGGCACCAGCCTCAGTCATAGGCTTCAATCCCGGTTCCCTTTTTAGACCGTATTTAAACAAACCGACTGACTCTCCTTTAACCTTAATAGCTCGATCCATTACAGTCTTTAACGTCTTTAACTTTGCAATGTTAGTGTCAGTCAACGAGAACAATTTGGTTGGGTCGGCAACTGATTCCCTTAACAGTTTTTGTTCGTACTCAGAAACTGCACCGGGACCAATTAACGGCAACCGTAGTTTACCTGTTAATGTTCTAATTCTGACCTGAATCATCCCTTGCAGTTCCCTGTCACCTATTGGCCAAGGCATCGACAAGTCCATCCAGTTTGGTCTGTCCGACCCACCTTCTCTGCCAGATTTCATCAGGCTTAAAATCTCATCAATAGATTGGATAGAAGACTGAGTGTCAGAATAAAAATCATTAAACTCTTTTGCCTGTCCTGCTGATCCCGCAAGTTCCTTTACTAGTTGAACATCCTTGTCACCGTCCGCAATCATTTTAGCAGTAGCAACAAATTCTGGTTGCTCTGCTTCAATATACCTTTCAAGGCTAACAGATGTCGTAGGGTTCCCATCCTTATCAACTCCATGATTAATGCTTTTTACACGCATACCTTCAGGCACCGCACCTAAACCCTGTCCACGGGGTATGGTTAATATGTTGCCTTGTACATTCACCTTGCCGGGAACGATCTCCCCATCAACTTCGATGGAAGTTCCTTTAGTTGGCATCGGGTCACGAACTTCAGCAAAAGATTTGGCATCAGCGTATCTAGCTCCAAGTCTTGGGGCATACTCGGCAAGCATGTCCTGAGACATCTGCCTTCTTTCCGCTGCCGTAGGTGGACGCACTTGCCCTGATGGTCTTTGCCCTCCACGAACATAGTAACTTTCTGGCAATGGACCCTCTTCAGCGGCAACCCGCACGGGCGGCAACTCTTCTTCATCACTCAGCCCAAAAGCATTTCGGCTTGCCATGTCTGCATACTTACCCAAATCAGGTTTCACTTGCACTCCAAGTATTTCCATTCCCCTTGGAGATGATTTAGGAACAGCATAGCCTTTTTCATCGTCCCAAACCGACCCTAATAATTGGTCTGGCGAGACTTCTGTTTTAGGTGCAGGCGGTGCTGGTGGTGCTGGCAATGGATTACCAAATCTGTCTCTCTGGAAATAAAATTCAGGAGTGCCGACTTCAGGCTCATTCAAGTTGGATGGATCAAGATACACATTTTCCATTACGTCTTGAGGCTTACCAACAGTTGTCCCGTATTGACTACGGAACTCACCAAGTGCCGTCCGTTCTTTTTGCTGGTCCTTAATCAGTTGAACACCCAATGCTGCCTTTTCTGCTTCACTTATTTTTTGCTGCTTAACATACGGGTTTGTTTCCTCTGCTAACTCAATATTCAACTCTGCCATTCGGTTTTGCAAACGCCGACTTTTCCTCGACTCACCCTTATCGTACTCAGTAATAATCCCCTCAATTTTTTTGGTTGATTCATCTTCAAGTTCATCACCTCTTTTAGCCCACTTCTCATATTCGCTCTGTGCTGCTTTAACCAGATTTTCACCAGCACCCTTATCGAGTAGGTCTTGATACTCTTGCCGCTTATAGTCCTCGATAGCCTCGTATTGACCGATGAGTTTCTCCCGTTCCTCCTTACGTTCCTTACGGGTCACCAAGCCTTGCCCGATTGACCCTAACGCTTCCGAAATTCCTGATCCTATATCGTATGCCATTTTATTATCTCCTTTTTTTTACTTAGAGAACAACCCTCCCCAACCTCCAGCCCCAATTGCACCCCCCGCCATTTTTCCAGCCCCACCAATAATTCCACCGATCATCGATGATCGAGCATCTGCTCTCGCTTTGCTCGCAGCAAATGCTTGCTGTGAATTTTGCCCGTGAAGTTGACCAGCATATGCAGACTCAGGATTGAACACATTACCGGGACCAAGTCCCTGTGCCTGCTGCCCAACTGCCATAGGATTGAATGCCCGTGACTGCCGTCCCAAAATTGCTAAAGCTGGATCGGCACCGAGTGCTGCACTCATGCCCATCTGGCTTTGAGCAAACTGTTGCCGCCCTCGCCTGCGTTGCTCCATCAGGTCCAACTCTGCCAAACTGGACATGGCTTGGTCGGAAACTGAACGACCAAATCCACGCTGACTCTGTCCTTGGGCCACACTTTGCCTCAGATTGCGTTTTTGGGCTGCGGTTAACTGTCCACCTAGCTGGAGTTCTGAAAGTGCCTGAGCGTTCAATTCTCGCCTCAAGGCAGCGGTCTGTGGGTCGGCAGCTTCAATGGCTGCGGTAGCCCGACCTCCAAACTCCTCTAGTGCCTGAACGTCTGCCAGACGTTGGTTGCGAGTGGCATCCAAATCCATGCGGGATAAAGCAGGGTTAATTTCATTTTCATACAACGCCATTAACCGAGGTGCCATCTCCTCTATGATGCCTGCCTGAATGCCTGCATACTTTGGTTGGTACTCTGCCTCCGACTCAAATAATTTATCTGCAAACTCTAACTGAGTCTTCAGATTATCTCGGTACTCTTTAGAGTAGTTACGACTTTCGTTTTTAATTTTAGTGCTGCCCATTGTTTTTTAACTCCTGTGCCTTTTTGTAAAATTTCTCCCAAGGCCAAACCTTGGGGGTTGGGTCCTCTCGACGGTGCCATGACACGAATGGCAGCTTGAAAGGTGCGATGTCAAAGAACCGAGTGACCGAGTCACCAACTCCCAAATATACAAACCAAGTATCGCAATCCCTTGGCTCATATTTAAAAGTATAGTCCAGCACGAACCGGATGCCCTTGCGGGACACCGGTCGTGCCATGACAAACATCTCTTCGCCTGCATAGACATATCCATTGGCCAAATAGAATGCCAAGTCCTCCCCGAAAGATCGGGGAGACTCGGCATCGTAATGGTTGTGGATCGCAACATCTATGGGGCGGGAATTATTCACCTTCGCTGGACGATTCCCCCTCGCTTGATTCCCCCTCTGCCGGTGCTTCCTCTTCAGATGATTCTTCCTCTTCAGAAGACTCTTCTTCGCTTGCTTCCTCACTCGGCAAGTCTTGATAACCGTCACCTATAGTCATAGAAGCAAAATCCGGTTTAGTCCGATCTTCCGGTGCAGCTACTGGAGCAGTCATTTGGTTGGCAATTCTGGTTTGCAACTCCAGATACCAACCTTGGCTTCCAAGCACCCCCTCAATAAATGCCTCTGCCCCTGCCTCAAACTCTTCAAGGTCTTGGCAAGGAACAGAAATTCGTTCGTCTTTATATGCAGATTTTCTAGACTCAGAATCTTCTGCCGTAATGCCCAGCACAACTGAACAAACTTTTCCCGATGACGATTCACATGAAACGTCCCATCTTGTTACATTATAGCTTATATTCGCCATGATATTATTTTGTGTTCATTTCCATTAAAGTTGGAAACAACTTAAATTTACTAGGTGTAGCGACAGGGGCATTTGTGTAAATAATTGTAATAGGAGGAGGCTCATAAAATTCTGCCTCAAATCCACCCAAGTCCAAATCCAGACTTTCAATGTTACTCAAATTTTTACACCCAGCTAAAAACAGAATTGGTATTATGATGTATTTCATTTTGCTGCCCTTCTTGGTGTTGGTTTTTTCTTTTCCACTAACTCAACTTGCATAACTCCACCTTCACCGCCTTTTGGTAAGTAGGGAGGGGCATGGTTACTTAAAATCTTTTCACAAGTAATATCTCTTAAAGCTGTGTTTCGGATTTTCATCACCGTACCAGCACCTTGATCAAGGCCTCTGTCTCCCATATAAAAAACAGATTCAACCAATCCAATTCTAGCAATCCTTGCTTGCCTTCCGTTTAAATACACAATCTCGTCAACAGCCCACTGCTTTGAAAAATACACTCCAAGTCCAGCAGCAAACTCTTGTATTAATTCCCTAAACAACAGAACGGCAACGCCAGCAACAAACAGCCAAATCCAATCACCCAATAGCGACTGAGCTACCCCTTCAAGGACGGCTGGATCAGATAGTTGTTGGACTATATTAGTGTTCACCGTTTAAGCCACTCCTTGAGAGTAATCTTCCGCACCTTGTCCTCTGGATTTTTACCAGCCCTCTTCTCCGCTGCCAGCAGTTCACGGTCAGTAAACATCAGTTCCATTTCCACGCCCCAACTGTCCCTCACTCTCAGATATTTATAGTCGGTGTTAGCACCCCATTTTGGGTTGGCGTTTTCAACTTTATAAACTCGTCCTAGTTTCGGTTTCATCCTATAAACGTAAGTTCAAATTCGTCGTTAGTGGCGATTGTGTCGTTGTAGCTTAAATCAATGCAAACCTCTGAAATGTTTGCGTTTATATATTTAACTAAACCGTGTTGGTTGTGACCTAAATCTATGTACTCGTTTGCGCTTGCTGTGATTCTCCCAGCAACGTCTAAAATTGAGGCAGTTATGTATTTAGTGTTTAGGTCATGTGTAAAACGTATTTTAACTAAAGCGTCATTGTCTCCATCCGCCCAATATGTGTTAGCAGCAGTTGAACCGTGCATCAGTTCTATCTTGCCGTCTGTGCCGCTATCTCTCCATGAACCATTAGTTCCATTGCCCGATTCGCTGCCCCATTTTAAATGAAAGGTCGCTTTACCAATCCCGCTACTACCCCCAGCAGTTCCCCAATACATACTGGCACTCGCCCCGCCGGAGGTCAGCACTTGTCCCGCCGTTCCATTGCCGAATGACCCGCTGGTTGACCCAACGGGGAGAGCGAATTGAGTTAATATTTTTTTTCCTGCCATTCTAAATTAGCCTATAACTGTCACCGCATAGTTTGTTCCTGCTGCTTGTGCTGATGCAAATCGGATCATGCATTGTGTTGTGTGGTTAACATCATTTGTGGCATGACCGCTAGTAAGTACCGCACATTCAACTTGCTCAAACGGTGCTGTTCTTGAGCGAACGCTGACCACTACATTTCCTGTTCCTAAATTATGTGTAATGACATAATCACTTGAGCCGTCTCCATCCAAATTTTCCGAATGAACCCGTGCGACTTGTTTAAGGTTATCGCTGTCGGCAGAGGTTGCTTTGACTGTCCCATCACCAATCAACTCCAAAACGGGCAACCTAGTACCCGATGATTTCATGCCAAATGATGTCTTGGCATTAGCACTATTGTAGGTGTTATCTATGCTGAAATTGGTTATTCCACCAGAATCATAGTCTATCCGACCTTGGTAGGCGGCAGTATCGCCTAACTTGATAACCCCACGGCTGTTGCCGTCTTGTACTGCCCCAAGCTCACTTCGCCCTTTAACCGTCAGTATTCCACGGTATTCGTTGTCACCTACCGCAGTCGCCCCAGTAATCGTCCCGTGGTTAGCGTTGCCAGTAGTGTCATACCATTTGTCGTTAATAGACTTCGGCGTGTACGCTGCGACTTCTCCGATCTGCTGAATGCTGACGTTGTCTATATTGACACTTATAGTGTTACCGTTTGCGGTGCTTCTTGAAATTCTGAGTGTAAACGTGCCGCTTGCTACTGCTTTAAAATAATAAACCTGCCCTGTTACTGTGCTAGATATTGTCGGAGTCTCTGAGCCTCCAGAAGTCATCGCTTCATCGGTGTACAGTAGAATAGTGTTTTGAATATCTCGTACATAAATAGCTCCATTGTTAACTGTAACATCCAGATTTAGTCTGTAAATCTTGTCTTTTACAACGGTAATACTTTGGTCTGCCCCCGTGAATGCGGTACTGCTGCTGGAGTTGCTAATC
>CENS01003486.1_pt1 | contig 19349 bp, 30 predicted proteins | sample 530201 | NCBI WGS metagenome assembly CENS01 (sample SAMEA2619747, study PRJEB7988) | marine metagenome | biome: marine biome (ENVO:00000447); feature: surface water layer (ENVO:00002042); material: "saline water (ENVO:00002010), including plankton (ENVO:xxxxxxxx)" | depth 5 m | reverse complement strand
ATATTCGCATCCAATAAACTTGAACTTTGAGCAATATCTACCTGTATGCCAGCATCTAAGCACTTTGCTAACCAAAACTCTACACAACCACGTCCTGCCTCAGCATACCCTGGATTTGACTGGTAGGTAAAATCAATACCAAAAATTGAAAGTTTGTTAACTTTGTTCCAGTAAGCAAAAGCAACGGCAAAAGCTACTGTATTATTCAAATACCAGCTTTTAGTATCTTCAACAACACTATTTACTGGATATTCAACTAATCCTGGACACCTTTCGTCTAACTCGCATGTATATATTGGACCTTTATGCTTAACTAACATCTCACGCATAGATTGTGTTTGACCACCTGCGTCATCAGAATCCAAAAATCTACTTGCTGGATCCATCATAAAAACTCTGTCGTGAAATATTACACTTGCAACGGCATTTATAGCCCAGACTTCATCAAAAACTACACCATGAGTTTTTGCTATATTGTATTCGTACCAACTATTACCAAGACCGACAATAGCTATAGACTTATTAAAAAGCTTTTTGATAGGCTTCATTTTTCTCCTCAAGTAACAGGCTTACGCAAAGCATCATAACGATATTCGTCCTGACGACCCCTTGCCTCTGCTCTATTTTTCAGCCTTTCAATCTCTTGATTATACCTTAGTTCGTAGGTTTGTAAAAGATCAGGCTCACCTTTGAGGAATATATAAGCTTCTACAATAGAAGCGTATAAAAGAGCATTTCTTGCATTTTTTGACAACCAAGTACCAGTAGTATTAGTAACTAAAGAAGTTGGCTTATAGAGATAATGCAACTCTACGTTGTAACTTTGATCAGGTACTGGAGCAATTATAAAAGTAGAACCGTTATTCGATCCTGATGAAAGTTCTTTATCATATTGTGCGTAAAATCTGGGCAATCCTTGTAAAGAAGAATCTGCTGGATCTTCGTTGAATTCTTGCATAAAAGATGGGTGTTTTAAATCTAAGAAATGATAATCGCTGTTGCCATCAATAACCGCTAGACTAAAAGAAAGGACATAATCGGATGGGCACGTTAAAAATCTTGATCCTGAAGTCATAGAACCAGATACATTTTTTCTAAAAAAATCAAACTGTACCTCTTCAAATATTCTTTCTTCAGCGTTTTTAACAACGTCGTCGAGAGTACTTACAAAAGTAGTTTCTGAAGATTCTACATAATTTTGTATCAAAGTTTTTAATTCTGTCAAAGTCATGATGTAGTTATAGTAACATTTCCTAGTGCTGATGTAGCACTAACAGGATTAAAGTTAGATCCTATAGTGTCGGTATTAGTGAAAACTCTACCAAAATTATTATTTTCTTTGTCTTTATCGGGTCTTGGATCATATAGAGCCTCTGCATCAGCTACATATGTGGGCGGTTCTAGTTGTGGGTGTTTCGGGTCATAACACTCTGGACAGGTTTTTAGTCCATTCCATTCTTTTTTAAGTTCTAAAAGTTTGTAGCGAAAACCACACCTATCACAATGAGCTAGTGCATGTTTACCGACAGCAAAAGCCATTAAACAACTCCTCTAGAAAACGGTCTTATTTTAAAAGAAGCTCTATCCTCATCTTGGTCTGCAGCACGTCTAAACTCCTCTTCATAAATAGCTTTTAGTTCTGCAGTTCTTTGTGGAGCTTTTTTTATACTTATATAGTAGGCAAGGCCAGCAGAAAAACATGGGAAAAACCTAAAAGGTATATCCATAGTGTTTCTAGCATTATCAGCATCATCTAATCGTGATAATTTATTAAATCTTATTATGTCTGTAGAATTTTCTGGAGCTGGATAAATAAAAAGCGTAGGGTTGTTTTGCTTGTCCAAAAAAAATTGTGAAGGTCTTGCTTTGGTAGATTTATTAGGAATATTGAAATATTCTGATCTGGAAATACGCTCTAATCTTGTATCAGTAGTTGTAGAGCCATCTGTTCGCCTTACAACAACGTCTAATATATCTATTACATCTGTACCTAGCTGATAACTTTCTGTGCCTTCAGTAGTGGTCTGTGTTCCTGTAGAGATAGTCCATTGATTTAGACCCCTATTGCCCCACTCAGCAAGCATGATATTTGCTGATCTTATAGCAGATTTAAGATCGTAGCCTGTTCTTAACTCTATACCACAACGCTCATAAGCTTCTTCAATAAACTCTGTTATGTCTGGTGTGAAGTCTGTGCTACCTGATACTGCCATTAATCTTCGTATAAATTATTAAAAGTGATTGCTGGATCTAGATAACTTTCATGCCCCTCGGCAGAATGCTTATACTGCGAGGGCCTAAAGTCTGGTGCTCCTTCGCCTGTTACCCAAAGTGCAGGGCTGGTAGCCCGTACTCTATTGTTAGGCAAAGCAACAAAGTTACCCTTCCAATCACAATCCTCTGTTATATATAATACATGACTTTGTTTATGTTGTGCAGGGTCATCTGCAATATCGTTATTTGTGTAGTCAACAGTAAACATATATTTAGCTTGATAAAATTGACCGTCTATTTTAGCAACCCAGGGGGATGAGCTAACTCTGTCCATGACAACTATTGCATGATCTGTTGATTCACAATCCCATGGTTGCGCTAAATGATCTTCCATAGGTACAGGAAAGTCTTCGCATGGTATATCGGCTACTAAAGCTTGTATAGGCATACGAGCCCACATAGCACCGCCATGGATATTTGGTTCATCATTATCTTCACAATTTGATTCTTCTCCAGTAAAAACTACTTGAAAACTTAATGATCTGTCTGGAATAGTTGTAACGGCTATTGCGAGAGCATGAATATACTCGTCGTGATATTTTTCGTGATTATGTGTGAATTCTCTTCTTACCCAACATTTAAAATGCGGGATATTACTAATAAGATGTGCCACTAATTATTTCTTTTGGGCTCTTTGACGCCTTCTATTGGCGTTACCTGCCATCATACCACCCTTCGACATTTTACGCATTCTGCCACCTTTAGACATCATACGCATTGATCCACCTTTAGACATCTTTCTCATGGAGCCACCTTTCGATTTCTTCATTAGCATTCCGCCTTTAGATTTTTTCATCATCATGCCCCCTTTGGATTTTTTCATGACTTTTCCACCTTTAGATAGCATTCTGCCACGAACACCAACTTTACCTGCACTAGGTTTTTTCCCAAACGGTATACGTTTTTTGGCTTTCGGGCTTTTTCTTACTCTTGGTATTCTTTGCATATTTGCTCCTAACTAATAGTTGTAACTTTACGCTTGTTAGACATAACTTTACCACAACCTTTTGCAATAAAGCCACCATTTTTAAGTTTTAATTTATTTTGTTTTGCTAGACCACCCTGAGCCATATAGCCCATTTTGTTTCTAACTTCTTTTGGTAATTTGGGCAAACCCTTATTACCTTTAGGTATTGATTTTAATTTATCCACTTTGCCTCCTACGCTAAGTTTTGTTGATACATTTATTGGTTTCCCTTTCCTGTTGGGGTTAGGGTCTTTTCTTCTTTTTCTTTGTACAATTTTAGCTCTAGCTTCTTTTGACATGCCTTGTGCTTTTTTCTTTGGTAAACATCTTGGCTTACCTTCGGCTTTTTTTCTGCCACCACAAGAGCCTATAATATTCCCTTTGGCATCCATACGGACCCATTCTTCATCTAACCAAGATTGCAGTTGTCCCATTATCTTAACCTGTTAGACATCACTTTGCCTTGTCCTCTAATGCTGACTAAACCACCTGCAGCTTTGCCTTTGCGTTTACCACCTTTTGCTTTTTTTGCGTAGTTTGGATCTTTGCAATACTTGGATGCTGCTAAATTTGCGTAAGCGCTTGGATAAACGTCAAACGTTCTCTTAGCCCAAGCTTTACCTTCTGGACAGATTTTACCTTTACTTTTTACTTTCTTAGCCATATTAATTAGGGCTATACACCCCTTCTTTAATCAGTATATCACGATTTTTTAGATGTTCTTCTTCTATATCTTGTTTGCTTTGACCGTAGTACTTGACTGCTAAGCACCTGTTGACCATATCTTGATTTACGTCTAATCCATCGACTAATATTGTGCCGAGTACACGTCCATACTTTCCTTTTGAATCTTTAAGTTCGCTCTTTAGTATAATCTCCTTGCCGTTATTGATAGAGTTTTGTAAAAAACTAGCAGCCAGCTTGCCTCTTGCTTTTTCATCTAAATCTCTAGTTCTAGATTCTGGTGTATCAATACCATAAAGTCTCACTCTGCATTTGTGTAGAATCGAAAAGCCTAAATCTGCAATCACATCTATTGTATCGCCATCTACCACCCTTGTTACTTCGCATTTGTATTCGTACATTATTGCTCCTGATCTATATGATAATTTAAAGTAAGCTCCTCGCCAATACCGATATCTTTTAAAGCGTAGACATGAAAAACTCTGTAATCGTCCCAATCAAGTTCCTCTTGTATATAGCAATTTGCATCCTCAGAATGATTAAAAAATCCACCTAGAGGTGTCCTTATAAAACCATATAGTATTGGTATTTTAAGATGTGACATACCCAAATCTGTATCTTCAGGTATATTATCCTTGGCAAACAATCCTAAACCTTCGATTTCACTTTTTTGTATATCTAAAAATTCAGGTAGAGGTTTGTAATAAAATTTATTGTATTTATGATTTTTTTTCACGCTTTTCTCTCAGTTTATCTTTGCCAGCTCTAAATATACGTGCTACTAAATTTTTGCCCATAGCTTTAGCCCTTTGTTCACCAACGGTTAGTATTTGGATTTTTCTTGCAAAAGGTTTGCTTACGTTAGAAACTTTCTTGACCGTCTTACGAGCATCTTCAGGGGTTGCAAATTTTATGCCAACAGTATCCTTTGGGTTCTCATCTGTATAAAGATCAGAGTGTTTGGAAGCAGGTCTAGTTTTGCCAGACCTAGACTTCCTTGGGATTCTTTTGTTAGCCATACCTAGCTAACTTTTTTTGGTCGCCCTACTTTTTTCTTAGCGGGTCTACCTCTTTTTTTTGGCTCTGGGGCCATACTTTTGTGCACATATTTATATGCTTCGTTCTTACTAGTAGATTTATCATCAGCGACATATCTACCATCTTCATCACGATTTCTAACTTTTACTAAATTAAAAAAGTTAGCTACTTTTTCCCAAAAATTCATTCTAGCACCTCCATCTTTTTCTTGCTTGCCTCAATCTTGAGTTAGGATTTTTGGCGGCCTTAGGAAATTTTTTCATCTGGCCTGCAGACCGAGCACAAAAAGATTCGCGCCTAGCCTTCTCCTTTTTAGTTAGCCCCTTCTTTTTAGTAACCGCTTTTTTTAGTTTGCTCCTAGGGTTTTCACGCCTGTAGCGAGCGATGCCAGCTGCGGTCATGCCTGCACCTTTTTCTGTGTCTCGAAAATATTTTTTAGTTTTAGGCGGGTTTTTTGACTTCCTTCTACTTTTTTTAGCCATAAACTAGCCTGACTATTAACCGTACTCTTTGACCAGCTCTAAAATTATTGAATATGTGTCACCACTTGAATGCCCTACTGTGGTAAATAAAATATCTCCTGTTTTTCCAGAACCTGCATTATTAGGAATACCAGTAAAATTATCGTAGTACTCGTCACCTGTGCTATCTGCGGGCAAACCAGTTATCAATACATTAGAAGTAGCATCAAAAAGTAAGTTAACACCCATACCACGACATGCCCAATAGATTCTTTGTATTGTTGCGCCTGTACAAGCATCTCCATTAGCATTTGCTTGTAAAGCAGAAACATCTACTTTTACAACGTTACTTTCACCAGAACCATCCGATAGGTTGGTAAACTTCAGGACGGCCTTACGCTGACCGTCTTGAATTGTTTGTGATGTAACTGCGTCAGCCATTATCTTTCAACCATTACATTAACATAGTCGATAGTCATAACCTTTGCGGCAGCTTCACCATTCTGAATACCAAAAGAGACTGTAAGCTCTTCGTTATCAGGTAAATTTGTGTTAACTACTGCTACAGGTTCAGCATTGTTTATAAAGTAAGAAACTTGTGAAGAATCAGGATCTAAGAAGAATCCTACCTGAATAAAAGTATCATCTGCCATAGTAGCAACACCTGCTGTTAAAGTTTCTGTTGAATCTTTTTCAACAACAAAATCTAAAAGAGCATCACCATCGTCTTTTCTAAAGTTAACACCATCTGATGCAGCCAAAGGTGTTGTGTCTGTTATTTGAAGACCCATAACAAAGTCTGATTGTGTAGCATCACTTACTTTAAATCTTGCATTAAAGTAGGCTCTTTTGCTTGAAGATAGTTTGAAAGACTCTCCTTTCAACTGTAGAAAGTCATGATCATTGTCACCAGCTGCATTAGTTAATACTAAGCAACCACCAGCAATATTTCCTATTGCTTCTGTGGCACTACCACTTCCATCTTCTGCTGTTGTAATGGTCCAGTCACCTGAGGTGTAAACCATGAAATCGTTGTGATAACAGTAATAATTATCATCTGACGGATAAGGTTGAAACATAGGAAGATTTTTTCTATTCTTCGATGCAACATTATTACCTGCCCATAAAATTTGGTTTTGAAAATGCGGATTAGCCATATTGAACTCCTTTGTTTAAATGGAGCGCATCATGCGCCTCATTATGCTAATAACTTGATTATAGTCTAGGTTATTTTTTAGTTCAACTTTAAATAGGCATAAAAAAAGGGGGCCAAAGCCCCCTAAGAATTCAAAAAAGCTTACGCTCCTTGTGAACCGTCAACACATCTCCAGTTAGAGAATCCAAATGAATATCTCTCTCTAGCTTTGTATCTCATATTTCCTGTATCGAAATCACCTTCTAGTGATGTTGATAGTGGACTTCTAACAAAATGTTTAAATCCATCAGGTACGTCAGTCAAAATGAAGAATGCGTCAGGGTCATTAAGATAATGATTGACTACATATCCATTAGGCAACATCCCTTGATTATTAATTGAATTAATATCATTGTCAGATGTACCAACTCTACCAGGAGAACTTAATAGTCTGTCAGCCACAAATTGTAATTGTGGTGGCACTACTAATTTCTGCCCCTGTAAAGCAATACTTAGACCTCTATCATCAGTTTGAGTAGAAATTCTAATCAAGCTGTCTTCTAGGGAAGTTTCATTCAAGTCAGAGAAGGATGATGCTCTATTAGCCACATTTGAACCACTTGATAGTGGGTGTGAACTATTAATTAGAGAAACTCCATCGCCGCCTGGGAATGAACTCGAAAAAGCATTATTCAATACACTTGCTGCTTTAATTTGCTTAGTATTTGCCATACTTCTAGCCAAAGCCTTTGTATATCGAGATCCTAGCCTATCATATAGGTTGTCCTCAACAGCTTCTTCAGTTAAAGCGAATGCAAGTGCAACTGTTTCATGCTCGTATCTTGCTGTAAAACCTTCGTTAGCATTGTCGAAAGAAACACCCTCACCCTCTGGTTTAACAGGGGCGTTACCGAATCCAACGATCATTACTTCTTCTTCAAAGGCTCTGTCAGAGACTTCCTCTTCAAAAATTTCAGCATGCTCATTGTCATAACGTGAATATTCCATACCAAACAAAGCGTTTAAGCCTGGTTCTAATTCTTTTGCTAATTGTGCTCTATTAATTGCCATGATTATTTACTCCTTATATACCAGCGGTATTTATATAAGCGTTTTCATTTATCTTTACGATAACATTTACATTAGCTGAACCTAATTCATTGTTTTCAGAATCTTTTGACACACCAACTATTCTATAGTTAGCGGATGCTGATCCTGATGAACTAGCAACTTCAGCTTTTGATTGACCAGTTAAAGTCGAACCAGCTGTATACGCTATATCTACATTAGCACCAATGTCTGTTCTAGCTAAAGAACCAGTACATTGTACTTCATATAGATTTAAAGGGTTATCCTCAACAAAGGCTACAATATCTCCTGTTGCTGTTTGGGCAGCAGGGAAATGAGCAGAGAATTCTACTTCTTTGCTACTTGAATTAACGAATTTACATCCTCTGAAAATACCAAGAATCTTAACATCACCAGCGGCATCAGCTACGTCGATGAAACCACCAGTTAACATTTTTACTGGATCTCCAGAAAATATACCTTGGGTAGAACCTGATTCGATGTTGTACTCGTGAACAGATCCACTCTGTCCGCCGCTACCTAACGATCCAACCAATTTAAAACCCATAGGGGCATCTTTATTTGCCATAATAATTACCTCTTAAAGTTAATCTATTTTCTTTTTCCGCCTCCAAATGTAACACTTGAAGTTCTCCTTGGAGACATAATTGGAGAACGAGCATCAGATTCTTTCATGAGGTCGTTATCTACCGCTTGTTGAGCTGTTTCAGTCTTATTACGATAGTAGGCGTTACGTTCGTTTCTTGTTTCCTCTGGAATCTTAGCTAATAATAAACCGCCGACACTTACCACTCCTGCGTGCTTGCCATCTTGAAGTGATGGTAATTCAAAATCTCCTATCTCTTCAGATCGAACAAGCTCAAAGCCTTCTCTCATCCTAGACATGACATTTTTCTTATCATCCTGGTTCAAAATTTCAGCTCTTATCCAGCGATAAACATACCCTGGAGGGGCTGGTGGGGTTTCCAACATACTTGGGGGAGCCCAAGGTTTGCGTTCGTCATGCGACTCACGAGTATCAGCAGAGCGGGACACTCTGTCATTTATAAATCTTCCCTTTGAATCTCTTTCCATTTTTTACCTTTTTACAAATTTTGCGTACTCACTTAGGGGTACGTTAAGTTTTTTTGCCATCTGAACTTCAGAAGGCGATAATTTTACTTGCTTCTTGCTTCTACTTGTAGAAGTATCTGCTCTACCTGCTGAAGCAACTCTCTGTTGTGGTTTCCTACTTTCTGCTTTTTCGAACTTATGTGGAAACTCAACAGCTATCCTTTTATCTATCTCAGTATAATACTCATCTGAGCTAGGATCAAACCCTTCTTGCTCCACTAATTTTTTATGTATGTTCATAGCGGCAAGAGTCATCGTTTCATCAGTACCAAACCATTCATTTTTATCTGTCCAATCCTCTGCTTTTGGATCGGGTGGTGCACTTGGTGCTTGAAAATTTTGTGGAACAGGTTGAGCTGTTTGCTCTTGATTTTGTTGGATTTGGTATTCAGCTTGTGAACGTGACTGTTTTACTCTACTTTCCTCTACAGCAATCTTGGCGAGTATATCTTGTGCTTGAGCAACTTTGTCAAAATCAGAATTTTCATGTGCCGCCTTCAAAGCAGATTGAGCTTGCGCACGTTGCGACTTCAATCTTTGTTCAGCTTCAGAAAGGTAAGATTTATCAACACTAAAATTACGTCGTTGTAATTTCTGATTTTGCTCTTGCAGTTGATGAGCGTAGGTGTAAGCTGATTCGCTAGCACGTTCGGCCTCCCTTAACCTTCTAGTTAAATTTGATATACGTTTCTGAACACGATCTGAATAATCTTCTAATTCACCTTCGTCTTCAGCACTTTCGGATTCAGCTGCCTGTTCTTCAACAGGTGCCTCAGTAACTTCTTCGTTAGATTCTTCTTCTGATTCGATCTCGACAATCTCACCTTCTTCTAACACTTCTTCATTTTTAGCTTCTTCTGCCATTTTTTCTCCTATACAGCAACAATATCAGTAGGGTCGTGTATGGTGGCTATTACTTCATCGTCATTGATAATTCTGCATTCCGCATCATCACCAAGTCTAAATCTAGCACCAGCATAACGTCCTATTAATACCCATTGTTTTTCTTTACACCAACTCTGGCCTTCAAATTTATCGCTCTTGTAACAAGACGGCCCCATTTTAACAACGTATGCACATACAGTTGCAAGAGATTCTCTATCAATAGTGTTTTGTACCAAATGAATACCGCCTTTAGTTACGCCCTTGCCAGCAAAAGGCAAGATAAGTAACCGCCATCCTGTAGGTTGTGGCATCCTTTCTATAATTGATTTGTCTAATAGTGTTGGGTCCAACACCCTTGATTCTTCAGGCACATATGCCTGGTCGAGCTGATCACCTGTTTCTTTGTTTTGCTCTTCTACTTGTTTAGCAACATGATCAGGAACTATTACTTTGTTCTTCTTCGTCATCTTGTATTACACTTCCTAGCAGTTCCCTTAATTCAATTTCCAAGTCGACGAGGGAGCTGTACCGTCCACGTAGAAACTCGTATTGGCTCATATCCTTAACACCAGCCAACAACGTGTCTTTTATATCTTCACGTCTTTCGTGAATATGTTTGACAAGTTTATCTCTTAACCAAATAACCGACACTAATAAACTCCAGAGAATTTGGTACCAGCCTCTGCTATACCAACGCCCCTAGATTTACCTTTGCCCATTCCTGGTTTCGGATTTACGTTTGCATCAAAGCTTTCTTTTTTTGCGTAATCTACGCTTCCTTTGTTTGAATAACTATTTTTGTTATCCATAACTTTTGGATTTGAAAGTTTAGATACTTCTGTTCTTTTAATCATGTCCGTATTATTGCACTACTTATTGTATTTTGAAAGCAAATCTTGTATTTTCATTTGCTTTTGCTGTTCGATACGCTCTCTGGCAGTATTATCACGCATAGATGCTATATCCTGTTGAGTTTCAATTCTTTCACGATCTATTTGGTCTTGACGACGTGAATCATCATCTTTACGTTCTTGATCTAGCAAGAATTGTTGTTGTTCTTGTGCCAGCTCTTGTCCTTTAAGAGCAAGTTCTTGTTTTCTTATAGTTACAAGTGGGTCTTCATCTTGTGGAGATCCTATTTGTTGTGTGTACTCATTTACCAACTGAGCAAGTATTGGAGCTGAGAACTGCGCCAGCATATCTTTTCCCTGTTGACTTAATTGCTGTTGCTGTTCTGGTGGCACCTGACCAAGCTGTTGATTTATTTGTTCATATTGGTTTCTAACTTCTGGTGGCATTTGTTCGACAGCAAGATTATCAGATTTCATTTGTATGTGTTGCATGATATGTGCATGAATTAAGGCTTGTACTTGTGCATTAGATTGAACAGGTGGTGTGTTAAATAAGGACATGTGTGCTGCTATATGGGCATCATGATTTTGTTGTGGGAACGCTTGGGCTGGTTGTCCCATAAGTAGCATGTTATTTTCCATACCAGCTTCCATAGGTGCAGGTTCAGTTGGTTGTGGGGGAACTAAAAGTTGATCAACATTATCTACACCTATAGCCGCATACATTCTACGATACGATTCATAAATACCGTCTGGTCCATGAACTTGTGGATTTGATTGTACAAGTTGCATCATTTCTTGTGCCATAGCTATTCTTTGTGCCGTACTAAATATATCGGGGTTTGATACTGGAATTATATCTACTCTATCATCAAAATCTTGGGTTTTAATTTGCATATTACCACCAGCGGTCATATACGGATATTCAGGTGGCAAATATTCTTGAAATACTTTAGCAAGTAGCTTAAATTCTTTTCTTTGAGCGTTGTGTAATCTTTTATGGATTGCTGAGAGAACTTTAGTTGATCTTTCTAAAAGTGCCATAGTGGTGCCAACTGGTGCAGATGGGTTGCCTTGACCTGTATTTATTTCAGCAATAGAAGCAAAAGTTTTACCTGAATCTACTAAAATCCCTAACAAATTAAGTAGGGTACTACTTGGCTCTTTAAATGGTAGTGGTTGTATAGATTCTCTTAACGAACCACCAGGGGCATCCACATCTCTGAATTCTCCAGGCTGTATAGGGGTGTCTTCGTCCCTAATCCTAATACCTCTCGTTTTAAACCCAGCAGGTAGGTTAGCGAGGGTACCTGCATCAATCAACTGCCTCATAATAGATGTGGACGCCTTTGACAGACCACCTATCATATGAGTTAAACCAAAACCATAAAAACCTAAACCTGGGAGAAATTTGAAATGTACAAAGTATTCAACTTTTTTTCTTAGAGGATCACCCTCTTTGAAGTTTCTTCTTATTGAAAGCACTTCATTACTGTTAGCATCTATTGTAACTATATAAGGAAGCTTAACTCCTGTTGCTACACCATCGGCACTCATATCCTCGAAACCTTCAATATCAAGATTACAATGCACCTCATACAAAACTGATATTTCGCCAGTATCGTAGCCTTCGCTCATGCCTGTTAATTCTTCTATTTCTTGTTTAACGTTGCCATATTGAGGTATATCATCACCTGTTTCGATTTCTATATCTCTGTAAAAACCTAACGCTTGTAATTTTTTTACTTCGTTTTCTGGCATTTTAATTACGTTGGTGATACGAGGACAGTTCTCTAGGTCCGTTGTAAAGTAAGGCACTATTAGATCCTCTGGGGCCACAAACTTAGATACCGCTCTCCCCAGCGCTTCGTCGTAATATATTTTTTTAAACGCTGAACCTGCTAGTGGGAGATAAAATAAAAGTTGATCTAGCTCTTGATCGTACTCTTCCATTTCATGCACTATCTGGTAGTTCATAAATTCACGAACACGTTGAGCTTGCATTTCTATATTAGAATCATAGTCTCCAATAACTTGTGTTTTTACTGGTCCCCCTGCTGGTAGTAGTTCTTTGTATGCTTGGGCTTGAAAAGATGTTACTGCTTCTCCAAGCAAAGGGTGTATCACACCAGATGCTCCCTCAAAAGGTTCAGACCTATCTTCATCAAACTTCATACCCAAATATTTAAGACCATCGGTATATGTTTTTTCCCAATCCTTACGGGATGATTTATCTTTTTCTATACCGTCTACTAAAAGATTGGATATTCTAGCGAGTTCGCTATCGTCCAAAGAGTCCGCAATATTACCATCAAACCCTACTTCCATAGGTGGCATTTCGCCATCTGACAAAATAGCACTACCATCTTCTTGTATTTCAAAATCTTCTTCTTGAGCACCCCCCAACAGATTTACTAGAGCATCTTCCTGCTCATCTACTATTTGACCTTTGGTGGGTTCTACTACATTGGGTACTGTATCTTGTCTTTCTATTGCCATTTTAGTGCAGAGTTTCTTCTAGTCTTTCTACTAAGTTTTCTAGGGGAAACATCTCTCCTACTAGTTTTAATTTTAAATCCTTTGCTTGTTGATTAGCAACCTCTAAACTGGGAGCCATAATTAGTGGACCGTCAAAAACGTTGCCATCCTTTTCATACTCTGTCATATAAAACTGAATCATACTAATAATACGCCCTTTTTATTGGTGCTTTATCTTCGTCCATATAATCATCACCTAATGATACTAAGCCACCTTCACGAAAACGCATCAAAGCTTGAGTCATTGTATCACACAAATCATCGTGTGCACTAAAGGGGAAAGAGGCACATTCCTCGATCATCTCTTCAGCAAACTCTCGTTTGGGAGCCCATACCAAGCCTGATTCAAAAATAGGTGCTACTGAGTGCATACGTGCATGTTTATCGTGGCCACGTGAGGGCGAATAATTAACAACTGGTATACCTAGCCTTCTTAATTCATGTGTAAGTGGTGTCCCAGAGGCTTTAGCTTCAACCAAGACCATATCAGGCTCCCAATAACTGTACTCTTGTTGTGCTATTTTTTTAAGATCAGGGAAGTCCCATCTGCCTCTTTGACAATCCAATAGGATGATTGAGTCTGGTGCATCCTCTGAAGGGCGAAATACACCCCAAGTACTAATAGCTGAGTAGTCGGCGGTTTGTTTTTTACTATAAGCAGTATCGTAGGATTGTATTATATATTGAACCGAAGGCAGGCTCTCGTGTGTCCAATCTTGCCACCAATCTCTTTTGATAATAGAACCTTCCTCAGCGGTAGGGGTTTGCATCCATTGTGCGTTCCACTTTATGCCTGGCAAGGATGCTTTTACTTTTTGCAGTTCCTCTAGTGACCAATACTCAGGCCAGAGTGGTTTGTCAGTATCAGGAAAGATAGCAGGAAACTCTATTACCTCCCATTGATCTGCTAAAGGTTCTTTTTGCGCCTCTAGTAAGCGTGAAGTTAAATCGACGTTGCTCCATCTAGTCATAACTAAAACGATTGCACCTTTAGGTTGCAAACGCTGTCGTGGTCCAGAGGTGTACCATTCCCAGCAGGCCTCCATCTGGGTAAGTGATAAAGCATCTTGTTCTGAATGTGGGTCATCTATAATAAGCAAATCAGCACCACGACCAGTTATTGCCCCACCCACACCTGCAGCAAAGTATTCACCACCTTTGTTGGTCTCCCAACGACCTGCCGATTTTGAGTCAGCTGAAAGTGTTACTTTAGGAAAGATACCATTGTAGTCTTCGCTATCCATAATATTTCGAACTTTACGACCAAACCGTACTGCTAGTTCACCAGTATGGGTTGTTTGCATGATTTTTTTATTTGGCGAACGCCCCATAATCCAAGATGGGAAGTAAGTCGAGGCAAATTCTGACTTAGTATGCCGAGGGGGCATATTTACAATTAACCTGTTAATTTTACCATTAGCAATATCTTCTAGCTTTTGGGCAAAAATTTTGTGATGTCTGCCACAAATAAATTCTGGCCACATATGATTGATGTAATCCAAAAAGGAATCTTGACAAGTATCTTGTTTTTGTAAGTTAGTTAAACGCTCCTGTAGGAGTAAAGCCTCTTTAATTTCAGAATCGGTCAGATGTGATAAAGACATATTTATTTTTTAAACAAAGCACGCAACTCTTTGTTAATAGCATCGGTTTGCGCATCTAGTTCTACTTTTTGAGCAAAAAACTTAGTACGTTCTGCTTTAGATTTAGCACCTCTAGCATCTTCAAGACGGCGTAGGCCACTCTCAATTTCTTGGTCCTTCTTAGCTATCTGGATAAGTTGATCGTTAAGTTTTTTACTGCGAGCAATTTGTGCTTGCGACATCCCAGCAAATTTAGCTTTTTCAGCAGCCTCACGCTGTTTCTGCTTTCTTTTGATAAGGTCACTAACTTTTTCTGCTTTTTTAATTGCCTTAAAAGGTGCACCAAAAGGACCCAAGGCTGTAAGTGTGACATCTAGGGGGTCGGTAGGATCGAAAATTAAATCAGTAAAGTCTTTAATATTTAGCTCATCATCTGAGCTTTTTTTTTGAGCCCAGACATTTCGTCAAGCATTATACCAATATCTGTACCTGGCATAAACTCTACTGATTGCTCACTTAATTTTATTGCACCACCCTCGGACATTTGAGGTAAAACACTTGGATTGCTAGAATCTTGCATAGGTATAGAATCTTGCATAGGCATACCTTGATTCAAAAGATATGGATATTTTTCTATTAATTTTTTAGCTCTATTAATATCTTGTTCCGAAGGGCCAAACATACCGCCCCCAGATAATATTCTTTTTATAACTTGTGCCTCACTAGCGTCTGTCTCGCCTCTATATTTTTGCATCCTTAAATCCTCCATCTTGCTTTCTAAAATTTGGGCTTCTGTTTCATTCTCAACACTATCAGCTCCTGCTCTTAATTTTTCAATTTGATTTTTTAAATTCTGCATCTCATTTAGATAATTTTTTTGTGACTCTTCTATAATCAAATCAAGTAAATTTAAGACAGGAGCATTTCTTTGTGTTAAAGGAATATTAACACCATCTGGCCCAAACCTTGAAGTAGCAATATCTGTACCTAAAAGCATTTTGTCCCTATTACTTAATGTTCTACCTGATTCACCTAATATTTCTTGCATACTAGCAATACCACCTTCGTTAAATCTTGGTCTTTTTACTGGCATCTGTCCTAAGTCAGGACGCAAGATAGGCTTAGTGTCTGGTGGCAGTAGTTGGTTTGCCATACTTGGCTGTCTAGCAAGAAAACGTCTACGGTCTTCTGGTCTGAGTAAACTTATATCAAAAGGTAGACCAAAATTAGGGTCCATAGGTTCTGGTTCTGGTAAGGGCATAGGCCTCATTATTGGTTCTATTGAGGGTTTCGGTAAAAAATCATTTCCACCTCTTATTGGTGGCTCCAGCATTACAGGCATAGGTCTTTTTATTGGTCTACCTATTGGCATAGGTTCTGGTAAGGGCATAGGCTCACCTGGAGGTAATGGTTGACCAGCCATAGGGTCAGGAAAATCTATTTTTACATCTTCCTCTAGCATAACTGGCATTTTATCTATAGATCTGATTGGTCTTGGTCTAGGACGTTTGTTACGAAAACGGTCAAAAAATCTACGGTTACGCATACCGTCCATAATACCAGAGCCACGACGAGGCATCATATCTCTCGGCATACCGCCCATCATATCAATTCCCTCAACAACCCGATCGCTCAAAGAGCCACCTCGGTCTTTTAGTTTACTAATCAGTCTGTTAAATAACCCCATTATATTTTGATCCCTATTGTATTGCCCTCTTCGGCAAATAATTGTTCGGCAAAGTCTAGTTCTTCTAAAGAAATACCCATCTCTGCTAGGAGTGCTTCTATTTCTTCTTCACCTGCCCCAGCTGCTTGCATCTCTTGAATTATTGCTTGGATTTCACGTAAGGATTCACGGGCATTTTGTTTCTCTGCTGCACTCAAACCATCTATCTCTTTTTGAATGACATCTGGTGCTGTCATCCCAGAGACTACGGGGCTGTCAATATTGTCTTCCATCATCTGTATGAGCCTAACCCAAGATTGGAATTTTGTCCAGATGGAGACATACCAGCGTAAGGGCTTTGGTAGTTAGCAAAAGTAGCGTTTTGCCCACCAAAATCCTCATCTCGAACTTGATCGGCGTAAAAATCTTCCATATCTTCATCCAAAGAAGGCTCCATAAAAATATCTTCAGATTCTACAGGCTCGTCTTGCGGAGAAGAAGCCTGTAAAGCTTCTAGCTGAGCCTGCAGATCCGAAATTTGACTTTGATAACCAGTTTCGAGCCCTAAAAGCCGATCTATTTCTGTTTGCTGTTCGCCAATAGTACCTTCTAATTGTCCACGTAAGCCCTCAAGCGCTATCCGTTGTTCTTCGGCAGCTTGCGCTCTAATATTATCTTGGTCAGCCAAAGCGACATCACGTTCACCAGTCAAAGCGGCAATCTGAGAGTCTAAATCAGAGATACGACCTTCAAATTCACTCCGTTCTTGACCAAAACCAGCTTGAGCACTAGCTAACTCTTGCTCTAAAGCTGCGTAATCGGAACGTAAGGCTTGTTCTTGTTGACTAAGTTCTGCTAAACGAGCCTCAGCAGCGTTAGCTCGTTCAATATCTTGGTTGTTTTGAGCTGAAACTAACTCTTGTCCTGCCATTTGCTTAGCCCCCTCAAGTTCTTGTAACTGGGCAAGCCGTTCTTGGAGTGCTTGCTGATACTGTTGGGCCATTTGTGCCGACTCCTGAGAGGAACGGTCTAACCGTCTACTAATAAACTCCTCTTCTTGTTCAGGCGTAACTAAGCCTGTTGCCGATAGCCCTCGTTCAAAAGGTCTAACGTTGAGCATAAAGTCGCCGATTTCTTGACTTGAGAGTGGATCTTGCGGAGGGGCAACCATATCGACTGAGGGTAACTGAAATCCTGCGTAATCTTCTATATAATCAGGACTGAATAGGGGTCCCACGCCTGAAGGTTCCGTAATTTGGTCCCCCACCCCTGAGCCTAAAGGTGGTAGCCCTAGAAAATCGTACTCGTCGTTAACTGCCATACAAGACGGATAATAACATACCTACCCAAAAAAAAGATACCTTTGTGTTAAAAGTATAAATCGTGTGTGAGAAACCTTGTGCTTGTGTGTATGTATATGTGTATATGCTCTTTTACTGGGTGGGGGTTCCGATTACTCCGATTGCTCCGACTTTTTGCCCCCTTAGGGTACCTTAGAGCTTTTATTACTGTATAAAAAAAGGGGCAAGAACTGCCCCCTTGGTTGTGTGTGTCTCTTTAGCTGTCGCCATTATCTAAGACTAATAAAGCCGTACATAAAACTAAAGTACCAACAAAAATAAATAAATACTCAATCATTACGCCACCTCCTTAATTACATTTTCGACTTCTTGCCAAGGAATAAAATCGTCTCTTCCATAAAGCAAGTCGTTCGCTAATCTTTTGTATTCGTAGTCGGGGTTATGGGAGTCACCTAAATTAACCTTTTCTCTAACAAACTCTTCAAGTTTTTGGAACGCCTTGTCATGCAATCTCCAATCGTAATTGATGGACAAAAATTTAGTTTGTGGTATATCGTCCCTGTTATTGCTATATTCGTAAATGTCCTCCATTCCGTTGAAGTGACCGTATTGATATTTGGCCAACTCCTCTTTCAAGGCTTTGTAAACCTCTGGATCAACTATTTCTTTAATTTCAACCCTGACGCTATTGCCCAAGCTGAATTGTTCACTTCTAACGCTGGCCTTAATATTTTTCTCTTTTAAGATTTTTCTTATCTCAGCCGCACATCTTGCTACTTCACTTTTTAATATACTCATATTTTAATTCTCCAATAGTTAACCTATAGGATACTATAAGTAATCAACAGATTCAACTAAAACCGTTATATAATCTGGCGCAAGCAAAAACAAACAGAGCTAAGAATATATATATGTGTGTGTATGTGTATAGTGTGTATGTCTGTATGTGATCTCAGACCAAAGGCAACCCGACTCCCGACTCCCGACCCGATTTCTTTTATAAATGTGACCGACAGACAGAGGGGGCGCAGTTTCTCCCTATCTTACCCACGAAATAAGTTAGATTAATTATCTATATGGGTTTACTTAGAGTAATCAATTTGCTATCGTTATATATACACTATTGGAGAAGTAATATGAATGTAAAAAATTGTGAGACTTGGGAGCTTAAAAACATGATAAAAGCTTTAAGCATGTTTGAGTTGTTAAATACAGAAGAAGCAAATAAAAGATTGCAAGAAGCTAAGAAAGAACTTAGGAACAGGCGGAGGAAATGAATATAAGTATATTAAAAAGTGAAATAAACCTTAAAGGCACTAAGCCGAATTACTTAAGGACTACAAAAAATCTATATAGCCATTTTGTAAATGGTAAGCAATTATTTTTTAGCTATCAAACGCTAGTGGCTATTGATGATCTTGTCAGCGTCAATAATTGGTCTGTTAAAACAGGCCGACATTTAACTTGGATTAATCCAGATAAAAGCATAAGGGTAAATGACTTTGACGAACAAGCTAAAGCAATACTAGAAAAAGACGGTTTAATATCTACTTACGATCATTTAAAAACAATCAGTAATATTTCTGGTTTATTTGCTTTGATGAGCAATCCAAAGACCGAAGCAGAACAGAGAAAGGTTAACGATCAAAGGCTAAGATTTTATGAAACACAACAGGGTTTTATTAGGCCTCAAGATTGGGATTCTCTAACCGTTGAAGACCAAACAGCACGATTGGATAAAGTAGATTCATTCAATCAATCAAG
>CENS01022648.1_pt1 | contig 19377 bp, 20 predicted proteins | sample 530201 | NCBI WGS metagenome assembly CENS01 (sample SAMEA2619747, study PRJEB7988) | marine metagenome | biome: marine biome (ENVO:00000447); feature: surface water layer (ENVO:00002042); material: "saline water (ENVO:00002010), including plankton (ENVO:xxxxxxxx)" | depth 5 m | reverse complement strand
TATATTTAGTGAATATTCTTAAGTAATTTTTAAAAATATATATTTAGTTCAATAAAAAAAAATTCATTCATTTAATTATTTCCCGTTTTCCAATACTTAAAGAATTATTTTCTAAATATATATATATGACTAATTGTGAATATTGCAATAAACCTCTCAAAAAAATTGGAACTCAAAGATCTAATGGAAAAATATTTGAAGGAAATCACGGAAAAGATTGGAAGGAAAGAAAATATCATAAGAAATGTTGGAAGGAAATACAAGAAGAAAAAAAATTTCAACTTATGCTAGATTCCCTAAAACAAGAAAGACATTTGAATTAATTTTTTTAACTCTGAAACTTCCTTTCTTAAATTTACTTGGCGATAATTGTCGATATGAATGATAATTTTTATATTGAGGATTATTGATTCCCACTGGGGTAACTTTATATCCCATTTTTTTTACTATCTGATTTGCTTCCATCTTTGGAATTTTTCTAGATACTCTTACTGTTTGTACTGATAACATTATAATTTATATAGAAATTAATTTTCTTTATTATTATATATAATGCCTTTTGGATCACATTCTGTTTTATGTGAAATCGTTGATAGATTAATAAGTGAAAATTTACCAATTCATAGTCCTGAAGTAAAAACTGTATTAGATTTAGGTATTGGTAATGGTGTTAATGGTTGTATGATTAAAAATTATAAAAGACCGTGGATAGTAGATGGTGTAGAATATTTTGAAAACTATAAAAATCCTATGTGGAATGTTTATAGAAATGTTGAAATAAATGATATTTTAAAAATTGATTTTGATAATTATGAAAAATATGATTATGTAATAATGACTGATGTAATAGAACATTTTCATTTAGAAGATGCTCTTATTCTGATGAACAACTTAAAAAAATTAGTTAAAAAGGGTGGATCTTTATTTATTTCAACTCCTGCAATTTTTATCGAACAGGGAGTTTTTGAAGGTAACGAAAAAGAAACTCATCTTTGTTTAATTTTAAAAGAACATTATTTAGATAGAGGCTTTTCTCTTATGAAAGATGGATCGAAGGATTCATTTGGTCATTTAATGCTTTTAGGAGTTTGGAAAAATATCTAAATATAATATATATAATGCCTTTTCGTATAGATAGTTTTCCCAAGGGACACGATGGTATGGCTTACCCTCATTTTATGCTGTACAACCTTAACAAAAAAGAATATGCTAAAAAAGTATTCAAGACCAGAGATTCTGCAATAAACTTTGCAAAAAATTCAATTCGATTCCGTGAAAAAAAAGATTCAGTTGTCGATGGGAACAGAGTATTACCTGTCGGATCTGCTAATGGTAATGGTAAAAAAAAAGGTGATAAAAAGAAAAGAGAACCTAAAAAAGTAGCCTCTAATTATGGTAGATCTAAATCAGGTCTATCAGATGGTAAGATTAAATGTTGTTAATATAATTAATAATATTTGTCATTTGATTTTCTATTTCATTTCTTCTATTTTCTGAATGATCTAATTCGTGATTAGACCATAATATATAAGTGTGTTGATTGTCTAACGATCTTATACAATCAATATAACTCTGAATATCACCTTCTGTTAATTTTTCGTGGGTAGTACCATATAAATTGATTCTTCCCATATTTTCTTTCAATCCTTCACATAATTTATTTACTATAGTGGGTATTCCCATTGAACAGGCTTCAGAAGCCACCATACCGTATGATTCCACTCTAGAAGGTTGTAAAACAATTCTAGATTTTAAATAAACATCGTTTACCATATCTTGAGTATTTTTTTGAATTACTAAATTTGGATAATGTCTTTCCAATCTTTGAAGTTCAGGATAATATCCACCTTCGACAACCATAAATTTTTTATCAGGCATTCTTTCAACTAATTCATAAAATAAATCTGAGCCTTTAAAAGGACAAGGATTGACGAAAGTAATAAATTGTCTATATTTTAAATCTGTAGTTGCATATTCCGAGTAATCTGGAGTATAAGGATATAAAATAAAATAATCACCTTGAATTCCATTCCATTCTCTATTATAATGATTTTTCAAATAGTTACTATTAAAAATTTTTATAATCTTTGGGTGATTAACATATTTAATATATTTCGGAGTAATTGGTCCGTGGGTTATATACATACATTTGTGATCCCTAATTATACATTCTTTTATAGTTTCCTCTGCTCTTTCTAATTGTGTTATTACTAGATCAGAATTCTCTATATAATCTAGCCAATTTTTTTCATCAGTTTCAGATACATAAATTCCTTCAAATTCATATAATTCAATTTTTTCTGAATATGGAATTAAAACACTTATTTGATGACCCAGAGATTTTAAATGTTTTAAAAAATGATGTAAATACATTTCACCTCCTGCCTTATTTTTACAAGCATATAATTTGACAATTGCTAAAATTCTCATTTATATATAATATAAGTGAGAAAAAAATTAAATTAATATTTCTTAAAGTAAAGTGTAATATAAAGTAAAATTTTCAATAGAGCCAGATGTATTAGGTCTACTTAACCTTACTCGAGGTGGGGTAATATGTTCTTCATCGTAAAAATTACCAGTAGATCCTACTATGATTATTTTTGCATTATCACCCGCTCCACGATACCAATTAGTACCATCTTGAGAATATTCAATAAATATATTGGTATTTGTGGTATTATCAGTATCTCCGTAAAATGCAATTCTGGTATGAGTACCCATTAAAATTGGGCTAGAAGTTCCTGTAGTTGCATCAGGAATAGTAAAAGTTTCGCTACCATTACTTCTGACACCATCAACTTGAACTATTAATTTTCCATTACCATCACATCTAATATTTCTATCAATTGCCGAATTATCTTCAGCAATTAATTTTGTATTAACATTTGACTGATCACTCGCCAATACTACTGGGAAACTATTAGCCATTGTTTCCTGTCCTTTTGGGTATTCAGCGATTTCTACATCTATATCTCCTTGAGGTGTAATTCTAATAGGATGTAAATCCGTAGTCTGATCTCTACCATAAAGTAGAACTTGTTGAATACCACCTGTTCCTCCTGTAATAGTTGCATCTTCTCCTTTTGTTATTTTCATATTTAAGCCTGTATCATAACTATGTAATGTACCATCGTCAGCACATTTTAATGCTCTTAATCCTGCTGGAGTCATATCTTTTCTCGCATAGGTTACGGTCTGTAAAGCACTTGCTAATTCATCATCACTACCTACTGTAAGTTTAGTATCTATAGAAGTAAGTGTAGTTTCTTTCGCTAATCCAATTTCATCATCAGCAACACTTACTCTCATTTTTCCTGCGACTACTGCACCTGAAACAATACCAGTATTAGTATCAATTGAACTGGTATTAGTTGCAGTTACTGTTTGTTGATCTAATTGTAAAACCTGCTGAGCCTCAGTCGATACTTTGGTATCAATACTTTTGACAGCAGTTTCAATTTCTGATAGATGTTCATTTCCAGTTTCGGTACTCTGATTATGAAGATCTACTTTCCTTTTTGTTTCATTAAATTGATTTTGGATCTTCCGATCCATATTTCTAATTAAACTCAAATTTTCTTGGCTAGACATACTATATTATTATTATAGATATTTTTATGATATTAAAATTGTTAAAGTTGCTAATCCTTCCATATCCAATACTGAATAGTCTGGATTTACAACTCTTGCCCTGATATTACGGAGCAATTGATCAGAATTATTTTTTATATCAATAAAATATGGAGTACTTGGTTCATAAATAACTGTTTTATCTTTATTTGATGCGGGTACTACGGCTAAAATATTTTTTCTCTGACCTAAACCTCCTGTTGCTGGGTCAACATAACCATCATAACTATCGAGAGGAATATTATCCAATATTACTAAAAATGCATCACTTAATAGAGTTGATGTAAATATCTTTTCGGCTGGATATGATGCTACAATAACATTATTATATTCACTTCCTGAAGGATACCTGATTTGTTCGTAACCTAAATATCTAGCCAAACTTGAAGATCCAAATTGTAAATAATTAGGGGCTGGATTTCTAGTTGGTCTGGGTGGAGAAAATAATCCTGCTTCTGTATTTGCTGGTAATTGCCCTTGAACTGTTGGATTGTTAGAATATGGAGATTCTGTAATTCTTACATAATTTAATTGGGCATCATCTGATCCCGCAAAGAAGACCATAAATGGAAACAATTCTTCTCCTTCAGTAGCAGGATAACTGGCTAATGTTGTTTTTTGATTTCCTGTAACATTATTATAATAATTTAATTCTATTTCACCAGCATTTTTCAAAATTTCTAAATAATCATTATTGGAATCATTAGTAGTGGCTTGAACAACTGGCTGACCTGTATCAGTTTCTACACCATTTCTAATAGCAACATATCTATATTCTTCACTTGCAGTACCTTTATCAAATAATTTAACTCTGAGAGCAAATGTCGCATCCCCAGATTCAAAATCAGCATTAGTTTCGTTTAACATATTTTTATTTGTTAATCCAATTGCGAAACCTGAATTTACTTCGGCTGGATTATTAGTTAATTTATTAATACGGCATCTTATAAAACCACAACCTTTAGATATATAATTTCTTAAAAATACATTTGCAGTATAAGCACTGGAGGGTGGTAATCCAACCGATTTGGTATACATATTATTATTAGTACTTACAGCACGAACTGAGCCATCGTTTACAAATAAATTCCTAAGTTGTTGGGCTGGATCTCCTAAAAGTGTACCTAATAAATATGAAATGGCTACTTTACCATCTCCCTCCTTAACACATCTCCACTCGATACCTAATTCCCTTCTATTATTTAAAACTAAATCAAAACCAGCAGATTCATTTAATGCATCTGTAATATTGGTAAATAAATCTTCATAATTACTCTGGTTAAAAGTTCCTAATGGTAAAGTAATTGAAGCAGTACCTCCGTTACCTACTTGATATAAAATAGTATTATTTTCGGGGGTGATTGTTATTAGTGAGTTGGGTGTTTCAAGAGATAAATTTTGCAATGCTATTTTTGCATCTTTAGGTATGACAATATCTGCATTAAAATTATTATCAAAAATAGCCTGTGGATTTGTTGTTGTTAATCTAATCAATCTCATTATATATAATAGTACAGATATTTAAAAATTTAAAAGATATTTTTTAAAATTACCTTTATAATTCATTATTCCGTGGTGTGTCATTTCTGAATCTAATACACAATGTACCTTTCCGCCTATAGATCTGTATAATTCACAGAATCCGTAATCTTCTGATAAATATTTACCATTCACTACACCACACATAAAAAAATCATATCTTTTTTTCCCATTTTCGAAATACACTCGTTCAGGATATTTTACAGCCATTTTAATTGCAACATCTTTAGAAATCATCAGCAATCCAGTAGCGATATGTTTGACTTCAGGAAATTCATCTGTGATAGTATCTTTCACATCATTCAATATATTTATATTATAACTCTCAGCCCTACACTTTTTTCTATAAACTCCACCTATGAATTCTTTCTGAGATATGATCATTTTTTCAAGAGTTTCTACAAAATCATATATGTCATTATCAATAAATAATAAATGTGTAAATTTGTCATCTTCTAAGAATTCACTTATAAAATTGTTTCTGATTCTAGGTATCAGACTTCCACATTTAACTCTGAGTTGAAAATTTATACCAAATTTGGGACCCAGATTCATTGTCATTAAATCCATCACTAATTTATAGTGAATATATTCATTGTAAGTTGGTACACAAATTAGAATATTCATATATAATATAAAAAGAAAATTATTCATCTAAATCATCTGCCTGATTTTTATACTTTTGTTTTCGTTTTTCTAAGATTTCCTCTCTGTGAGCCTGATAATATTTTTTAGACCTTTCATTAATTTTCTGTCGAAACTCTGGATCATCTTTATTTCTGTCATAGTATTTTTTCACTTGTTCGGATCTTTTTTTACGGTACTCAGGGTCTTGTTTCATTTTTTCGTGGTATCGTTTAGTCGCTGATTTTTGGGCTTCTGAAACCATATATATTTTTAACATAGATTTAAAATCTAATATAAATTATATGGACTCTGCGATAGATGTGTTGCATTTGTTAAAAAAAAAGATCGAAGTTGAAGGTGATAAAATCACTAACAAACCCGAGGTTGAACCCGAAAAGAAGAAGCCGAAGAAAACTCAAAAACAGATATTCGAAATTAAATCTAAATAAATAGTATAATGTCGAAAAGTAATATAATTAATGCAGTATTTAATGGGTTAGTACGACTCGTAAAAGCGATCAATTGTAAAATAAAATGTTGTTGTGAGTCAGAATGTTCACAGCAAAACCCTGAACCCTCATCTCCTGCGGAATTTGAATCAGCGATGGATGAGGAAACTTGGAATAATGGAGTATTTGGAATGGATCCTATTCAAGAATAATTCACAGATTTACAGTTATTTTCTATAAAAATTTTCTGAGATAAATATATAGAAATGTCTGAAGAACAAGTTTTTGAAGTTACAGATACTGAGGTGGAAGCACCAAATAAGCCCGAGGCAAAAAAAAAAGTTAAGAAACCTAGAAAGCCTATGAGTGAAGAGCGAAAAGCACAGTTAAGGGAACAACTCGCCAAGGCTAGACTCAAGTCGGCTGAGTCTAGAAAAAAGAAAGCACTCGCTAAAAAAATTGATAAAGAAGAAAAAGAAAAAGAATTAGATCAGAAAATTGCAAAACAAGTATTAAATAAAAACCCATTGGAAGATGAAATATCATTATTAAAAGAAGAAATAAAATCATTAAGAGCCGATAAAGGTTCAAATCATTCAGAAGAAATTAAGGTATTAAAAGAAGAATTAAATTTATTTAAAAAAGGATTAGCCGACCAAATCAATAAAGCCAAAGAAATACAAAAACAAAGAATTTTAGAAAAAGAATCTAAAAATATTATACTAAGTGAAGATGTAAAGGCTGATACAAAAAATACTACGACTAGCCAAAATCCTGATCCTCCTGTTGTTCCTGCACCAAAGCCTAGAAATGTCCTCTCATCAAGAACTCGAGGCGGTTACAAAAACTAGGCATTTTTTTTATTAAATATATATTTAGATACTACTTGTAAATATATATTTAGGTATATTCTTTAAATAGTTTTGTAAATCTATTTACATTTACAATCTTTTCCTTTAACTCCTCCACAGGGTCCAATAATTTCGAAATTTTGATTCTGATACATACGATCAGTAGGATTGGTATAATTAATGACTAATGCTGAATGAGGTTCATTAGTTACTTTTCTGAACATCTTTTTGAATTGATTTTTACCACCAGATAAAAAATTATGTTCTTCAGCAATTAGGTCTAGTTGTTTATCTGAACACTTGAAGAAAACTCCAGCCGACATATTTTCTCTAGCACAGGTAAGCGATTGGGTGTACTTCTGTTGCAAAATTATTACCGATTGTAAAGTGTGTCTACCTGCACAAAACAATTTTTCGATAGCACCAGCAGTTTTCTTTTTTAAATTATTTCCAAATGATAAATCATCAAAAATATATAAAACATTAGGTGGAGTTTCTTTATCTCGGATAGCCTGATTATATTCTTCTTTTCTTAGTTCATACAAGGTATCGACTATTTCTTCATCATAATCTTCAAATACATTCTCAGCGGGAATTTCTTTTTCTTCGATAATAGTTTTCATTTTTGCATCAGTGTGAGCCGTACTTGAAAATACATAAATATTATCACCTTTAAAATTATTTTTATATAATCTGTTATCATCCTGAAGGAGTAAGTTGGTTAAATAATTAGTTTTACCACTTAGAAAACTCTTCCCCGTGATAATTAATCTCATACTTAAATCAATCATATCCCCTTTTTTAGTAATGTGTTTTTCATTGCTATCTTTTACTTTATAAATTTTAATTTTATCACTACTCATATTACTATTTATTGAGATAATATATTTTAAAATCTAATTATAATATATAGAATGTCCGATGTATTTTCCCAGTTAGATGAACAGCAATCTCAGAGAGCCTTGGCTGACTACATAAATGCTATTAATGCAAGAGAAAGAGATGAAAATAAGGTCAGGGTTGAGAATGCAGAACAGAAAGAAAAAGATGATGAATATAATTCAAAAGTAGAAGGTGTAACAGATCCAATCGCTCAAGAATTACTTAGAAAACCTATTGAGGATCTATCCAAAACCGCCATAAAAAATACTTTAAATGCTTTTAAAGCCCGAGCCAACCGATCCCTTAATTCATTAGGAAGAAAAGGAGTTGATTACCTTAAAAAATCTGTACTAGATAAAGCCAATGAATTTGGAATCGAACCTGAAAAACTTAAAGGATTATTATCAGATGTAGATCCATCTAAATCTCTAGCCGATACTCAGGATCAATTATTTACAAAACTTAAAGGTTTAGCAGATCCAGAAAAATTAAATCAATTAGCAACACAAGCCACCCCATCAACTGAGGTAGACCCAGCAACAAATCAGATTACAAATGCAGGTAAAATAGAAGGTCAAGGTAATATAAAACCTCCAGCCGATAAAGTAGCCACCGAGCCTGATGAATTTGGTGAAGCAAAAGAAATAGATCCATTTACAGGAAATGAAATCCAAAGAGGTAAACCATTATTTGATTTAGATTCTGAAGCCAAATTTGATGACGGTGAACCAGAAGAATTTGATGATTGGACTACTAGTCTTTATGATAATCCAATTACTCATAGTTCGGCTCCACCAGATGTAACAGCCCCACCAGCCGAAGCCCCAGCCCCAGTTGAAGTCGAAGCACCCGAAAATCCTTTTTCATTTTCTAATTTCCAATCGGGATCAGGAGCCTTCGGAGATGCACCAAAACCATCTACATCTAGTAGATTAAGTAGTATATTTCAAGATAGTAATTTAGATAATGCTCCATCAGTTGACTTTACTGGTAAATCATTAAGAGTACCTCAACCAAAAGCATTATCAGCCGATTCTGTCGCTGGAGATGCAGAACCATTAGATCAATTAGCCCCTATGAGGGATCTATTAAAAGGTAGAGGGGCTGGTGGAGATGCTGTACCACAATTTACTCGAGCCCAAAATCAACAAGTTCTAAGAGATTTTCAAAGAACAGCAACAGATCCACCACCATCAGCCTCAGCCCAAAGTGTTAATAGACCATTAACTGAAGATAAAACACTTACTCCAGAATCTGGTCAACCACCACCAAAACCAACTCCAGAAGATGATCAAGTTGGACCAAATGCTGGAGATACTAGACCACCACCAAAACCATCAGCAATTGAGGGCGATGCAGATGATGTCGCCAAACAAAGTGGGGAATCGGCATTAAAATCCGCTGGTGAAGATGCTTTAGAAGAAGGTGGGGATATAATGTTGGCTGGGGGTGGTCCCGAGGATCCCATAACAGATGTAATAGGATTAGTAGCAGGACTAGGTACACTCCTTGGTGGTCTTTTCGGAGGTCATCATACTAAACCTATGCCTCCAACTGTAGATGCAACACCAGTCAATCCAACATATCAAAGTGGAGTTTCATAAGACTTTTATAAAAAGTCAAACCAAAAATTAAATTTCAATTTTTCATTTAAATTATTTAAATTTAATTACTTTAATTTTTTTTATAAGTATAAATATATACAATGGATAAGTTTATAAAAATCAACTCAGTTCAAGGTGGAGATTTTACAACCGCTCAAAATCTCATCGATTTCGTAATTCCAAGTTCAATGGGTGTAGTTAATTTAAGAGATTCATATATTAATTTAAATGTTAAAGTAAATGTTTCTGAAAGTAATACCGATGGTGGAGGTGTAGGTGTTTATTGTGCTGGTGTACAGTGGAAAAAGGGATCCAATACAAAAAATCCCCATTTTACAAATACTGCTATTGTAAAAAATTGTAATTTAAGATCTGCTCAAAAAGGTCAAATTGAAAATATCAGAAGAATTGACCAACTTTCTCAGGTTATGGCTACATATACCAGATCTTTCGAAGAAGAACAATCATATTCCTATTTGAAAGCAAATCAGGTAGTAGGAAATGTTGATAAACAACACTGGACTTTATATAGAGAAATAAATAAAACAGGTAGTGTAATTTCACGAGATTTAGATATTTGCCCAGTTCAGATTTCACTTGCTGATCTAATGGATTTTTGCAGATCCGCTAGAGAATGTGATTTAAGTAAAACTGGCGACCTTCGATTACATCTCGAATTAAATGTAGATAAACTACAACCTGTACAAAGAATGACAGTATCTGCGGACCTTGTTGACTTTGATGAATTAGTTGCTATGAAAGAAATTACAGCCGAAGGTGATGCAAATCAAGTAGTTACTAATACTAAATTTACTGATGGACTCGGATTATCTCCATTCTATGTAGGTCAGAAAGTTGTTATTACAGCAACTCACACCGATGGAGGTGCAAGTAATGTAAATGAAACTAGAATTATTAGCAATATTTCTCAGAGTACTTCAACATCAGAACTAAGTATCAATTTTAATAGTTCTTGGGGTAGTCTTGCTTCAGGTAAAACATATACTGATATTGATGTAAAACCTGCTGAATTTGATGTAGCCAAGTCATCACTTGAAATAAATCTTGCAGAAATTGTTTTAAAAAGAGTTGGTAACCCAGTAGGTGTTGATCAGATTGATTATGAAACATTTTCAACTGAACAAACTAACGGATTAAGTCAAACTTCTTTTCAGAATTTGTACCAATGTGAAGCCGATGCAACTAATGTATTAATTGCTTTCCCAGATGCGGAAACTGATATTATTTCTTCAAATAATGATATAAATTCATTTAGAATAAGAATTAATAACGAAGATGCTACTGATCGTGAGGTTACTGTAGATGATCCACTCTATTATGATAGATTAAATATGACATTTGGATCTATGGGTTATAGACTTAAGAATCTTACCCAAAATTATGGGAACTCTACAACAAATGATTATGGATCTGTATATGATGATGCCGAAACTAAAACTGTTGTAATTGCTAATCCACTTTTCCAGACAGAAAGAGAAAAACAATTACAGGTAAATATAGAAGCAGGTGGAGGAGGTGTTAAAAAACTAACACTTTTCAAACAAAGACCAAGAACAATGGTATTTTAAGGAATTTTTAATTTAAATTTTTTAATATTAAATAAAAAGATTAATCTAATTTTTTTATGTAATCTATTATATATAGCGATGAGTAACTTTATGTATCATACAGTAATCCCCGAGAATAACAAAAGTTCATTTACTGAATACGACAATATCGATTTCGTAATGACCTTTGAAAATCGTGCTTTAAATCTTAATAGTGTAAGAATTGAAGGTGATTTATTAGTCACCCAAGGATCTGGAACTCCACTTTATGATCCATCGAGAGATGCAGATAAAGTATGTATGGATCCACTCGTAGGTTCGCATTCATTCTGCGAATCTATTCAGACCAGTTTTTTTAATGGTACAAATTTAATCGAAAATCTCGTAGAATATCCCAGATATGTTAAGATGAGAAATGCCTGTAGAAAAGCCGAAGGTGATATGAATAATGGCTCAAATGTTTGCGAATTACTTGCTCCTAACCAAGAAATGACAACTTTACTTTTACAAGGTGTCACCCCAACAGAAAATAGAAATGCAGGAGATACAGCCAATATTACTACACCACTTTCCCCTGATTTCAGTTTCAAACCTCAGATCTGTTTAAATAATGCTCAGGCAGATGGTATGGCTGTATTACCATATTCTAAATCTGGTGCTGTTCGACTTACCATTAATCTTGCTAGAGTAAATGGTGCATTATTCGGTGCAGATGTTGATGGAAATACTAAGTATCAAATTTCTAATCTTCAGGTTTCATTCAGTTCTGTACCCGAAACACCCGATTTAATGGGTAATAAAATTGTAATGAACACAGTTCAAGCCGTAAAACCATCAGTTGAATCTGGTTTTGCTAATATTGGTGTTAAAGTACCAGCCATTTGTAATGCAGTATCAATTTCATTCCAACCACAGAATGAAGAAAACACTGCTTACCACAATAATCTACAGTTGACTAAGGTACCTAATTTAACCGAATTACAATATCTTTTCAATGACTCCACTAATTCTTTAGTATCTTATTTATTAAGGGATTATGAGGAAATAGTTAACAGAGGTATTGAATCAATGTTTTCAACTGGTAAAAATAGTTTAAGTATAAATAAACTTAATGCAAATAATGGTTTTATCGCTGGTTTGTACTTCGATGATTTCATCGATCTCCGAAATCAAAAATTTAATGTACAATTAACATCAGGAATATCAGGGGGTACATCAAGTTTAGTAATGTATCTCTATTTTCATTCAATTATTTCACTTTAAAGCAATATGCTAGTTTTTTAGAAATTAATTTAATTAAATAATATTAATTTAATTATTTTCGTATCTATTATATATAGAAGATGACTGAAGTATACAATTCAAGTTTAACAACTCGCTTAATTGACCCAGTGTTTGAAAAAGCAAAATTTAGATCTGAATACAGATTACAACCAAATACCCTCTACTTACCTAATTTAAGGCTCTTAAATTCAGGAATTACTTCTAATATAGCAGGAAAAGTTAATGGATTAGTTGGAATGTATGGTTGCATCAAGAGTATTCAACTTTATGATGGTAATCAACTTTTAGACCAAATGTTAGAAGCATCAATTTTAAATGGCTTTAAAAATTTTAATAATCCTAATGACCAGAATATCTCTGTTAATCGTTATTTAAAAGGTGTCACACTAGGATATACTGCTGAAGGTGAACACGATATTGATGCTGGTTCTGGTACTTTAAATAGAGATGGTATTTTAGTTCAAACTGATGTACCATTTACCCCCACCACAGGTGAAAAATCTTGGGTAGCATTAAATCAACTCCTCCCATTCTTAAAATCTAGTGTTACACTCCCAACCAATGTCTATTCTCATCTTAGACTTGTTATCAACTGGAAAAATGCTAGTGAATTACAGGATATGATTGGAGATGGAACTGGTGGTAGGGCTGGTACACTTTCTACTATTGAAAATACTATTTTGGTAGCCGATGAAATGAATGATTCAGATACTAAAGCACAATTGATGGGAAATTATGAAGGTGTTGCATACAGACCTATTGAACACGATTCAGTAGATATTCCAGCAGTTACTCCACCAACTGACGGAACCGCAGATCAAGAAAATAATGTAATGGTTAAAGGTTTCAATGGTAAAAGACTTAATACATTACTTATGGTAAATACTCCTACTGATCAGTCTACTTGGGTTGATTCAAGTTCTAATACAAATGAAACTTCCTATGCAAATCAGGGATCAGTTTCTCAGTACAAACCACAAGTTCAGGTCCGAGTTAACGGCTCCAATAAACTTGCGAGAAATGGTTTAACTGGCTACAATAAAAGACTTGCAACTCTTGTCGATGCTTATGGTGAGGTAAATGTAGTTATGAACCAGAATGTACCTGACCTCGCAGACGGTACTAATTATATTGATGAAGAAGATGCCCCTACAGGTCAATTAGATTATACTGGATTAAGAATTGATGAAGATGTTCAGGAAATTATAGTCGATTTCAATAGAACTGGTGTTGATAGAAACCCAGAATTAAATCAGCGACTTAGACTCAATCTTTTTGGTGAAGTAAATAAACAGGTTGTAATGAGAAACGATGGTAGATATAATGTTATTTATTCTTAATTTGATCTTTATTTAAAGAACTATGGATTCATTGTTCAAAAAATACCATTTAAATTTCTAATGTAATAATATAGTATGAGTAATATTACACTAGAACTTAGAGAACAAGATAGTGATCGAAATTATGGGAACGGTGACTGGGAAACCCATATCGAACCCCAGATTCTTTATCCAAAAGACCAGATCGTGATGAGAAATGTATTTATTGATACCGAGGCGACCAGTAATGAAAAAATAAATATTCCAGAAGATTTAACACTCGATTTAGAATATATTTATTACTTTAATTTTTATTTGCCTAAAGATGGTAATGCTGGTTTTTTTAGGAATGCAGGAGATACCGCTAATGCAGTGCAAGACGGCAAAACTTATATTCAAAATAGAGCAACATTATCGGGAAAAGGAAACTCGGGTGTAAAAGCAATTGATTCAGTTTTATTTTCAATCGCTTCAGGACAGAAAGAAGGATTTGTAGTACCTGCTACTGATTTTGAAGTATTTTATACAGATGTTGATGGAAATCCAGCATCAATAAAATTACATTTACCATCATTTAAAAATGTATCTGGATTAGCCCCTAATATTAATACTAGTAAAGGAGTAAAATTTCCTCACCCTATTTTCGCCCGAACAGATATTACTAAACCTTTAGAAGGATTAACATTTAAACCTACCGCTTCTGAATTTAATTCGGCTCCTTATCATTGTGTTATTTCATTTGTAGGTAGTGGATTATTAGAAGATCAAATTGTTTGTGAACCCGTAAAAGGAAAATCTTCATTTACATTAGTTCAAGGATCTTATTCACCAGTAGACTTATGTAATTATATAAATACTCAATTAACAGCCGTTGTTCCAGAAAATGCTAATTTATATTCAGGTAATCAATTTTTAATAAGTAACAGATTAATAGGGGTGATAGGTACACAAGCCGATCTCGATTTGGCTAGTGGTGCGGTATGGAGTAAAGGTGGTGAAGTTTTACTCGGGGCTTCGAAAGTTGAACTATCATATTTAGATGCTCAGCAAAAATTCGCTTGGGATATGTATCATACACCAATGTATGACGAAGACGGAACAGAATCAGTTAGAGTCGATCCAATTTCCGCCGATCCAAATGCAAAAATTCAAAGACAATATTCAGGAGTTTTATGGACTCATTTAGGGGCAACTAAGGTACGAGATGGATCTTATTTTGATTTTTGGAAAGGATTATTAGGATTTGAAGTAGAAAAATTATATCCAGTCAGTAGAGGTATTACTGCATTAGATGAAACAATCGCCCCTATGTTTGGTTTAGGTACAGCACTTGATCCCATAATTGTTATTCAATCATTGTTAGATTTCAATGTAACCGATATAACAAATACAACCACTCCACCTCAAGCAACTGGCGGTTTCTGTGGTATAGATGCATTAGTACCTAAGGGAAAAACTTTCACACATACTAATCCATCAGGTAAAAATTTCTTTTTACCCGTTACATCAACCGATGGAGGTTATTTTGTTCCTACTAATGGTGTTAATAGAAGAATTATTGGCGATAATAGTGTATTAGGTACAACTTCTCAATTTGGATATTTCGTTATTGAAGTACAGGGTAAATTTAGAAATGATGTAATCGGATCGGGAATAAATAAAAATAATGTAGTAGGTATTGTAGGTCGTTTCTACGAATTAAATTCATATACACAGGGAACTGAAGGGGATAGTATAGTATATCAGCACGAAGGTGAGCCAATTATGTTGGATGCCTTTAAATGTAGAATTTTAGATTCTAGCAAAACTTTAGCCGATAATATAGGAAATGATAATACTATATTTTTAACCATTAATAGAGGTCAGGCATATATAGAAGCAAATCTCCCAGCAGTCGCCCAACAGGCTTTAGCCAATCAACAAAAGAAATAAATATATATTTAATTAAAATCAATTTAAAGTTTTCTAAATATATATTAATAACAATGGAAAATTTCAAAACTTCAGAATACCAGCGAAAAGCCTATAAAGCCTACTTAGAACGAAAGAAAGACGATGAAGAGTTTAAGGCTAATAGAAGACAGAAACAAAGAGAATATTACAAAAGAAATAGAGAAGCAATTCTTGCAAAAAAGGCAAAGCAATATCAAGCACTTAAGGAACAATCCGAAAATGGCTCTTTAAGTAGTACCGATTCAGATTAATTTAATTAATTCATTTTTTAAATATATTTTTAATTAAATATATATTTAGAAAAGTATTTAAAAAGATTTTCTCTAAATATATTATAATGAGTTTTACACAGAATAATATCTCTAATAATAATAATATGACTATTCAGGCTGAATTAAAAAACCTAATTGAGAAAGATATAGCCGAAAATGGTAAGAAATCTTATCACCCAGTCCAGTTGGTCAAAGGTGGTAAGTACACAAAAAAAGCATTGGCTTTTAATAGAAAGATGTTGAAAGAAGGAAAGATTACAGGTTATCTAGATAAAACTAAATTTTGGAATGCAGATACTGGTCGTATTGTGTCTGCCCCTATTGATAAAAGATATAAAACACCTACAGTAAAAAAGGGTTTCAAAAATGATTTCAATGTTGTAGGTCAAACATTTGCAACTAAAAAACCAATTAAATCATTCAGGTATGTTGCTGATGATGTACTTAGTCCATCGTGGACTGTAAGTGATGATTCACTTTATTCAAATGATTTACTTAGACAATTGATAAAAAATAATAATATTTCAGGAAATCAGAGAATTATTATTAAAAAGAATAATGATGTATTGATTGATCAGGTATACAATATCACTAATGCGACTAGTTTTTGGAAATCACATAAAATGGATTTTCAGGTTGATAGCGAGTTTATGATCTGGAATGATGATTTAAATGAAGGTGATGTGGTTCATATTATTTTTACAAAAGAAAAGAAGTTACCTAAAAAATATTTCAAACAATCATTTTTAGATGGTAAACTTAGCCATTGTGTATTGCAACCTATTTTAAATTGGGTCGAGTCAGTTATTGAAAACTCACAGAGTGACTCAACAATTAAAAAATATTCAGCAATGAAAACTAAAATAGTTGGTAAAGTATCAGAAGATAAAAAAGGTAGATATAAAGATAAAATTGGTTACATCCAAAAATATAAAGACGGGGTACCCGAGGCTGATTTACCAGCCTTGTGTGAGGATTTACAGATTGGTATGAATATCGATCAGCCATTTTCAAATAGTACTTTATTATTCGAATACAGATCAACTAGAAAACCATTGAAGGTATTTAGATATATTAATACTAGATTAAATCACATTGAATTTGATGAGGATTTAAAAGTAGTAAATGAAAACAGTGTTTTTAAATGTTTCGAACCTGAGAAGGTTGCAGATCTTCAGGTTCTTAAAAATATTCAAAAGGAATTAGATGATAATCAAGATTTTTATATTTATTCTAAAAACAGTTATGGTATCAACAGTATTCAAACATTAGATAAATATTATAAAATTGAAAGTCCATTTTCTGATACAGTACAGGAATGGGAAAAATATACAGGATTAAAGTATTGTGCTGTTGATGCTCGTAAATATCCAGAACTTCATAAATTCATTAATTCAGGTACTCATTTCAATGGGACTATTGATTTCAAAGATACTTATGATTTTAAGAATGTGAACTTAAGACCAAAAGATTTAAAACATATTGATATGACTAAAGCCTATACACAATTTAAACAATGTAAATGGTATGATGGCTTTTGTTTGAAGATTACTGACTTCAGAAAAACTTCAAAGATTCAGGGTAATGGTTTGTATTATATTGATGATTTAGATTTATCAGGTTGTTCAAAAAAGTTTGTAAAATTGAATCAAACTTTATATTGGTTTATTGATCAAAATGTATATACAAAAGAAGAGTTAGATTGTCTATCTAGTTACGGTGCAAAATATAATATTAAATATGGTTGCTGGGGATTGAAAGAAGAATTTGAATTTAATGAAAAAATGATTAATGAAAAAGATGTTATTGTATTCGATGAAAAAGAAATCAAGGTACCATATTATTCTAAGTGGGCTGGTATGAATTGTATGATTAGAGATAATAAAAATTTCTGGTGCAAAGGTGATGAAAGATTTTTTCAGAATATAAATACTGATGCTGATATTTATTTTGCAGATGATGAAGCAAGAATATCATACAGGAACAAATATCAATTTAATAAAAAACATATTACGGCTCAGATTACTGCATATCAGAGATTACAAATGTTAGATCAGTTGATGGTTATGGATTTAAATAAAATAATTAGAATCTGTTGTGACGGTATTTATTTTCACGATCATAAATTTGAAATGTATAAAGTCTTTTCAGAAAAAGAAAAAGTTACTTTCAATAATGATTCCTGTGAATCATATTTATCTGGATTAATTAATGATGGTGAAATGGATTTTCAATGTATTGCTGAACCTAGAGAACATTATAAAAGTCAGATTTTTGATGGAGCAGGAGGTGATGGAAAGACTTATGGTAATCTATTTATTGATCAGGGATTTATCAATGTGGTATATGCTCCCCATTCAAATAAATTAGAATCAGCAATGTACAAATTATATAAGCAACATTTCGATAAAAAACTTGCAGTTACTAATCATCATAGATTATTAAATGAACCATTTTCAACTGTTGATGGTGAGGTATATAGAAATAATGTATATATTATTGATGAGTGTTCGATGTTAACTGAGCATCAAAAAGATTATTTATTAACAAATATTAGAGGTAAGATTATATTTTGTGGCGATCTTAAATGTCAATGTGATCCAGTATCTCAGGGAGAACAAATGACATATAAAAATATTAATAATATTGCTCCACCCTCTAAAAAGAATTATAGATTTAAAGATGATACACAACTTAATACTTGCAATTATCTAAGAGATTGTATTATCAATAAAAAATCATTTAATCTTAAAAAATTACCATATCAAAAGGTAAATAAAGAGTTTGTCAAAAAGAATTATTCAAAAGAAGATATTATTCTTGTTTCAGAACATAAGTTTAATGATGAATGGAGTAATACATTCAAAGATTTAGAAAAATATAGAGTCAAGAATAATACTAGAGATTATAAGAACGGTGATATTGTTTTTGAAAAAATGAAGAATGTTCAAACAGAACTCAGACACGGATTTACCATACATTCTGTACAGGGTGAAACTTTTAAAAATAAGATCTTCATTGATATGAGAAAAATGAAAAGTAAAAAGATATTTTATACTGCAATAAGTAGAGCCGAATATTCTCAACAAATTTATCTAATCATATAATAATGGATATACGAGAATATAGACGGAAGTATTATGAAGCAAATAAAGAAAGATTACAAGCATACCAGAGATGGTACTATCATAAGAGAAGAGCAAAGTTTTATTTTCAAACAAAGCCTAAGCCTATCAAGGATATAAATTTGAAATTTCATAAGGGTGAATTTATCATACATTTTGATTAATATCTAATATTATAATATGACTCCAATTGAAATCGGTTTAATAGGATTTGCATCTGGTGTAGGTTTTAGTTTAGTAATGAAAATATTAAGTTATGTTTGTTGTTGAC
>CENS01010632.1_pt1 | contig 19390 bp, 24 predicted proteins | sample 530201 | NCBI WGS metagenome assembly CENS01 (sample SAMEA2619747, study PRJEB7988) | marine metagenome | biome: marine biome (ENVO:00000447); feature: surface water layer (ENVO:00002042); material: "saline water (ENVO:00002010), including plankton (ENVO:xxxxxxxx)" | depth 5 m | reverse complement strand
AACTATGTACCACATGGAATAAACTCAGATATTTTTTACCCGATTACAGAAGAACATGAAAGTTATGATGAATTCTTAAAATTTAGAAAAGAATTATTTCAAGAAAAAGAAATAGAGTTTGTAGTATTTTTTAACTCTAGAAATATACAAAGAAAGAGACCTGGTGATGTAGTCTTAGCATATAAAGTCTTCTGTGATATGATAGGAGAAGACAAAGCTAAAAAATGTGCTTTAGTTATGCATACATCTCAATCCGATAAACACGGTACAGATTTAAAAGCAGTAAAAGATGCTTTATTTGCCCCTAACAGCACTAATGTTTTCTTCAGTCAGAATAAACTATCTCCTCAACAAATGAACTTGCTTTATAATGTTGCTGATGTTACTACTTTAATTTCTTCTAACGAAGGTTGGGGGTTATCTTTAACTGAAAGTATGATGGCCGGTACAATGATAGTAGGAAACGTTACAGGAGGTATGCAGGATCAAATGAGATTTGTGGATGGAGATTTAAATTGGATAGATTTTTCTGCTGATTTTCCTTCAAATCATAGAGGAACTTATAAAAATTGTGGTTCTTGGGTTGAACCTGTTTTTCCTTCTAATATTTCATTAGCTGGATCTGTGCCTACTCCTTATATTTTTGATGATAGATGTGATCCAATAGATGCAGGTAAAGCTATTTTTAAAATTTATAACCTTAAGAAAGAAGAAAGAGATAAAAGAGGAGCTGCTGGACGAAATTGGGCTATGAGTGAAGAAGCTAAATTTACTTCTCAAGCAATGGCAGACGGTTTAGTCGAATCTATGAACGAAGGTATGAAAAAGTTTACTCCTCGTCCTAAATATGATGTATTTAAAGTAGAAAAGCCTCTTGAAAAACTTATAAAACATAATTTATACAACTACTAATATGGGTAAGATTAATGTTACTGTTTCTGCTCCCGTGGATACATATTCAGGATATGGTGCTAGATCTAGGGATATAGTTAGATCACTACTTAAAACTAACAAGTATAATATTCAAATTCTCTCTCAGAGATGGGGTAACACTAGATTTGGGTACTTGGAAGACCATAATGAAGACGAAATTGCATCATTGATTATTCCTAAACTAGCACAAAAACCTGACGTATGGTTTCAGATTACTGTTCCTAATGAGTTTCAACCTGTTGGTAAATATAATATAGGAATTACCGCTGGTATAGAGACTAATACATGTGATCCTTCTTGGATAGAAGGATGTAACAGAATGAACTTAGTTTTAACCTCATCTAAACATTCTAAAGATGTTTTTGAAACTTCTATCTTTGATGTGGCAAATAAACAATCTAAACAAAATGTTGGTAAATTAAAACTTAAAACTAAGGTAGAAGTTCTTTTTGAAGGTATTGATCCTAAAAAGTTTTTTCCTAAATCTACTAAAGCGTTTGATTTAGAATGTATAAAAGAGGATTTTTGTTTTTTATTTGTCGGACATTGGCTTAAAGGTTCATATGGCCACGATAGAAAAAATGTCGGTTATATGATTAAATCGTTTTTAGAGACATTTAAAGTAAAAAAGAACCCTCCTGCACTTATTCTTAAAACATCACTTGTAGGTACATCTATTATGGATAGAGATACTTTAATAGAACGTATTAGCGAAATCAAAAATACAGTTAAAGGATCTAGGCTACCCAGTATTTACGTTGTTCATGGTGAAGTGACTGACGAAGATATGAATAACTTGTACAATCATCCTAAAGTAAAAGCAATGGTTAGTCTGACTAAGGGTGAAGGGTTTGGTAGACCTTTATTAGAATTTACCTTTACTAAAAAACCTGTTCTTGCCTCTGGTTGGTCAGGGCAAATTGATTTTCTTGATAATAAAAAGTCATTATTAATTGGAGGTAACTTACACAAACTAGACAATTCTTCTATCCAAAAAAACGTTTTAATTCCAGAAAGCGAATGGTTCCAACCTGCCGACGGTGAAGTGTCGAAAAAATACAGAGCGATACATAAACATTATAAAGATTACTTAGCACTAGCTAAAGATCAAGGAAGAGATAATATTAAAAACTTTTCATTAAGTAAAATGAAAGAGAAATTAGAATCAATTTTAGATAATAATTTACCTGAATTTCCGAAAAAGATTGAATTAACACTTCCTAAATTAGATTTACCAAAATTAGAAGTATGAAAGATAACTTAGTCACTTGTAAAAGATGTGGAAGCGATGCCTGCTATGAGCAGCATTTAGAAGGTGAAATTACTACATGGTTATGTATGGGATGTGGTTTTACAACGTCTACAGAGATGAAAGAAAATACTCCCGTTACAATAAACACTTTGGAAACATCTCCTGAACTTTATAAAGATTTACTTTTTGTTGATAAAGATGGTCATCATTGGTTTCCTTCTACTATTACTCTTCCTAAAAAAGGGATGGTGTTTATAGACGGTACAAGTACCAGAGACTGGAAATGGAAAGCTGTAAAGACTAAAGCTGTAACAGAAGAGCTTCGTAAGAAAAATAACCTTCCTTTAGAGCAAGAATTTACTATGGACATGGCAAATGCAAAAAACTTTGACAAGAAAAATTTTATGGACGCATTAGAAGTTATAGGATTTTATGAAGCTTAAGAAATGGATATTAGAGACTATTCACCCAATGTTAAAATCTATAAAGATAAAGAGCTAGTATTTTCAGTTAAAAGAGACCCTACTAATAATAACTACGTTGTATGTCAGGCTTTTTCTGATGAAGGGGTAGCTCAGATAATTAATAAGTTTGTACCTTTAAAAGAAAATTTAGAAAATGAGTATAAAATTTTATATGCTAGAGCTAGGGGTGAAGATTATAAAGTTTTTAAGAAAAATGGTTTGGTTTAATGTACGAAAATTTTCTCAAAGTAATTGAAATTAATCCTACTGAGCTATGTAACCTTAAATGTACTTTCTGTCCTCGCTCTAGCTTTTATCCTAATAGAAATCTCCATGTTGATCTTCGGACTATTAAAAAATTTAAAGAGAGAGTTGAAGAAATAGATTATCAAGGGGTAGTATCGTTTACCGGTAGAGGAGAACCTACTCTACATCCTCAATTTGATAAAATAGTTGACATTTTACTTAAGAATAGAAAGTATAAACTTAAAATTAATACTAACGGCAAGAATATAGAAAAGTATCTTGACCAAATATCTCAATTCGAAATAGTTCATCTTAATTTTTACGAAGATGATTGGGATGGATATTATAAATTAGTAGAAAAGTATAAACATTTTCCTAATTTTAATTTTTACTTTAAACCCCCTATACCTTTTGAATTAGATTTAGAAGATAAATATACTAACAGAGCTGGATCTTTCGTTAAACAGGAACTAGACGAAAATTTCTGTGATATGATTTATGAAAAGTTATTTATTCACTGGAATGGAGATTTCAAAATATGCTGTCAAGATTGGAAAACTGATTATTCATTCGGGAATATATTTACTCAAAGCTTTAAAGAATATTTGTACGAAAACGAGCAGTTAAGATCATTTCGTAACATGCTTACGGAAGGTAGACGAGATATGAAACCTTGCCAGTCCTGTGACTATAGGTCAACTTGTAACCAAGAAAAAAAATTAAAATATACAGAATTCAATGAAAGTTTTAGCGTTAGGTAATCCTCGTACAGGTACAAACTATGTATTGGAAAGTTTAGCTATTAAGCATAACTTAATGAATCTAGGAGGGTTTCTTCATGATAATTTAGATCCTTTATCAGTTGAATACGACGAAAAAAATAAAAAAATATTATCCTGTTCTAATCAAAAAATCTTAAATACTTTAGAGGAATCTTTTTTAGCAAGTAACAAACACTGTAATATATTACTCGAAACTTCCACAGATTGGTGCGCTAAAATATTTATCAGAGATTTAAAACATATTTCGTTTCAAAATTCCATTAAACTTTTCAATAACAACGACATTAGTAAAGTTTTAATTTATAGAAGCGATTTATTAGATACTGCACTTAGCTATGCTATAGCTAGAAAATATAAAAAATTTACCGTATATAACAAAAATGAGTTATCCTTTAAAGACAAAGTAGTAATAGACTGTAAAACTGATACTGATTTCTTAGTATGCTTTAAAAAAGTATGTAGAGACTTCAAGTTATTAAGAGAATATGCTAGTTTGTTTAACTGGAGTACTATTTACGACTATTCTACTTTAACAGGAGATAGTTTTGTAGATTTTCAACTTAAAATAAACCCTCCTTGTATAAAACTATTTTCTAAAGAAGAAAAACTTGAAAAGCTAAAAAACTTTAATCTTATAGAGCAAGAAATCAAAGAATTCCTTAATCAAGAAAATTTATCATATAATGAATATATTAACACTGAAAAAAGGAAATAAATATAATTCTTCCATAGTAAACAATTTATACCTTTCGATTAAAAAAAATAGCTCTATAGAGTTTAATTTCTTCTGTTACACAGATGATACTGACGGACTCTTAGAATCGATTATTCCAGTTATTATAAATAATCCGGAGGAGTTTCCTGTTCACTGGCACAAGATAGAGTTTCATAAAGCTGGGTTTGCTGGTATAAAGCCAAACGAAGATGTCATTATTATGGATATTGATATGATTATACTTCAAAATATTGACGATATTCTTACTTTTCCTGTAAAAGAAAATGAGTTTGGAGCTATATTTAGATGGTGGTCTATGAGAACTAACTGGTGCCCTATTAACGGTGGCTTTCAAAAATTTAAACATGGCTCAACTGATTTTATTTGGAGAAAGTTTATAGAGAAACCTAATTACTGGCCTACTTATTATTCTTCTATAGGTGAAGCTGCTCCTCCCTATATGGGCGAACAAAATTTTATACACCATAATATAGAAAACTGTGGATTAGAAAGAAAGTATTTACCGTTAGACTGGTTTGCTAAGTATAATCCTCTACAGCCTGAATTATTTGATTTTTGGAAAGAAAAAATTAGAGATACAGACTATTTTAAAAACGGTAAGTTTGATCCTTCTATTAAGGTAGTACACTTTAGTAACGGTAAGGGTAAACATAACTCTATGGAACTACATAACGATAAATGGTTAAAAAAATATTGGTATGTCTAAAATTTGGTTTTTTGGAGATAGTTTTACCTACGGTTGGGGAGCTAGACCAGGTTTTGAGTATTTTGAAAAAAATAAATCTGGCGAAATTTGGACTTCTGCAGTCGCTAAAAATTTAAACCTTGAGGAAAAAAATCTTGCAACCCCAGGAAAATTTTCTAATGATTTAATTATTAATAAAATAATAACTAATATTACAAATATTTCTTCTAACGATATAGTTATATTTAGTGATACTGATCCTTTAAGATGTATTAGAGTACAAGATGGAAAAATTAAAGGATTTAATCCTAACAACGTTAGGAATAAAAAAATAGGTACAAAAGTTTTTGGTAGTCAATATTATAATGCTTTAGATTATTTATATTATATGAAATATAGTAATCTAGAATTATTCGAAAATTATTATTCAGATTATTTTTTATCACTTGCTGATATTTTCACTCATCTTGGTATAAAGAATTATTTTTGGTCCTATAAAGAGAGAGAGAACTATAGTAAAATTGCCAATGACGGTCATTTTGATTGGAATGGGCACAAAAAATTTACTAAATTTATTTTAAATGCTATTAGACAATTATAGTCAAGTTCAAGGTATTACAGTTGATATTACTCCTAGATGTACTTTACTGTGTCCTAAGTGTGCTAGACAAGAACCTGAATTTCCTGGATTTAAACCTAAGTTTTCAGATATCACTCTAGAGAATTTCTACAAAATAGCTGATTACTTTCATACAGTAGAGTTTTGCGGTACTTTTGGAGATGCAGTATTTCACAAGAATTTTATTCAAATGCTTGAATATACCTACAGTAAAGGAAATAATGTAGAAGTTGCAAACGCTGCTTCTCACAAAGGTTTGAATTTTTATGAAAAAGCATTTCAAGCTAATCCTAATGCAAGGTGGATATTTGGCATAGATGGACTTCCTAAGGATAGTAAGATACATAGAGTTAATCAAAACGGTCCTTTGCTTTTTGAAGCTATGAAATTAGCTAAAAAAATGGGTTTAAATCCTGTATGGCAGTATATAATTTTTAAGTATAATCAAGACGATATTGATGAAGCTAGAAAAATAGCTAATAATCTAGACATTGAAATAAAAGTATTAAGATCAAAAAGATTCAGTGGTCCTGATGATCCTCTTAAACCTGATGATGAGTATACAAATATGTACTTTATGAAGGAAGATCGGAATCTTTCCAAAGAACAAAAACTTCAAAGGTACTTTAGACAGTCCCTTCAACCTAAATGCTTACACCCAGAGGCTGTCTTTGGTCACTCACCTCAAGGCTATATTTTACCTTGCTGTTGGTTGACTATTTATGATGTTGAAGAAAAATTTCCTGAACTTTGTAATCCCGACACTCATTTAGATAATGTTAAAAGTATTGATGAAATAATAAATTCTTCTTACTGGAATAAATTTTTAAGTAATTTAAAATCTAACAGTAAGAACGCTCCTTACAAATGTTGGAGAAAATGTAGAACTGGAGTTCCTTTATCAAAAACTATAGTACAATGAGCTTTTTCTGTCCAGAACCTTACAAAAACTTATCTGCAAAAACTACTGGTGACTGGTATCCTTGCTGTATATCAGGAGAAGAATCAGTTCACTACCATAATATGAATATCAGAGAAAATAAAATTTTAGAATTTTATCATTCTGATTTTATGAATAAACTTAGAAAAGATCAACTTGATGGCAATATGTCTGAAGAAGTTCTTACTAACTGTAAAAAATGTATTATTGATGAAAGATTAGGAAGAAGAAGTAGAAGACTAAAAATGATCGATAAATATAAAAATGACAATTTCGACATACTTCAACTAGACAGCATAAAGATAAAGCATATAGGAAATTTATGTAATGCTAAGTGTCTTACCTGTGCTCCTTCTATATCATCATACTTAGCACAAGAGTTATATGACACTGGAGAGTATACAGGTCCGATTGTTATTTTCGATGATATAACTAAAACCTACTTAGAGGGTATAAAAGAGGCTATTCCTTTTTTAAATAGTATTAGAATCGTAGGTGGTGAACCAATTATAAATCCAAGAACATGGGAATTTGTTGAGTGGCTAGTAAATAATAAAGCCACAGATACTCAATTAATTTTTACAACGAATGGTAAGGTAAAGTTTAAAAAAGAACATATTTTACTATTAAAAAATTTTAAAGAAATTAAAATTGCAGTTTCTATAGATGCTTATGGTAAAAGAAATAACTATATTAGGTACCCATCTCCTTATGAAAAGGTAATTAAAAACATAAATTCATATCTTGAATTAACAAAAAATATCTATATTTCTACTTGCATTAGTGCATTAAATGTAGGATATTTAGATGAACTTGAAAAAGATATATCTAAAAAATTTCCTAATATCCCTTGGGTAAATGATAATATTGTACAGTTTCCTGAAATTTTTAGACCTGAAATATTACCAGAAGAAATTAAAATATCTTACTTAAAAAGTAGTAAAAATGCAAATAAATTCTTATCTTTAGATATACCCTCAGACAATAAAAAATTTTATGATATGCTAAGATTTTTAACAAAAAAAGATATCATTAGAAATACTAATATGTACGAGTTTTATCCTGAATTTAAAAAATATGAGTTATAGAAGAGTTTTTATAGACGCTGGTGCTAATACCGGTCAATCATCAATTATACTTAGACATGTTTTTCCCTACGGAAAAAACTATCAGATTTTTGCTTTCGAATCTCACCCTGAAATGTACAACGAGTTAGAAAAATGGAAAAATTTTCTCATTAATTCTTATTCTGAATATAATGAGTATTCTATCATTACATCCAATAAAGCTATTTGGACTGAAGATACAAGTCTAGATTTTTTTATAGGAAGACCTGAATCAGCGACACTTCGTTTAGATAAAAATCCTAAAAAAGTTAATTATAATAAACCTATTAAAGTTGATACATTAGATTTAGGAACGTGGATACGTGAAAATTTTACTAAGGATGATTATGTAGTACTAAAAATGGATATAGAAGGTGCAGAATTTGACGTTATTCCAGATTTAATACAAAAAAGAGCTTTTGATTTTATCGATGAATTTTACTGTGAGTTTCATCACAATAGCCTCTCCTCAGTTAACGAAGTAGATTATTTTAACGTCCTTAAAAATTTAAATAGCATAGGGGTACAACCTAAAGTTTGGTTTACTGATTTAGATATACAATCTAGAACTATTTTTAAAAACCTCCTTCCTGCTTTATGAAAATAAGTTACGCTATTACAGTATGTAATGAGATTAAGGAGATTAAAAAACTTATCTCATTTATTCTTGAAAATAAAAGACATGATGATGAAATTGTAGTACTATTTGATAAACAAAGCGGAACAGCTGAGGTTTGGTCTTACTTACAAGAACAAGATATAAAATGTGAAGCTAAATCTTTTCAACATCATTTTGCAGATTGGAAAAATTATTTGACTTCTCTATGCTCTGGTGATTATATATTTCAAATAGATGCTGATGAATTACCTCATAAAGAATGTATTGAGACTTTACCTATGCTTCTTACACTTAATCCTGATGTAGATGTAATGTTAGTACCAAGAGTTAATACAGTTGAAGGTCTAACCCAAGACCATATAGCAAAATGGAGATGGAGTGTTAACGAAAAAGGATGGGTAAATTGGCCCGACTACCAATGGAGAATCTATAGAAACTCTGAAAAAATTAAATGGGTAAATAAAGTGCATGAAAAATTAGAAGGCTTTGATCAGTATGCTACACTTCCTATGTTAGAAGAGCATGCTTTATACCACCCAAAAGATATTAAAAGGCAAGAAAAACAAAATAAATATTATAACACATTATGAAAGTACTTATAACAGGCGGCGCTGGATTTATTGGAACTAATCTAGCTAAGTATCTAATTAAAAAGAAACACTCAGTAACTTCTATTGACGACTATTCTACAGGAAGTCCCGATAATCACGTTGATGGAGTTATTTATAAAACTGAAAATATTATTAATATTACATCTCCTCATATAGGAAAGAAATTCGATATAATTTTTCATTTAGCTGCACTGGCGCGTATACAGCCTTCATTTGAGAACCCTAGCGAGACTTTTGAAGCTAACGTTATCGGTACTCAGAAGGTTCTTGAATTTGCAGATATGATTGGTGCTAAAGTAATTTATGCTGGGTCATCTTCTAAATGGCATGATCCTTATCAATCACCATATGCTGCATTTAAATTTATGGGAGAAACTTTATGCAAAATGTATAAGAAAACTTTTTCAACTGATGTTCAAATAGCTAGATTTTATAATGTATATGGCCCTAACGAAATTATTGACGGTGATTACTCTGCTGTTATTGGTAAGTGGAGAAACTTGATTGCTAACAATAAGCCCATTACTATCTACGGTAATGGAGAACAGAGAAGAGATTTTACTCACGTTGATGACATAGTAGATGCTCTGTATAAAATAGCAACTACTGATTATGTACATGAAGATGCATGGGAGCTAGGTACTGGGATTAATTACTCTATTAACGAGCTAGCTCTTATTTTTAAAGATAAGTTTAATTGCGGTGTTGAATACTTACCTCCAGTTCCTGGAGATTACGCTAAAACACTTCGTGAAAACGACTCAGCTTTGGAAATATTAAATTGGGAACCGAAAGATAAATTAATGAAATATATTTTTAGCTTATGAGTAAATTAATCTATGTAGATATTGACGAAACTATTTGTGATTATGATCCTCCTCACGATAGAGAATACAGTAAAGCTAGACCAATAACTCAAAATATAGAGAAAATTAATAACCTATATAGAGAAGGAAATACTATAGTTTACTGGACTGCTAGAGGTTCAAAAACGGTTCATAGGTTAGAAGAATATACCGAACTTACTCATAAACAACTTAAAGACTGGGGTGCCCTCCATCACGTGGTTAAAGTAGGAGATAAACCGGCATACGATTTAATTATATGTGATAAAAGTAGGAGAATTGAAGAAATTTAATTATATTAAAATATGAAAAGAACGTATATTATAGGAGAAATTGGAATAAACCATCAAGGAGATATCAATATAGCTAAGAGGTTAATTGATATAGCTGCTGCTGCTGGTTGTGATGCAGTTAAATTTCAAAAAAGAAACCCAGATGTCTGTGTACCTGAGGCTCAAAAAACTAAACCTAGAAGCTGGCAAGGTGAAGATATGACTTATCTTGAATATAAGTATAAAGTTGAATTTGGTAGAGAAGAATATGATGAAATAGATAGATACTGTAAACAACAAGGTATAGCATGGTCTGCATCTCCTTGGGATATGGACTCAGTAGAATTTTTACAAAATTATAATTTACCCTTTATTAAACTTCCTTCTGCTTCTCTTACAAACGATGAACTTCTTACAGCATGTATTGAAAGATTTCCAAAGGTTATTTTTTCAACTGGTATGTCTACCGAAGAAGAAATTGATCATGCAGTAGACACGCTTAGAACAGCTAAGTCATTTTATAATAAGACAGAACCTATTGGACTTCTTCATTGCAATTCAACTTATCCTGCTCCTGTAGATGAATTAAATTTGTCTGCTATCAAAACTTTAGCTAAAAAATACAATGATTTTGAAATCGGATATTCAGGTCATGAATTTAGATTAGGTACATCAGTTGCTGCTGTATTTTTAGGAGCATCTATTATAGAGAGACATATCACATTAGATAGAACTATGGAAGGCTCAGATCATATGTCATCGGTCGAACCCCAAGGACTTTTTAAATTAGTTTCCGGAATTAGAGAGTTAGAACTTGCTTACGGAGATGGAGTGATTAAGGTAACTGAATCTGAAAAACCAGTAAGAGCTAAACTAAGAGGATAATGACTGTTAGTTTTAATTTAGAACATTTTTACAAAAAGACTATCTTAGTTGTAGGAGGTGGAACATCTACTTTAGACAGAAGATGGGAAGATTCAAAATGGGATTTTTTATGGACTTGTAATGATTTTTTCTTAGAAGAGAGAGTACTTAATCAAAAGGTAGATTTAGTTTGTATAGGTAATAATACTGATCTTACTAATAAAGATTTTATTAAAAAAGTTAGAAAAGATAAACCTTTTATTTTTTATGAACCGTTTCACTACAGAGGTAAAGAACTTACTAGACAATTCAAAATTTTTCAAGAAGAAATAGGATACGTTGTTAGAGCTATGGATTTGCCATTTCATCAGAAACAATATACCGAAGGACAAAAAGCCGGAGCAGCGTTTAGGTTGATTCAACTTGCTCTTGATAGTAATGCCTCTCATATTAACTTTGTTGGTTTTGATGGTTTTAGTAAAGATTTTTCAAATAAACATGCTTTTACAAAACACGTCGGTCTAAAACCTACTGACTTACGTAGAGATTGGAAAACCGGTTACTATAATGTATTTACTGATGCATTTAAGTATTTTCTTACTAGACCTAATTATGATAGATTACAAAATTTTGGTGAAGGTTTAGAATATAATTTAGGTTCAGAAATTAGTAAGAAGTTTTTTCCTCTTAAAGAAGAAATTTATGACAAGATTAGATAGAACAGCATTTATAGTTCAAGCTAGAATGAATAGCCAAAGAGTACCTGGTAAAATGCTTAGACCATTTGCAGGTACTAATTTATTCGGATTGATCTTAGATAAGTTACTTGAATCTAATATTATTCCATCAGATCAAATTATAGCATCCGTTCATGAAGAGGAGTTATTTCATGAAGCTAATATTAAAAGAAACATAAGAACATTTCAAAGAAGTTTTGAATCTGCCAATAATGATAGTGATATTACTAAGATTTATGAATGGCATAATAAACTTCCTTATGATTTTGTAGTTCTTATCTCAGGCTGTAATCCTCTTCTTAAAGTTAAAACTATAGATGCTTTTGTTAAACGATTTGCCGAACAAGAAGAAGAAAATTTATTTGCAGTAATAGAAAAAAAACAGTATTATTGGAATAAAGAAGGAAGTTTAATTACTCCATGGCCTGAAGGACAGTCTCTTATGAACACTAAAGCTGTTGAGACTACGTATGAAGCTGCTCACGTATTATATGCTTCTAAAATGAATCTTATACAAGATTATAAATTTATGGGTGATTTTCAGCAACCAGGTGGAATAAAGTTATTTCCAATGAACGAACTTGAAGCATTTGATATTGATTATGAATGGCAATTCAAAGTAGGAGAAATACTATATGGACAAGATAAAGTTAATAATATTTGATCTAGACGGAGTTCTAGTTGAAGCAAAAAATATTCATTACGAAGCTCTTAATGAGGCATTAGGTAAAGAATATAAAATTAGCTGGAATGAACACTTATTAAAATATGACGGCTTAAAGACAACACAAAAGCTTGATATGCTTTCGAAGGAAAAAAATCTTCCTACTAGCTTTCATGAAAATATTTGGAATAATAAACAAAAAATTACTCTTAAAAAACTTAAGGAATTAAAACAGAATAAGCGATTTCAACTTTTAATGGAAAAGTTAGTTAAAAGTGAATATAAAATTGCAGTATGTTCAAACTCTATTAGAAAAACAGTACTTACAGTACTTTCTAAGTTAGGTATAATGGAGTACATGGATTTAGTTATATCTAACGAAGATGTTGATAATAGTAAACCTCATCCTGAAATGTACTGGAAAGCAATATCAATGATGAAATGTCTTCCAGAAGAAACATTAATAATAGAAGATTCTCCTTATGGATTACTTGCTGCTTCAAGAAGTAAGTCGTATATTTTAAGAGTAAAGAATCCAGGTGAAGTTACACACGAAAATATTTTTAATAAACTAAAAGAAATTAATATGGGGGATAAACAAACAACACCAGCTTGGAGAGATGAAGACTTAAACGTACTAATTCCTATGGCTGGAGCTGGAAGCCGCTTTGAAAAAGCAGGTTATACTTTTCCTAAGCCTTTAATCGATGTTAAAGGTAAACCTATGATTCAAGTAGTTGTAGAAAATTTAAACATCAAAGCTAATTATATTTTTGTTGTCCAAAAAAGCCATAGAGAAAAATACAATTTAGATACTCTGCTTAACCTTATTTCTCCTAACTGTAAGATCGTAGAAGTAGACGGTATTACTGAAGGAGCAGCCTGTACAGCTCTTTTAGCTAAAGAATTTATAGATAACGATAAACCTCTTTTTTTTGCTAACTCAGATCAATACGCAGAATGGGACTCAAATGAATTTCTCTATAAGATGAATGAAACTGATGCAGATGGTGGAATGGTTACATTCAAAGCCACACACCCTAAATGGTCATTTGCTAAAATAAACGAATCAGGATTGGTTACTGAAGTAGCTGAAAAGAAACCGATATCAGATATTGCTACTGTTGGTTTTTACTATTGGAAAAAAGGTTCAGATTTTATTAAATATGCAGAAGAGATGATTGATAAAAATATTAGAGTTAATAACGAGTTTTATGTTTGCCCAGTTTTTAATCAAGCAATAGAAGATAGTAAGGAAATCCGAACGTTTAACATTAAAAAACTTTGGGGACTTGGCACTCCAGAAGATCTAAAAGAATATTTAGAAAATCATTAGTGGATTTCTTCATACATATTCAGAAGACTGGAGGTACTAGTCTTAGAGAAGCAGTAAAGGGTTTAAAGGATATTAAAGTCTTAAAGCACGGCTATATGTACGAAGTATCTTCATATGAAAAGAAAAAAAACCCCTGGCATGTTAATTCAATGAACATACAGGATTATAGAAAAGATCCATTTACTAGAATTTTGACGATAATTCGTAATCCTTTTGATCTTCTGGTGAGTTACTATAAACATTCTAATTTTAATAGCCCAGGATGGGGGTTCTGTAATAAAACTCATAAAATAGAATCATGGGATGATTTTTTAGAAAAGTATATGGATCCAAACTTTGATTGGCATTTAAAAGCCATGCAAAAGAGTTTATATAGTTTTGCATACGACAAAAAATGGAATTTTATTCCGGATGAATATTTTAAGTTAGAAGAAGTAGGTAAACTAAATGATTACCTTAAGCTAAAAGGGGGTAAAAGATTAGGGATATTTAATAAGACTGAAGGTAAGGAAGATTATAAAGCTTACTATACTAGCGAAACTGTTGATAAATTAAACAGTATATGGGAGAAAGATCTTAAGCAATTTAATTACAAATTCGAATGAAAGTAAACTATATTTTTATGGTTTTTGATACTTTATTAGAGTATCATATAGATAAAGCCTTAGAGAGTTTTAACGCTCAGGATAAAGAAAAAATAAATACTTTTACACTTTATAACAATTCTACTACTTTTAAAACTACAGACCTTTTAAAAAAAATAAATTTTCATAATATAGAATGTATAGATTCTAACCTACCTTCTGATAAGAAAATGGTAAGTGATATAAACTACCAGTTAAGAAAAATTACTGGTGCCGATATTTATTTTCTTCACAAGGCAGATTTTTATATTCCTTCTAATCTTTTAGCAAATTCTATTAAGATTTTATCTAACTCTAATCCCTCTTTTCTTAACTTCGGCAAGTTTGATATGAGAGAAGATATTAGAGGTGTAAAAATAGATGAACTTAATCTTTTAAGTACTAATAGCTTTAAAGAAATTTGTAATTTAGATGAAGCAATCAATAAAGCTGAAGGCTTAAGTCTAAAACACAGACTTATAGGCTACCAAGGACATGACGGCTCTATGCATGCTTATAATGAAAAAGGTAGAAAAGCTTTAGACTTCAAAAACTTTATACATCCTTCTGATTGGCAGGTTAACGTTAACAGAGGCATCAACATGATCAAAGGAGTAGATAATGCTTATGTATATCATATGTGGCACGACATTGGTAAGAGATCTGATGGAGGAAGGTTAGGTAAAAATTTAATTGGTCATAGGTTTTGATTACTATTCTTCTTCAAGGTTACGCTAAATCCCCTCAGCAGCTTAAAGACGATGTTGATTATTATATTAAACTAGGTTTTAACGTCGTAGTGTCTTCTTATAAAGAGTTTACAAGTATGCTTTCTATAGAAGGTATAATAAATAATGATGAAGGAGAAGGCGAGACTATTCAAGATTCGTTTCAAGGTAACAATTTAGGAATTAATAAACCTAAAAACTACTATGTAAAATTTCCTAAGAAGTTTTTCGTTGCTTCAGGATTTAATCTTAATTTTCAATTATGTACTACTAAAAGAGGACTGATTCTTATTGATGAATTATACCCTCAGACTGAATACATCTTAAAGTGTAGAGCAGATATGAGATTAGAAGATCTAGACCTTCACTGTAAAGAGTGGATCAGTAAGATAAAATTAGACAGTACTATTCTAACTAAAAAATTAGTCACTTTAGGTCCTCCAGGTATTTCTAAAGGAAAAAATTGGAAAGTTTTTGATTTTTGGATTTTCGGTACTAAAGAAGATATTAATAAGTATTTTTCAATTCCATATGCATCAGCTATAGTAGCTCCTGAGTCATACTTAACTACATATCTTAGAAATAAAACTAAAGAACCATGGGAGGTAGTAAGAGAAAAATATTTTTATTTTACAAGAAAAGTTCCTATTTTTTGGCATAAATATAATGGCTGGTTAGATAACAGCGATGAAAAAGGATATACAGGCATTTATCCAAAACACATAAAAAATGATAGACCAACTACGTAAAATAGAAGATACATACGAAAGAATAAAGTTTCTTAAAGACAAATTTAAAGGTGAAACAATTTATTTAGTTACTCCTGGACCCTCTCTTTCTACTCACGATAGAGATATACTAATTAATAAATTAAAAGGTAAAGTAGTTCTTGCCTGCAAACAAGCTTATGAATATGTAAAAGAAGTAACTTTATTTCATTTACTTTCTGTATATAATTATCAACCTTACGAATACCTATCAGATGAAACTATAAGGCATTGGCAGTTAACAGCTATGAATATTCCTAACGAAGTTAAAAGAATTAAAAACTGGCAACAAAGAATGGATATTACTATTCCTGTCTACTCTACCCCCTGGGTTAATAAACAAAACAGCACAGCTTATACCAAAAATTTTAAAAATTGGGAGCTATATGGAGAAGGTAAAGTTGTTTGGGGTCCTGGTATTATGTATGAATCTGGTTTTCCTCTTGCTATGCATTTAGGTGCATCTTCAATAGTCACAATTGGTTGGGATATTGGTGATTTATCAAAATATGGTACTGGAAGAATGGATGTAGATAAAAATTGGATTGATCAACACTCTAAAGACCTATATAAAGTAGATGTAGGAGGAGGCCCAGAAAGAGAAGAGTTAGAAAAGACTATTAATTGTACCGATAAAATGTATGATTATTTCTTGGATAAAAATATAGAAGTTCGTATATTATCGGATAGTAATCCTGCTGATAATAGATTTAAAAGGATTACCCTAGAAGAGTTATAATATGATATTACTTCAATTACATCATATGTGGTATGAAACTAACATGATTCAAGAATGTTGGGATTCAATTTTGGCTGCTAAAAGAGCAGCATCTGATGTAGAATTGAAAATAAAGTTATGCTTTAATAAACAAACTTATATAGAAACTCCTTCCGAAGGATTAAATGTAGATAATTTTTTTCAGAAGCATATGAGTCATAGTTTAATAACTGATAAAGATACTGAATTAATTATTAAAACTAATAATGATGCTTTTTACAATATAGCTGATTGGAGAAGAGAAGTATATGATCCGAAAGCTAAGTATACTGTTTGGGGTGAAACAGATACTATTTTACCTAAAGACATTTTTGCTATACTGAATAAGTTAGACATAAAACAACCACATGTTGTTACCTTTGCAGGAAGACCTATGTGGGATAATAGCTGGGATGTAGTTACTCATGAAAGATTATTAGGATGGGATAAACCTTGTCAATGTAAACCTCATAAAGATGATTGTATCGAGTTATTAGAAGCTCCTTGGAAATATAAGGATTATATAACTCAAAAACAATTAGATAAGTTTAACGAAGAGTCTGGGGATATAAAAATAGAACAGGTTCCTTGGAAGGTAGACGGCAGTACTGTTTGTTTATCTGGTGGAATAGAGACTCCGTTTATAGCTCCTGGAATGCATTTTGTTAGAGAAGATACTTGTTTAGAATATTTTTTAAGAAAGAAAAATATACCTCAGGTTTGTGTAAAAACAAGGCTTAAAGGTCATAATTATTGGCATCCGCAAAAGAGAGTCGGTACTTCTTCTACAAGAGACGATAAAGTTTTTAAAGAGTATGCTTCTAAAAGTCAAATAGCAATGAATGAATTTTTAAAAAATTTATAATGGAATTAATTAATATATACAGAATAAGCGATAATAGTAACCCTGAAAAAGTTAAGCCTGAGTACGCATCTAAAGAAAACTGCTTAAAAAACTTCGTTAGAGAATTTGGTAGAAAAAATTTAATAGTTATATGCGATAATGTAACCGACGATACATTTAACATGGTTAAGAAGTATACAGAAGAAGAGAATGTATATAGAACTGAAAATGGAAACACTGGCTCGTTTTTAGTAAGTTGGAATTTAGCCTACAGACTTATAGATCAATATGGGGAGGATAATATTTTTTATTTTGTTGAAGATGACTACATACATAGAAGAGGTTCTAAAAATATTTTATTAGAAGCTTTTAATGATCTTAACGCTAATTATGTATCTCTTTACGATCATCCTGATAAGTATATGAATACTAAAGATAAGAGATTTGTATGGGGACACGGTAAAGTAGATATAGATGATAAAGGAGTAAGAAAACCCAGCATTATTTATAATACTCCATCTCCTTGTAATCTTTACATATCCAAATCAACACATTGGAGAACAGTTAGTAGTACTACCATGACATGGGCTACTACTGGTAAAAATATTATTGACGATTACTCAGATATGAATAAACTTCATACAGGGAAGCGTTTGCCTATGGGAGGTGATACTTTTAGAATGTTGAAAGACAAAGAAAAAGAATTAATAAGCTGTCTTCCTGGCTATGCTGCTCATGCTGAGGAAAGGTGGTTACCTTATTTTGTAAATTGGGAAGAAGAAGCTAACATATGATTTCATTTTGCATTAGTACATATAATAATTTACCATACCTTAAATTAGCTATTGAATCTGTTAGAGAACATTCTTATTGGAAAGATGCTCCGTTTATTATTCATGCTGAAAATTGTGATGACGGTACTAACGAATGGCTTAAAGAAAATTCTAAAGATTATAATTTAGAATATTATATTGATTTGAATGACGATCCTAAAGGAATAGGGGGAGGGATGAATTTTTGTGCTGAAAAAGTCAAAACTGAATATATTATGTTTCTACATTCAGATTTTTACGTTACTCCTGATTGGGATTTAGAACTAATGAAAATTCATGAAAAATATAATAACGATAAACTTTGGGTAAATTCTTTTAGAATAGAACCTAATATGTTTAATTCACCTGACAGAATAGGTACTTGGTTAGTTAAACCGGAAATATTCGGAGAATACTACCATAACTTTAATAAAGAAAAATTTATTAATGTAGCAAAAGAGTTTTCCTCTTCTAATAACCAAGAGATTCCCAAAGGTGAAGGCGTTTCAGGATTAGTTAAAAAATCCTGGTGGGATTTTATAGGAGGCAATGATCCTTTATTTGCTCCTACAAGCTGGGACGATCACGATCTTTTTTTAAGAATGTTGAATGAAGGAGGTAAATTTTTAATGCCTACTCGTTCTGTAGTATACCATTTTGGTGCAAGAGGATCTCATAGATTAGAAGAAAATAATGGTCAATCATCTGAAAGGCAACGTAAATCTGAAGCAGCAAATGCCCGTAAGTTTTATAAAAAGTGGGGAGGATTACCCTCTTTTGACGAATATGGAATGATAAAAGGAATAACTAATGGATAAAATAACTTTTTGTATACCCAGTAAAGATAATTTAAGATATCTTAAAACATGTATTCCTTCTATTAGGAAAAATGCTTTTAGAAAAGATCATGATATAATTATCTTCATTGATCAAGATAACGATGGAACACTTGACTGGTGTAAAGATAATCAAGATAAATACAACTTTAAATACATTATTAACCCTGATCTTAACAAATCTAGATTCGGAATAGGTAAAGCATATGATGAATGTATTAAGCAAGCTGAAACTAAAATAGTTTTAGTTTTTCATGCTGATATGATGTTAGGTAAGAATGCTGATAAATTAGCGTACGATAGACTATCTTC
>CENS01049309.1_pt1 | contig 19455 bp, 11 predicted proteins | sample 530201 | NCBI WGS metagenome assembly CENS01 (sample SAMEA2619747, study PRJEB7988) | marine metagenome | biome: marine biome (ENVO:00000447); feature: surface water layer (ENVO:00002042); material: "saline water (ENVO:00002010), including plankton (ENVO:xxxxxxxx)" | depth 5 m | reverse complement strand
GGTCAGTATGTATGTAAAATGGGGGAAGCTATTCACCTCAACGATGATGCCACAAATAAAGCGATCCCTCGAACCTACCAGATTGTGCATCAGATTATAGATCATTGTAAGCGTAGAAACATTTCAGCCGATAATGTGGCTCTCGACTCGACTGGAGCGGGCGCACCATTCTGTGACGTGCTGGCTGGTGAGTGGGAGAGTTCATTTATGCGTGTCACTTTTGGTGGTAAAGCATCCGACAAGCGTGTCAGTATGAACAGTCAACTTACAGGTGAAGAACTCTACACTAATAGAGTGTCAGAACTCTGGTTCGTTGGTAAAGAGCTAATGCGGACACGTCAGATCTATGGGGTGTCGTCTGAATTAGCTAAAGAGATGTGTGCTAGAAACTATGATATGGTGAAAACCGGATCACTGAAGGTGAAGATCGAATCAAAATTAGAGTTTAAATCACGGTTTGGTCGCTCACCTGACTTAGCGGACGCAGCGTTTCTCGCACTCGATTGCGCTCGCCAGCGTTTAGGACTCGTGGCTGTTGATCCACCAAAAGACGAAAAGGGTTCGGGATTCAGGAAACAAGTTACGATAAAAACGCTTCGGGATTCGTTACAAAATCCTGACACTCAACTCCTCTCGTAACTAAAATAAAGTATATCGTTTAGTAAAAGCCAGATAGGTTCGACAAAACTTTTTCAAAATCGTTTACTCTTTATATACTTACTATAAAGAGTAAACACTTACAGAAAAGTTTTTAAGGTGGGTTCGGCTAAGATCCCGAAGATTGACACTTTTCAATAAAAACTGTATCTTCTGCTGCGTGGCGAATAAACGTTTCAAGAGGCTCCCGTCTGGCCGTATCCAATATCACGGGGAGACTTTTGCGGGTTTCAATAAGCCGAAGCGCGCGCCAAAAGGATCGAAAAAGAAATTTGTCGTTCTAGGTAAGGAGGGCGACAAAATCAAGAAAGTCGGTTACGGCCACCGTGATTACAGCGATTTCACAAAACACAAGAATCCTAAGCGTCGGGCAAACTTCAGAGCCAGACACAACTGCAAAACAGCAAAAGATAAAACAACAGCACGTTATTGGGCGTGTAAAAAACTTTGGTGATCATGGCTAAAAAAGATTACTTTGAATTTCTTAAAGAAAAACAACGGAAAGACCCAACTTCTGAGAGGGCTGAACGTCTTGCTAAAAGAGGTATTAAAACACCTGCAACAGACTCTGATATTGAACCTGATATGAGAGACATGGCTGGGACTACCGCTGGCTATGGTTCTACGGTCGATCCTGAAACCTACGATTTAGCAGGTGGGTCCGCAAAGCCCGATACACCTGCGGTTGACCCCGCTCAAAAAGCTGAGGACCAGTTAGCTGCTCGTAAAGGTATTGCTTCCGGTCTTAAAGACTTATCGAAACGAGGTGCTTTGACCGCTGACCTCCTTAAAGAAGCACGACAAAAAGCAACGAAGGCCGGAGTTTCTGAAGATCAGTTCAGTTCTTTCATGGAGAAAGAAGGTATCCGCGAACGTGGTTCTACGTTCTCGTTTAAAAAACCTAAAAAAGGGACAGGGCTGTTTGACCAACCTGCAACAGACCTAGCTTCGTCTCCTGAAGAAGCTACTCAGAATGTCATGTTCAAAAAAGAGTTTGGATCTGGGCTAGATGCTTTAGCTGCTATGCAAGACCCTAACTACGAATTAGGTAGTGGGTCGTCTCTTCTAAAACCTGCTCGTTCTATTGGGCCTGCTAGTGGTAAGTTTCGTAGAGCCGCTCGTGGACTCGCTCGTGATGGGGATAGATCAGGCGCAGCTCGTATGCGTTTAGCTGGCGAGATGGTCCGTATGGGAGAACCTGCTATTGATACTCCTGCTGCTCGCGGGCAGAGAATGTTCCAGAAAATTTTAGCGGGTCGGGAAGCTCAGAAACAAGATAAACTCATGGCTGGTTCAAAAAACATGTTTAACGCGATGGGGATTGATAAACCAAAGTCGAACGCCTCGCTCCAGCAGCCTAAAAAGGTAGAGAAATACGAATCTCCTTTAGATAAAACACGAAACAAAAAACGGTTTGGTGTTAGTAATAGAAGAAAAGCATAATAAACCTCTAAGATTAAAATGGCTATCGATTACAACCAAGACATCGCACCGCTTCGTCAGCAGTATTTTCCAATGCTTGCTGGTGAAAGAGGCTTTGATGCCGCTATGAAGTATCGCCAAGAGGTTTTGATGCCGATGCAGATGCAGACAATGAAGATGCAGCAGCAAGCGATGGCTTTACAGCAGCAAGAGCTTGCTTATAAGCAGCAGAAGTTTCAGCTACGTAAGGCGCGTAAAACAGCGCGTCGTGAAAATGAGGCACTAGAAAAGATTCCAGAAGTAATCGAGAGCATATCGAATATTTCTAATGACCCATCTAAAGATAATTTTTCACAACAAAGAGATTTAGCGCAGTTGCAGTTGAAGTATGCCTCTGTATCACAATTCTCCCCTTTGGTTACCAACTTGTTTAACTCAGCTACTCGCTCCATTGATAACCAGAGTAAGATGCGCGAACGTGACGCTGGTAAAATTTATCAGGCAGCGGTCTCAGGAGTTTCTCCTGAAAAAATAGCACAGCTTGCTAATCTTGATGGGTATGTATCCTCTTCAGATGAGATATCTTTGGAAATAGCGAAAGCAGTTAAAGAGAAAGGTTTTGCTAAAACTCAGAAAGAGCTTTCTGATTTCCAATTTGAGCAGCAGAAAGAATACTTAAAGGGTCAACAAAGTGAGGCTGAGTCTATCCTTAAAAATGTCATCGACATGTCTCCTGCTGAGGTCGCTGAGGACTTGACTGCCGGAGGCACTTTATCAGCAGCGGGGATTGAAGCTATGAATTCTGCTGATAAGATTAGTAATCAAGAACTTACATTCGGTGATATAGAACGCAGCCAGTTAGAAACGAGCTATTTACAACTACTCCCACCGCAAGATCGGATGCGGATTGAGTCAAGTGGTTCTCTAAGTCGAGCCAATTTCCCCGATAAAGATCTATACCGTGCTGTTTTAAGGAGAGCTTCTTCTATGGCCAACCCTGTTTTAGCATCTAGGTCAACAGAACAAAAACCTAGTCTCTCCAGTAAATTCATTCCTGACTCTGCTCGATAATCTAACTACTATCATCAACTACATCCCAAACCTCTTCAGCTATGTCTGATTTGCCTCTAACCGAATTTGAAAAGAGTCTCTTTGAAGAGACTGAAGCCCCGAAACAAATTAAATCATTCTCTGAATGGTCTACTCGAAACGATGTAGCTGATGATGATCCGCAAAGCTTTCTAAGCTACGCGGACTTTATGCGTGAGTCGTTAGGCGATTCCTATGACGCTAAGTCTGAAGCTGAAATTCAGATGGGTTTACGTCAAGGACTCTCCACGATATCGGGGATGGATGAAGATACTATTGAGAAGACTCTCGCTCCTAAAGGAGCTGATATGCAGAGTAAGATGAACGTAGTCTTCTCTAGTCTTTCAGGTGACGATCCTGACCGTCAGGTGATATTAGATTACATGGCTGGTGAGGAAGTCATCGCGGAGCAAGGAGACGTAACGGAAGAGTATAAGGGAAAAGTTGCTTCCTTGATGTTTGAAGCTGAGGAGATTGTCGAAAGACGTTTTAATGAGACTAAAGAAGATCTCGTTAACACCAATCAACTTCCTTTTGCTTATGTGATGGATGAAGATGGTAATCAAAAACTTTTGATTAGTGATACTGCAAGTGAGATGTCTCTCGCCAAAGCAGTAAAAGCTTCGCAGCTTGGGGATGTTTCGTATGAGAATGTTTCAGAAATCGAATCCCAACTTCGTCCTATTCCAGATACGGGTGTGTCTGTTTATCAGTTCAAGAAACTGAGTGAAATCTCAAAGAGTATTGAAGAGTTATCTCAGGATGATGCTTTTGTCTCTGAGCATATCGCTGGACACGCACGTCAACTAGCCCGTGAAGATGACTCAGCGGCAGAGTCTGTAAGTAAGACTATAGGTCGAGGTGTGTCAGATCTGTTAGCTGGAATAGGAGTTGCTGACGATGAAGTAGATGCTCGGCGAAAAAGAGTGTGGTTGGCTAGCCATAGTAGTTTTGATTCGGCTGTTGAATATATCACAGAGCAGTTGAACGACAGCGGGGCTAATTACAAGCCTTCAGATGTTCGTGACGCTTATGAAGCTTTAGTGGTAAGCTCCGGTTTTGCTGGTGGTTCTTTTGCACTCAGGCAAGACGCGACAGAAGCAGGGCAAAATTTAAGGAACACAAAGCTTGGGCCACAAATCAACCCCGCAGTTTTTGTTAATGATGAGCTTTTTGAAAAGACCTTAGCAGCCCACCCTGAATTATCTGAAGAGACTAAGAAAAGATTCATAGAGGCTCAGGACGAGATTCTTGCTGATCAATTCGGTAATTACAATAAAGTTCTTGAAGATTCTAGTTACGCTGATGAGTGGTCTGAAGCTCTCTTGGCTGGCCGTCAGGAAGGTAAAGGGGACGCCACTATTCTTAAAGAGTTCACTGCTAATGAAGAAGTATTTAGCGAAGTGGCTGCTAGAGCTAAGGGCATCGCAGCTTCTGTATGGGATGCTGTATCAAGCCTAGTTTATCTAGCTCCCACAGTATTTGGCTCTGATTGGGGTAAGGAAGGTCTTGTTGAGATGAGTAAGCAGCAAGCTAATCGTCGGCAAGTTGCCGCTATGTTTGGTGCTGAGTATGGCGTCGGACAAGATGTCATGGAAGCCGTGGCTCCAATGATTGTTGATATTGGTGCTACCTTTTTACTTTCTACAGCTACCGCAGGAGCTGGTGGTGTGGCATACTTAACTGCTAAGTCAGGAGCTAAGTTAACCGCTAAGGGTATGATTAAGGGTATGACCAGTAATATGCTTAGAGCTACTGGTGATGTAGCTTTAAAAAAGGTAGCTGACAGAGCAGTTAAACTGGATCTTATAAAAGAAGTAGCCGAATCAGGAGCAGGAACAGCGGCAAGAGAAAAGACTATTGAAGCCTTGGAAGCTTATAATAGTGTAGTCGCAAGGAAAATGGGTTTAGCTGTAGGGACATTTGTCCCCGCAGCATCTCGTTCGACTGCCATGAGTTACGGGACGCTGTATACCCAACTTAAAGAGAGCAACCCTGACCTTCCCGAAGAAGACATTCACGACAGAGCTTTAGGTTTTGCTATGACTACGGGTGCTGTAACTGGTTTAATCACCTCTGCGTTTAGTGCAATCGGTAGGGGTGGTGTTGAAGACGCCTTATTAAAAGGTATGAGCTTCAAAGAAGCTAAAGAAGTTTTAGAAGCTGTGGCTAACACTGGAGCTATTACTAATAAAGCTATGTCAGGTGCAATGAAGACTGTCTTAGCAGATTCTCTTAAAAAGCACAGCGCACAGTTCTTACGCACTAGTGGTAAAATTGCAAAGAACGCTATTGACGAAGGTCTAGAGGAAGGTCTTGACCAGCTTGTATCCTCGTTCGTCGAAGATGTAGCTCTTAACAAAGATACGCCTATTCTTGAGAGGTGGCAGCAGACTATGCACGCCGCTATGGTTGGTGGTATCTTAGGGGCAGGAGTCCCAACAGTTCAAGCGGCTGCAAGAAAACTCAAAGTTACCCCAATGGACGTAGCTGACCAGAGCGCACGTCTTAGAGGTCAATTCTACCAAGATGTTGCAGACAACTTAACAAAGAATGGAAGTCCAATAACTGCCAATGAAGTTATAAGACAGATCGGAGAGAGAAAAAGAACTAAGATTCAACCTCCTCCTTTACCGACAGAGTCAACAGAAGAAGACCAAACCATACTTAATGACCAAGCTGCGCTGAGTGAAGTGGAGCAAGAAAGGATTGCTGAGGCACAAGCATTAGAAGAATTAGAGAATGCTGAAGTTAAAGACGAAGAACAGATTGCTACCAAGCAAGCATTACTGGCAGATCTAGATAACAGGATAGCTGAACTTACAGATAAGACTCAACCTAAAACTCCAGTCGAGATTAAGTTGGAAGCAGCAGAAGACTTAAGCCAAGATTCTGTATCAGGATCGCAAACTACCGCAGGTGCAACTCTTTTAGAGAGAGTCGCGGATATCAGTAGAGCTGAAGTAAACTTCCAATTTGGTAACGTAAAGAATAAGAAAGCTAAAAAGTTTTCAGCAGAGTTCGTAGAAGCTTCTGTCCTTAACACAGAACATATTGGAGTCGTCGCAGACAAAGGTTCTCCTCTGTCATTAGAACAAGGAAAAGAAGCTCAGGCGGGAGTCGATATTGATTTCACTGATCTCCAACGCACTCTCGCTACTGTAAAAGTAGGGCCAGACTCTGAGAATGTTTTAGAAACATTAAATCAGAAAGTCACGACCCACAATGCAGATTATCGAAGTGGTGATTTCACAAGATCCAAGAGCTACGCTAGGCGGAAGTCTAGTAACACGCTTGAGTTTGATGACGTTCCTGTCAAAGAAGATCTAGCCCCCTTTGTCCAGAAGAAGGTTGTTGAATCAGCGAGTCTAGGTTACCCAGTCAATTTAACTACTTCTGACACGCATGGTATCCCGATTCCTGAAGATGTGGACCCGCTTGCTCTTAGTGATTACGTCGCTTCTTCAGTTTACACAATTTACCCTACGGTCGCAGTAAAGAAACCTGCATCAGGTTCCAGCTTTGAAAGTGTGTCCGTGCGGACACGGTTCAATCCACAGACAGGGAAGATCGAGACTGGTAAAGTTACTGGGTTCGTTGATGAGTATGGCATTGGTCAGTTCGATAACGACCCTGTCGTTGTGGTTGAGATGCTTAGGGCCAGAGTCCCTGTCTTTGTTCCGAAAGGGTTTTCTAATGTTAACCCTTCAATTCTTCTTGATGAGAATAATTATGTAAAGGATGTCATAGGGTTAACAGCGGACGGAGCAGCTCTTGAATCTAAGGTTACTCCTGTTGAAGCCCCGCCGAAGTATTACTACAATAATGCAAAGACTACTATATTGGATAGCATCCCATTCAAAGCAGTTGATCTCCCTACTGGAGTTAAGAAGTTCGATGTTGAGAATGGTGCAACTACGGAGGAAGACTTTAGTAGTGTAACGGAAATCAAAAGATTCATAACTTCATTCAGCAAGGAGTTGGATAAGACTGGAGAAGAGCGAAATGTTGAAGCTCATTCTCGTATGGAGCCTCTCACCGACCCTTCCGACTCGGATGCTCAGAAACAAGCTATGGATGCTGCTCGCCAGCAGTTTATATTTAACGCAAGGATGTTTGAGTTGAAGCAGGACATTCTTCAAGACCCTACCGATAAAGTTGGTAAACTTCTTAACCGGATGGATCTCAAAGTAGACGCAGCCGCTAGCCGACTCTTACCCTTAATCTCTATTGATGAGGCGGGAGAATATAGCAGCAGCAAGATTCTTGAAGTGTTCATAGAGCAGAATGTTGAGAACAACCCCGCACTGAGTGGTACTGCACCTCCAACATTTACATCGGTTTTATCTAAAGCTGCGGATAACTTTAAGGCTCAAAAAGACTACGTATCACGAAAGTATAGAGACGTAGCTGCACTGACATTACCGCAAGACGGAGACCTCGTTACCGATTCCAGAAGGTCTGATGATTACTTCAGTAATTTTGGGAGAGAGCCAGACGGCACACTTGCAGAGCCTGAAGTGATTGCTAACGTGATGTCTAGTTCTATAGATAATGCTATTGATGCTATCAATAAAGACCAGACCCTACGTCGATCTGTTGATGAGTTCGTTTTAAACAATGTGTTTGATGGTTCAAACGAGGTAGCAGAAGTCGTCAAAAGCCTCAGCCCCAAAGATCTTTTTGGGGTCATGTCGTCATGGATGGTTTCCAGTAACGGTCGGGTTCGTAAGTCAGTTAATAGTTTTGTATCAGGTTTAGAATCTGGATCTTCCAGAGGTATTGATCTTAGAAATGCCCTTATCGTTTCACGATTTGCTGGTCGGCCTAGAGGAGTTAGTCAAATAAACAAACCCGCCGTTGAAGAGTTCCAGTCATTGTTTGCTGAGATTACGGGGGATACTATAGATTCGACTGAGGCATTAAATACTATGGTCGCCATTGACGGCGCACTCCGAACTCGCCTTTCTGTTTCTCTGTTATCGGAAGCTCAGAGACGTGGCATCGCGCAAGCGAACGACGTTGTTATTGCAGACCTTGGATTGGAAAGTGGAAACTCAGACAGTGTTGTATCTGCTCTTGGAAAGATTGCGGAGTCAGATAAAAACCCGAACCATAAGCTGGTTGCTAAACTGTTGTTAGAGGATCAAGCGTTTATTAAGAATGTTAAGTTTGTAATCGGGCAAGGCGATACCAACATTGCTGGTAAATACGTTAAGTCTATTGACGGGGATCATATTGTTTTCATCAACAAAGCAACTGGTAATGGTCGCGGTCTTGTAAACACTTTACTTGAAGAATACGCACATGCTGTTGTCTCTGATACGATTGCAGAGACAGGAAGGCCACTGAACACAACGCAGAAAGCTGCGAAGAAAAGACTAGTCACCCTATTTAATAAGGTGAATGAAGCCTACGATAGGCAAGTGTCTACGACAGGGAAACGTAATCCAGTTATTCAGGTTGGACTCGCTAACCTTGATGAGTTTGTAGCTCACTTCTTCTTGTCGCCTGATTTCCAAAGTTACGTTAAGACGTTAACTGGTCCGCGCACTAAGGTGTTTGATCGCACTCTTAACTCAATGGTTTCTATGTTCCGTGGTGTTAACACCAACGAACTCAATCAATATGTTAAGTCCTTCAAAGATGTTTTAGATCTAGGGAAGAACACACGTAGATCAACAACTACTAACGCGAAAGCATTAGGATCTTCTGTTGTTAACGACGCACTGTTTAGTGCGCCTGTAGAGGAAGACGTTCAGGTAGAGGAGGAAGCACCTATAGAAGTTCAACCTGAAGCATTCCCAGAAGACTTCTTTGACCGCTTATCTCCTGACCAGCAGTCTGACGCACAGAGCGTTAAAGACTTTATTCGCTCTCTTATTCCGCCTTCGATAAATATCAAGACAAAGATTGAGGGTATGGGTGGTAGCCTAGCTGCTGTTAGTAAGGATGAATCTACAATCTTTATTAACCCAATCGTGCTAGCTGCTAAAGTTAAGAACAATAGTTATCTAGCTGCACGGGGTATAATTGGTGTGTCGATCAATGAAGAGCTTGCACACACCGCAAGCTTTAATGGACTGACACAAGCTGAGATTGATGCATACGTGGAAAGTTTAAGCGATACTGATTACATCGACATCCTCGCAGAGTATACATCCAACACTAAGGATGAGTCATTTGCCAAAGAATTTCACGACGGTTTAAAATCTGAAGATCCAGAAGTCGTTCTCCAAACCAAACGGATTCTCGCTGAAGAGAAACTTAGAATGTATCTTCAGAAAGCAACTCGTGGTTACACTACTGAAGAGGATACTCGTTTCTGGAAGAGCAATCCTTCCTTACTCGCAATACTAAAAAGATACTTTGCGGCAGCTATCCGTCGATTTGCTGCCAACCGTAGGCCACTAGGGGGTGCTGGTGGTGTGGCTCTGAATAAGATGATCAACGAGATGCGGGCTATCCAATCAGGGTTTGTCCGCCAACCAAACATAAAATCTTTTGATGTTAATAATCCTGACGCGAACTTCGCGTTCTACGCTAGTCCTGAAGATAAAAATATAGATGATGAGATCCTAAGAGCAGCACCTGAAGGAGCTATTGAACATGTCTATCTTAGAGAGCAAGAGAAATTTAATCAGCTACGTGAAGCTGGAGTGATTAAAGTTAGTCAGGATATTAGACAGTTTGCAGGACTAAGCGTGCTGTTGCACCAGCCAGACACAGCATTCGCTGGGGAAGTGACACTAGATGGAGACACAATCGTAACAGGTAAGGGTGGTGTTTATTACCCTGTCCAGTTTTCTGATCAAGGTTACTTCTGGGCTTCGACTAGATCTAAAGCTAAGGAGATGGAGGCCGCTCTTAATCAGATTTCTGCCAAGAACAATGGTAAGATCTTGATGGCTTTGACATCTGCTGATGTTACTAAGATGTTCTCATCAACAACGATGGCTGTAGGATCAATAAACTTCTTCCGAAAGCTCACAGATAACCCACGTTTCTATGGTTTAAATAAAGCAACCCTTAACAAGATACTTGTTGAAGCCGCTAATGAAGCTGAACACACAACGAATAGTGGATCAGTAAAGAAATTATCTAGGCGTCTTAAAATCAAAGACGGTCTCGACCAGAATATCAGAAACCTTCGGGAGCTTCTTGGGCCAGACGACTCCGTCTTCCCTGTCCGAAAAGATTTCGTGTCGAGGTTAGCTCTTGGTGTATCAGACACTCTTAGTTCTCCATCGAAAGATAAGATTAAATTGATGTCGGAGGAGGATCAGAAAAAAGAAGAGACTAAACAAATCCAAGCTTTCCGAATTGCTTCGATCTTAGCAGGTAGTAACGACTACGTTTCAAAAACTCTTAGAGACCGTAAACTTAGTAGACCCGCTATCTTACAGGGGTTGGGTGATATGTTCACTGAACCTTTCATCAAGACTTTCCAGCAATTGGACAGGAAGACTGGAAACATTTATGCCGTCTTAGAAATTGACGGTGAGGTGGAAGCGGTTCCTGCACCTGAGCATGAGAGCTACCCATTCACTATCGTAAGTAAAGAGAAAGGTGTTACACCTAAGATTAATGTTCTCAGTAAGTCTTATAAGTGGAACGAAGTATCTCACGATATTGATACAGATAAACCTGTTCCACAGAGCAAGCTTGATAGCTATTTCCCACCATCTAGTGGAGTTTCTAATACTAGCTTAAAGTTTGTTGAGCCGAATGAAGCCGCTGAGAGTAACTCTTTACCGTTACAGTTCGCTGCGCCTTCAGATCCTAACCCTCTTCAATCTGATCTTAATCTCAACCCAGTTGTTGATCTACTTGAGATGCCGATGCTTGAGATAGGCGGTAAAGGCCCAGAGAACAGGCTACTGAATTGGTTGAACAAGTTAGTAACAGGCGAGATCAGTGAACCTTTCCGACGCTTAATTGAGAACAGATCATTCTACCGCAAGGCGGCAGAAGATAATATGGTTAAGTTCAAGAGGAAGATGGACCGTCTGATCATAGAGACTTACGGAAGTTATGATAACGCCCCAATGGATCTTATTGCCAAAGCACAAGGATACCGATCCGACTCACTAGTTTCTGAAGAACGTCTTGGTCTTATCGACAAGGCGTATGACGAGAAGCTTGACGAAATAGCCTCACGTAGGTCTTCGGGTGTAATCACAACCGACGAAGCAAAAGCAGAACGAGAAGCTGCAAAAGAAGGTAAGAACAATATCATTGGTAAGGCGTATGACGAGGCAGTAAAGATTGCTGAGGAAGAAAGAAACAAAGCATTGCGAGACCTCGCCGCAGCATCACCAGATCTCGCTTCATTCATTATTGAGATTCGTCAGAACCACATCATACCAATCCAGAAAAAGCTGGTTGAGATGGGGCTCAATGATGATGTTTCTATAAAGGTTTCCAGAACTGGAGAGGTCTACCTAACTAGGGCTTACCGTATGTTCACCGACTCAAACTATCTTGAGATGGTTAAAGAGGATGCTAGTTATGCTGACGTTAGAGAAGCTGCGATGGAGTTCTTTGAGGGACAGTTCATTAGTGACACCGCTGACAAAATCAAAAAGGATGCTGACGAGAATAAGAAGCCGATGACCTATCAAGAAGCCAAGCAACTTGCTAGGCGTGAACTTGATAAGCTGAATCTCCAGAACCCTCACTACTCTTACGGGCAACAGACTCTGGATGCGTTCTTATCCCAATACGATTCAAAGGCTAAAACCAAAGGGCAGTCACCGTCAGGCTTTAAGATGATGGTTGATAACTTCAAGAAGAGATCTGACCTACCTAAACCTATCAGAGATCTTCTCGGAGAGTATGGAGCAGAAACTGGAACAGACTTAATATTACGGACCTACTCTACTGTTGCTAATATTGCAGCTCAGAAGTCTTTCCTTGAGCAACTTAAAATACAAGGGCAGAGAGAAGGTTTACTCATCAGTGCTGAAACTAAGTTTGCTACAGATGAGAGCCGCAAGAAGTATGCAGGTTGGGATTCAATAAGAGCAGGTCAGACAGATGGGGCTAACGACCCGATGACTGATATGTATGTTCACCCAGAGTTTAAAGAAGCTTTGCAGCAAACTCTTAACAATTCTTACATTCAAGAATACGCTGGAACTTCAGAGCGTTTAGTTAACGGAGCGTTTACTTTAGCCTCTAAACTTAGCGGTAAAGCGATGGCTGCTAAGACGTTGGGTAGCGTTGGTTTCTACTTCCGTAACGCCATCGGTAACTTCATCTTCGGAACCTCACAAGGCTTCTTCAGGTATGACCAGATGTTCACTAGCATGGGCGGGGCATCCTTCAAAGCTCTGTTCGGGAAAGACGGTGAGATTGATCCGGTTGTTACTGAGATGATTGGTCTTGGAGTTATGGGAGACGAACTTCGTGCAGGGGTCATGAGAGATCTCCTCAACGGAAAACAGAATCCTGACGGTATCCAGAAAGAGCTTGAAGGGTTGATGGAAAAGTCAAAGCTTAACAAGCCTAAGAAAGTTCTAGCTGCTATCGAGAAGAAAGCCCAAGACCTGTCCGCCGCTCTAGATGCTGCTTACAAAGCTGTGTATTACCAACATGAGTTGGGGTATATTGAGAGGGCTGCGGCACAGAATTCTGAAGGCAAGTTCGGCCAGATGTCTCCGATGCAGCGTAAGCGTGAAGCCGCGAGGAAAGTTCTCATGACGGCACAGTCTTACAGCCAAGCACCTCCGCTCATCACAGACATAACCAAGTCTCCACTTGGATTGATGTTTGCGCCGTTCCTCCGATTCAAGGCTGAGATGTTCCGTATTCCTTTCAACACTTATAAGCTAGGTTTAGAGGAATTCCGTAGTGGAGATCCAGTCATGCGTCAGAGGGGAATCCTTCGGATGTCTTCAATGACGTTCGTGTTAGCTGGTCTTTCTTCTGCGGTCCCCATGATCGCAGCAGCGATGACAGGAATAGGAGACGATGAACACGAGGACGAGGCCATGCGAGCAGGTATTCCAGAATATCTTCGCGGGCATACATTCTATTACTTCACGTTAGGTGGTAAGCTGATTTCATTCGACGCTACTTATCTGAATCCCTTTGCAGGGACCGTCGATCCGGTTCTTCGCTCTATGGAAAAGATCAGGGCCGGAGAATACAGTGAGGCGGGGGCCGCTTTCGCTTTGGGGTATGTTAAAGATCAGTTCTTAGATACTCAGATCTTAGCCGGAGCCGCGATCAATGCAGCTAACAACACTAACCAATCCACTGGTAAACCTATTTGGAACAAAGGAGTAGATGATCCAATCGATGTTGCTTACAAGCTCTTTGAGTTCATAGCTGGAGAAGCCTACGCACCTCGCATTGGTAAGGACTTCGTAAAAGGACTTGAGACTCAATCACTCTCTGGAATGATGGGTGAGCTTTCCAAAGGAGTTGCTCCTGCTCGTTTCCACGAGGTTGATCTACAGCGACAGTATGAGAGGTATCTCTTGGACCACAACAAACGATTTGCTAACGTGAAGAGTGAGCTTGGTCAGCTTCGACGCAATGTTCCGATGACAGAAGAAACGGTTCGTCAGATCATCGATGATAACATCGAAGCCCGACGCAAGATGAATTACGAACTCATGCGGATAACTAGAGGATACAATTCTTTAGGTATCGATTCTGCCAAGATCGGCAAGACTATGAAGGATCTCAACGTGGGTAAGAAGCGTATGCAGTTACTGACTTACGGTTACATGGACAAGCCGCCAACCCTCAATATCATCGAGACTTTACTCAAGCCTCAAAACAAGGACTACGGCATCGAACGAGCCAAGCAAGTTGTAAACTATATGCAGACTCAAAATCGATACATCCCAGTGCGCCCTGTCACTGAACCAGAGTAGGTTCTCGCTTGGATAATGAGATGATAGTATTTAAGTGGGAAAAAACAGATAAGAATTTCCCACTTATTAGGTTCGATTGGTTTAGGTCTAAGCACAAAAAAGGAGGCGGGGATCTCTCCCCACCTCCTTCGGTGCTATGTCTTCAATGAATTGCGTTCGGAAATATAATTCGCGATAACCAATCCGGCGGGTATCGTTTTGACCAAAGCAGATTTGGCCAGACCGATTTGGGAGCCACCACTTTTTTGTAGTGGTCTCTCCAGTATTCAGGCTTACTAGGTAAACCCTCAATCGATCCCGCAGGTATGTCGGGTAGTTGAAGGACACGATAGGATACTCTCGCTCGCTTCCGACCGAATCGATAGTAAGATTCTGCCGCGCAAAATTGAGCGTATTCTATGGTCCATTTTAAGTTAGCAGGAGAGCGACACACCCACAGGAGGGTAGGATCGCTTTCATCTGAGCGATTCTCAAGAGCTTTAAATGCAAGATCTCCAGCCTGTTTAAGGGTTTTACGTAAATCTCTATCGCAAAGCTCACGAGCGGATACGCAGTTATCTTTGTGTAATATAATCATGACCGACCTTCGCGCTTCCGGTCAGCAAGTTCCCTCATCTTTCGGAGCCTTCGAGCATCCGTTCTTATAGCGTTTAAATAAACAACAACGAAGGTGGCGGGGATACCTAAGATGACAAGGGCAATTAATGATACGTAATCCATTACCCGAAGACGTTGAAAAGGGTTTGAATGACGGCACGTACGATGGTGTCGATCCCGACGTAGTGAAGAGTCGCGACGGCTGGAATAAACCAGATCGCGGTCCATATTAGTGTATTAGTTTTAACCATAATGTTTATTGGAGGTTCATTTACTCCCGACTACGCCCCGCCGCTAGGCGAGACGCAGGGTGGGAATTAATGCTGTTAAGCGAGGGCGAGGATACGCTGCGTGTTAGATTCCAGATCAGTTGACTGGAAACGCCCACTTGTCAGGTAATCTGCGAACTTCTCTTTATTGTTGGCGGCAGTGCCAAACTCAGAGGAATAAGCTTTCTTACCCGCCGTAGCAGTGCGGCCCACGCCATCACCGCTGGTCCAGAACTCAGTCGCGCCGTTAAGCACGTCATAGAGCGACTGGCCGCTATTGCCGCGACCACTGATGGCTAGATCAGTAATCCCGTCAATCATGTTAAGAGAACGGGTTTTGAATCCATCCTCCAACTTTTCACCGCGCTTGAATGCTTCAGTAACAAAGAAGCCACCGACAACCTGCCTGATGTCATCGCCACCGACCTTGTGGGCGGCGAGCGTTTCCATCTGCTCCTTGAACACCTCGCGAGACGTGAACACGTCATTGAGGTATCGGCTGAGGTCAGCACACTTCGTAGTGGTATCACCCTTGTGGCGGATCTTGAGATCCACATTCTTCGTACCATTCATGCTGGCACGTAGGGTGTTATCACAGACAATGCGTGTCCGGCTATCGTGGGTGTGGAACGATCCACCGTCATGGTGGGTAATGAAGTTGAGGTTTGAGTAGAACCTATCTCCATTAACGATGAACTCACCATCATCTTCTCCAACTGCGACCGATACGAAGAACTTTTTCAGTCCTCCCAGAGTACCCATGCATGAGATTTTGTACTCAAGATCGGTCCCTTTGAATGCATCAATCATAGTCTTCAGCACCTGCTCGTTCTGGATGATCGAGTAACGATCACTTACGACATCGAGCGTGACACACTCGTAATTCTTGTCGCGGGTCGTCAGAGCCTGAAAGTTAGGGACTTTCAATGTCTTCGGATAAGCGGTGACAGTTTTAGGATGAATGAATAGCGGCGTCTTCTCCACCTCTGGTAGAAGGTGGAAACTACGCGCTACCTCAACATCCTCCAACGAATCGTAACTGACCTTATCGAGGCCATGCCAAGTACGGTACTTGGAACCATAAGGCCGGACTACAGTATCGATTTTAGTAATATTATGTGACATAACTTATTTCTTTCTATTGTTTTATTGTTTGGTTTCAGTGGGTCATTGTGACCCCTGAATGATGCGCCCTGTAGATGATACAGGGCGCACGGTTCAGGGTTCAGGATACGGGATTCAGTTGAGAATATCAATCGACACTTCATCGTTTCCGAAGACGTGCGTTCTGAATTCTCCGTTCGGTCCTTCTACAATCGTTCGCGTTAATTCCGCGCCGATTATGACGGGGCCTAGCGACTGATCGTAGATGTTATGGGTAGGTTTTCCAGCATCAATATGGAGAGTAACTCCATCTGACAGGTGGACCAGATCCACAACATCGGTAGTGATGTCTGGATCTGCGTAGTCAATCGACTCTATCTTTGCTTTGTTTTGCTTTTTCATAGCCTTCGATCACCAGACAATGCTGGTAAGCGAAGGCTACGGCCACCAAAAGGTGGCACGTAGCGTTTAGGTTAATATATAGTCTGCATCAACTGGACCGTCCGTAAACCATCCGATCTTTTCAAGATGATCGATGGCGAGTTGTTCAGCATCGGAAGCATCGAGATAATCAAGATGATCGTGAACTGCGACGAACATCGGCTCAAATCCACACTGCCATCCGACCAGATAAGTCTGGTCAGTAATAGGACGTGCGTCGATTGGACCAATATCCTCAAGATGATGACCTACATATTCAATTGCTTTATTTTTATCCATAGCTCGCAACCACCAGAAGGCTGGTAGCTGTGAGCTATGGCCACCAAAAGGTGGCGCTAGCTTTTAATAATCGTAGGCTCCGCCTTTCAAGATTAGCCACCCATCTCGCTCATAATAGTCTTCAGGAGATTGGCCAGCTTCCCACGTCTCAGGCAATCCGTGTCTGTTGCCCTTGCGGACAATTGCGCGGTAACCTTGGAGTAGGATTCCCTTCGCTTCTTTTTTTGCCTCATCATAAGAGAGATTGCCAAACATCTCACGCCATTGGAAGCGGGATGGGACTCCTACTCTATAAGACACAATGTATCTTTGCTGTTGTTCTGTGTTCATAGCCATCGACCACCAACATGCTGGTAGTCGATGGCTATGGCCACCAAAAGGTGGCGCTAGCTTTTCACTTGTGATCCACTACCAGAGCCAGAGCTGATCTCTCCATTTGAGCTGATCGCGTGCTGGGTTGGTGTGGTAGTATCCCTCTTACTCTTACATCGCTGGATCTCATCGCTCCTATCTGAGCTGATCGAGAAGGCTGCTGGTAAGCTGCATACTACGTAATCACATTGTCGAAATGGGGACTTACTCGCCATTCCCGCTGGCAGTGACTTGCTGGCAATTCAAAATGCTGCCCCATCACTGGGCGTTCAGGTAAGATCTTCTTGAGATCTATAAGGTTGTTGACCGACCTATCCTTCAACCATTAATCACTGCTAACTTTGCTTGGGATTGAATGGGTGTCTCCTTGCGGTGACGTTCACAACATAAACAAACGGTAAACTTTAGCAACATAAAACTAATACTTTTTCAATAATCTTTGATTCTATAAGGGACACAGAACCACATTTTTTAGTTAACCTTCCTTAATTAATCTACATTAACGGTAAAGATACGGGATACGGGATACGGGATACGGGATACGTTCGATGGTAGTTGATGACCATCAACGACATCTCGATAGGAAGGTTTTCCGAATAGTGAATCCCGTATCCTGAATCTTGAATAATTTATTTTTGTTGTTTGATTCATGGCTCGGGGTTCGGGAATCAGGATTCGTGAACACGCCACGGGTGGGGTCTAGGTTTTTTTTGCGCGTGTGTGTATGTATATATGTCTATTTAGAAAAAAATTGACGAGCATGCTGCTTCTGATAAGCTTGTGTATGCAAAAATACGACCCTAAGAAGAAACGTGAGTATTATTTAGCAAACAGAGATAAGAGGCTCGCGTATCAAAACAAATACTACAGGGAATCAAAAGAACGTTTTAGAAGAAGAAAAGAAATAAACGAGGTCTTGGAACCGGAGCAGGAAGAATCCCGCAAAAAGAAGTTAAGTGCTTACAATAGAGCGTATTACGTCAAAAATAAGGGCCGTATACTCACACAGAGGCGAAAGACTGCTGCTCGAAAAACCAGAAAAAAAACTTTTCTATAGACATTTACTCTTTATAGTAAGTATATAAAGAGTAAAGAGCTGAGAAAAAGTTTTTGAACCGACTATAACCTAAAACACATTGTAAATACATGGAAAAGAAAACAACCTATAGACCTATTTACGGGGCATCAAACTACTTAATGGGATCCGATGATTGCGTAGTTAATGTAGTTTCTAACAAAAAACTAACTAAGTTCTGGAAAGGGAAGTATTACGCGACTCGCGTCGTAGCTGATGACGGTAGACAGAAGTGGGTTAACCATAATTTCTGTAACGTAGCTACGTCTTCAGAACCTCCCGATCAGGAAATGGTTACCGTAGAAGGCTACCCTGATTATAAAGTGACACCTTGGGGGGCAGTTTGGAAATGTAAAAACCTCCCGAAGAAAAAACGTAATACTCCGTTTATTGTATCGAAGCGGTATATACATGGGAGCGACTACGTCCGTCTGGTTACAGAGGATGGGAGAGTTCACTTAGTTCGAGTTGATAAGATAATGGAGGAGGCTTACCCCAATGATTGACATTGACTGTCAATTCAATATACTCGCCAAGTATGTCAAACTTAATTGACTTAGACGGCCTCGACTTAGGGAGCCTCGATGAGAAGGGTAAGCCTGTTGAAACACGTCTCAAGGATGTTAAAGCTGCTATTGGTATCTTTGCAACCTTGCTCCGCGCAGATGAGAAGTCCGCTGTTAACCGTTCTCGGATCGACAGTATGTTTGACGGTGTTGCGCCTTACAGCCAATCGCAGTTAGCGGCTAGTGGTCAGGGACTCAAGACTAACTTGAACTTCGGAGAAGCCCAACGTCTGCTAGACATCTCTCTTTCGGCCTACGTTGACCTCTACACGTCTTTGGAGAAGCTAGTGGAGGTCAAGGCTACGACAGGCGAGAGAAGCGAAGTAGGGCCAAAGGAGGACATCGTAGCGGAGGAGCTGACAAACCTCTTCCGCCGCTGGCCGGAGTTCCACAGTAGCTACCTCCGCCTCTGCACACAGTTCATTAAGCACGGAGTCGGTATCGCATACTTCGACTCACCAGAAGACTGGAAGTTCCGTGTCGGCGGTTTTGCTGACATACTTATTCCACGCCAGTCGCAAGCGTCAGAGAACGCAATCGATATTGCTGTTGGACGCCGCCAGTATCAGCTACACGAGCTATACCACTTTATTAAGAACGAGAAGGCCGCTAAGGCGGTCGGCTGGAACGTAGCAGAGGTTAAGCGAGTCATGATGGAGAACGTCAAGACTTCGGGTCGTGCCTATACGTCTGGC
>CENS01074389.1_pt1 | contig 19537 bp, 18 predicted proteins | sample 530201 | NCBI WGS metagenome assembly CENS01 (sample SAMEA2619747, study PRJEB7988) | marine metagenome | biome: marine biome (ENVO:00000447); feature: surface water layer (ENVO:00002042); material: "saline water (ENVO:00002010), including plankton (ENVO:xxxxxxxx)" | depth 5 m | reverse complement strand
ATCATTAATCCAATTGCGGCTAAACCACCCATTATAATCTTTCCTGTAGGGGTGTTAGCAATAACTAATCCTAACCCCCCGATTAAGAAAACAACTCCTCCAAAAACGGTAATTCCAATTGATTGAAGTCCCAAATAAGCCTTTCCCAATCCTTGCATATTTTGAAGAAAGGGTTTTTGATATTTAAAGATTACCACTTATCCCATTTAAAATCATCATCAATTTTGTTGGGAAGTAGGAGCAAAATAATGCTACCCCAGAATAAAATGAAAAGTATTGCTATTATGTAATTTGAAACCATGATATCACCCGTGAATGGTTCGGCAGAGAGGATTTGAACCTCCGGTCTCTTGCTTATAAGACAAGTGCATTAACCAGACTATGCTACTGCCGATTATGTATCTTTAAAAGACCATTATACCTCCCTTATCGTATCTATTGAATTGGCGGGCATATCAGGAATTGAACCTGAATCAAGGGCTTAGGAGGCCCCTATGCTATCCGTTACACCATATGCCCGTTTGTATCCTCCTTAGTAGTGAATAAAAAGTGGGATTAACGCTCCCCCACGCTCTGCGAATTTTGGATTAGCCGCAGAGTTGCTAATTAGGAGATGGGGAGGGAGGAGAAAACAAAACAAAAACCTCCTCTCCCCTATAAATCTGATGCCTCCGTGTCAATATGTCCTATGCTCATGTTATATATAAACATTTTGTGAAATTGGCGGGCGTGAGAGGAATTGAACCCCTATCTCCGGCTTAGAAGGCCAGAATGCTATCCGTTACACCACACACCCATGAATTAGGTTATTTCCCCCTATCTAATGGTATGAACCACTTGTATATAAATATTGCGTTTAGACCCACATTTCAATCCTGTTTTTTAAGGAACTTAGGAAGCCCAGACAAAAGAGCATCCTTTACAATCGTGAAAAGCCTAAAATCCTCATCACTAAGGAATTCAGTTTGACCCTGATATTCTTCCATAGCATGGAAAAGACTTGACATCTCATCCATCCAATCATCCAACCAAGGGTCTGCCATCACTCATCACCCCACTTAGTTACGGTATACCTTCTATACCTTTGACCAGTAGGGTCTTTCTTCCATTCCTTCTTAAACTCATATCCTTGCAATTCAAGGTCGCAAATCCTTCTTGGAAGGGCTCTAATCTTATAAATTGCTTGTGCTTCTACATTAGAAATGCTTGGGCATTGTCTAAAGTGGTGTTTTAAATCTTCTATTTGACTCATTTCGGTTCGCCTCAAATATCCTTGGGTCTAACACCTTAATAAAGATTACTCAAACCAATTGCATTTCTTTAGATTGTTTTCTGAGTTGTTGTAGTGATAAAATCTGGTAGGTTTTTGGAATAGATAAACATCTAATGCTGAACCTATGTCTATGTAAGTATTATCCTGATTGAATTTCCATAATTCATGACATAGGATGTTTGCAAAAGGACCTGCAGATACTAAAAATAAAGAATCTTTAACTTCCATAACTTCAATATAGTCTTTAATTTCTTCAATCATCTCTAAATTTTCAATCCATGCATTTGAATCAACAGGCCAATGATGCTCTAACATAAATGGCAATTTATCGGGTTGAGAATTTTTATGAGAAATCACATAGCAATCTCTTTCTAAAGCAATTGCAGGAAAGTAAGTATTAAAGTCTGGATAATTTCCGTTTACAAAAATATTTGCCCATGTTAGGAAATCCTTATCTTCTATTTCATCATAAATTTCAATTGCCTTTTCTTTCATGACGCAACAGGCACAAGGAATTCCTTTAAAATAATTAGGAAGAGTTGATTCATAAGATTCTTTTAGTAAAGTTCTGGATATTTCTCCATTTTCTGAACCTTGATGATATGCAAATTCAGTATCTTTTCCAACCTTTAACATATCAAAATCCTTTTCACCCTCAATGACGGTTAATTCACCATCTCCAAACCTTGAAAGTGCAAAGTTTTCATTGTTCATTAGCATATCAAAAAATTTCCATAGTTCTTCAGTATAATCTTTCATTTTACTCATCTCCTTCTAAAATAATTGGGTGAATATTAAAATTTTCTTGAATATAATTTTCATCCTCAGGGAAAAAATCAAGATTGTGTTTTTTAGACCAATATTTTTTATGATTGTCTATTTTAGATATATCTGTCGTTCTCGTAGCACCACCATAATGAATTACTATTGATTTATTAGTGGATTTAATATCATACCCATTCATTAGAGCCCTGTAAACCAAATCATCATCCTCATAAATAAACGGGCTGTAATTAGAATCATAATATCCTCCTACCCTATCAATTAAATTTAAATTAATAATCCAAGGATGAACTTGCCTACATTTTCTATAGGTTTTTTTAGGCTGATTATATAATTTAAAAGAACTACAGTCAAATTTATTTAATATAGTATTTTTATTTGGCTGATAAATAAAAGGTTGAACAATAAGTGTTTCTTCATCAATCAATTTCATCAATTCTGTAAGCCAAAATTCTGGAAATAGCATATCTGCATGAATTTCTAATAAATAATCATATCCTTCTTGCATTATCTGTTTGAATAGGTGTATTCTGGGATTTACAATACCCTCATTTTGTTTACTCCTATAAATGTAATTTTGAAAATCCCAATTTTCAATATCAATCAAATCCTTTGCTGAAATAACTGAATTGTTATCATAAATAAATAACTTAAATTCATATTCTGAAAGGTCGGAATTAATTAAAGATTCAATGCAATGAACCAAATAATCTTCATCATTGTAATATAACAAAGATACGGCTATAGTTTTCATATTATTCAACCCTCTCTAAATATTTTTTATTGACAAAATGTAATTCCTTATTACATCCATCATATTTTAAATCTCTACCATCATAACTATCAAAATATTTTAAAATATATTCTAATAAATCATTCCAATTTTTTTCCCCTAACTGACAATGTAGTTCCATAGCAAGAAAATAAACATTATCTAAGTTTTGATTCATAAGAATAGAATATTCGCTTGTTTCACAATCCATCTTTAAATAATGTATTTTGCCACCTACTCTTTCTAAAACTTTTTCAAAAGTAATGGTTTTTACTGAACCAATTTTTTCATCCCATTGATTATGTGAGTCGTCAATATAATTATTTGAAATGCATAATGAACCTGCATCATCATTGGGGTGGTATAAGATATCCGCCAATCCCTCATAGTTACTAACTGCTTGATTATAACCAATGATATTATTATATTGAGAATATTTTTCTTGAATTTTTGAATATGCAACTGGATTCATTTCATAATAATGAATTATATCAAAATTATCCTTGTATCTGTCAATAAAACCACCGATATGACTTCCAATATCAACTGCAATTATTTTTTCACCTTCTTCACTATAGAATTTAGGCATGAGATATTGTCCAAATTTGTCCCATGAATAATCCATATCCTTTAACTCTTTAATCATTGTAATACCTCTTTAAAATCTTCATAATGTCTTCAGAACTCCTACCTGTTCCGTAGGGACATTTAAAGTTTGTAGGAATCCTATATAAGTCTTCTTGCATCAGCCTTACTTGATTTAAAAGGCTGGAAGGTTCTGCAAACCATGAAGAGATTCCAATGGTTTCAGCCCTTTCTGTTTGAACTCTGCAAACCAAAACTCTTTTATTTAAGAATGATGCCTCTTCTTGAATTCCTCCTGAATCTGTAATGATAAAATTACTCTCCGCCATCAAAGGTATCAATTCATCATAAGGTAATGGATTGACTACCGTTACCGTTTTTAAAAGATGCTGATGTTGTTTAATTTTGGGATTCGGATGCATAGGCAAAATAAATTCCAAATCAGGGTTTTGGGAAGCACACTCCTCTAAGGCTTTAAACCAAACATCCATATTAGATAAATTCTCTGACCTGTGTAATGTAACTAAAACTTTATCATTTTGCATTGTTTGAATTCCTGCTAAATTATCTAAAATAGTATTCCCTACGATGTATTTTTCACCACCCACCTTTTCATCAATTAAGCAAAGTAAATTATCTCTGGTAGGGCAAAGGTGTAAATCAGCCATCAAAGCAATAGCCCTTCTGTTAAATTCTTCAGGATAAGGGTTTGGGGCATAAGTTCTAAGCCCTGCTTCTAAATGGATAATTGGAACTTGGTGGTGATATGCAGAAAGGGCAATAGAAAATGCAGAAGTCGTATCTCCTTGAACCATTACTGCATCAAATTGAGTTAAGTCTAATGATGCATTTAAATTATTGATAACTATTTCATTTAGTCTAACCTTATTAGAAATATGATAATTTATTTCATAATCAAAAGGCAAATTATTTAATAAATCTGTATGTTGATTCACTTTTAATAACTTAAAACATTCGGGATATCTTTCCCAAAGAGGTTTTACCTTTAACCATTCAGGCCTCGTTCCATAACTAATTAAAATATTCATTCATATCACCCTTGAACTTTTTTTTATTTTCAGGAGTATAAATATATTTCTTAGCAATAAAATTGCCTCTATTCGTTTCAACTCCATTAAATCTCATATTATGATTATATTGTAATTTGAATCCCTTTTCAAAATAATTCCTATATGCCGTCATCCTTACCCCTCCTACATCTCTCCATTCATCATAGTTTTGCAAATAGGAGGCATTAGCATCTCCTCCATATTCGTATCCTTTCAAAGAACCACATAACGAATCATCTTCCAAGGGTTGAGGAGGAACATATGAATTGATGTTTCCATATCTTTGTAAAGAATAACTAAATTGAATATCTTCCGCAACATCCCAAGTTTCAGGCTCTTCCATCCATAGATATTTCAACCACTCTTTTCTAAAAAACCAAGAATGACCTATCACATCTACTCTTTTCCAATGGGGAGTTCTAATCCTCCATCCAAAAATTCCGTGATAGGCTAAACCATTATCCATGTTTTCACCATTGACAAAGAAATAACTTTCACCTACTGCTCCCATCATTCCGTTTTTAATCCTCATAGTTTTCAAACAATTTTCAAACCATCTGGAACCGGGAATAGTATCATCATCAAAAACACAAACATATTCGCTTTGGGCTAATTGAGCCCCTGCAAATCTTCCATGATACTTCCAATTATGGCTACACCTAAAAGTCCTAAATCCATCATAATCATAAGATTCTAAAAGAGAGTCTAATTCATTATTAATAAACTGTTGATTATCTTCGTGATAATTAATCCATATCATAATTTCTTTTGGTTTAATTGATTGATTCAAAATAGCCTCTAATTGTTCTTGAAAATATTTGGTTCTTCTGTAAACATTCATTACTGCAGTAATTGAACCAGAATCTACCTCATACATTTTCAAGCCTACTCCTCCTCAGACTTATGGTGATGATGGTGATGTATAACATCTACATCTAAAAAGATTGATGCTAAAATCATGATGATTGCTCCAAATGCGGCAAAACCTGCCGTAATGTAGGCTTCTTCATAGATTGCTACTCCAAATTCTACAAAGTGAAGAACTCCATGCATCAATAAAGAAATTTCAATAAATTTAATAAAACCAGATTTGATTTTTTCCATTAGGGGCATATCATTATTTTTGATAAAACACCTATTTAAATCATCCTAATATCGCAGTCGCTTGTTCCAATGCTTCCAAATTGCTGATTCCTTCTAAAATACCTAAAGTATTCATACCCATCCAAATAATGTTTACAAGAACGGGAGCCATTGCATTGTGATAAAAAGCCGTAAGTAAGAGCCCTGTAGAGCCAATCAAACTGATTCCATGATATGTTGCAGAAGTATTAGATAGCCAACCTCTGGAAACTGCAGTAACTGCGGCCAATTGAAGGGCTCCTCCTGCATAACCTACGCCATCCATTAGAGTTCTACCATATTTTTCATCTAAATATTCTCTAAATCTTTCAGAATTTTTATAGCCCCAATAAGACAGCCCTGTAAATAAAAAAGTAACTCCTATTAAAGTAATTTTTTCACCCATCTAATCACCTAACCAAAAAATGCAAAACCGATATCATTATTGTAATTTGCAACCCAACCATTCCATAGAACAAAAGCACCCAACAAAATTGCCACAGAACCAAATCCCTTTTTTGGGAATCTGGCATTAGTAATAAATCCTATTGCCAAAATAAATCCTCCAATTACTTGAGTCTTATTCATATAATCACCTTGTTTGCAAAGTAGTCTTGACTTGCTTCAGAATCACCTACAATTCTATACTTTAGCAAAATTTCATATTCTCCCTCTGACAATGATGAAAAGATACTTACCGAAGATTTATCAACCATTAAAGTCGTGTTTGAATAAATTTTATGAATGCCATTATTGCTGAAATCTGAAACATCATAATATGTTCCATTTTGATAAAGTGTTACCATAATTTCTACTTCAACAAAACAATTTTCATCATTCGCCCCATCATGTTTCAAATCCCACTCAAAGAATAAATTATTTGATTCATTAGAAAGTGTAATTCCGTTAGAAACTAATGTTAAGTTTTCACAAGGCTCTGGCTCAGGTTCAGTTTCTGGGTGCGTAAATGGTAAATTATACCAATATCTTTCAATGTAATTAGGATTGTTTTCATCACCCCAAATTGCAAACCAAGCAAAATCATAATGAGTGATGTTAGCATGAGTAAAATTACTCAAAGTCAAAATGTGAACATCTTCCACATATCCTGAGATGTAATGAAGAGTAGTATTATATTGATATCCAATTTCATAACTTTCATTTCCAATCACCATGAACTGAACGCTAACATTGTAGCCTCCTGTTTCTTGACCAAAACCACAGTCAAGGTCATAAGCGACCATTGCATGAGTATCATTAGTTCCGAATTGAATGTCGTAAAGGTTGATATCACATTGTTCTTCTTCTTCTGCTTCCATCGTAACCCAAGCATTTGGACCATTCCATGAAGAGCCATCATTCGTGTAATATCCGATTTCAACATAATAACTTCCCTCTGGTAAATTCATAAAAGTTTCATCAACAAAAAATTCATCATGGAAATTATTATCAATAGTTCTTGAATCATAACCATCAATATTAATGTAAAAATAACCATCATTCATATGAACATCACATTTATTATCATCCATAAATCTAACTTGAACTTTCAAATCATTGTTAAAACCTTGTCCGTCATTATCCAAATCATAAATCGCTTCATTAAACCAAATCCAATTAGGTTCACATTCTTCTACAGGTTCTTCAAACAAATAGTTTTTGGGAGAGTCCCAATGCCATTCAGAACCATCATAAGATTCAAAGGAAGTGTGAATTGTATATTCTCCTGCAGGTAAATCATCAAATTGAAATTCTAAATCATAATTTTCAAAGAATTTAGTTTGGAATTCTTGTTCCATATCATAATGTTCTCCATCAAGGCTAATGTGAACTTCAAAATCACCCTCTAATTCATGTTCGCATTGGAAACTTGAAAAACTAATTCTCACATAAAGGCTATCTGGCATATTATCATCGGTGTAAGAAGTGTCATCCCATATCCAATTACATGGTGGACCTCCACCTCCGCCACCTCCTGTATCCCACCAACAAGAACCATCATCAAAGGTAGCCTCTGGATTATAATTTTCAGCATCTGGTGCGGTGCATCCTTCAATTTCATAGTAAATATCATCATCGGAAGCAGAATCATCTCCAAAAACATCAATGACACCAAAAGCCTCCATAGAACCTCCTGTAATCAAAAGAAATACAGGAACTAATGTCAAGGCCAATTTTTTAATATTGTCTGCCTTTCTTTGAAGAGAATCAATGGCTCTATCAACTACATCTCCTTCAAGAGTAGTTTCTACCTTAACTTCAGTTTTATTATCTCCACCATTAAGAACGGTATTTTCCGTAACTTGCTGATTGATGCTTTGAACAGTAGTAATCAATTCAGCGGCTTCCTTTAACTGAGTTACTAAATCTATATCTTTCTTTTGCTCATTAGATAAATTAACAACGCCATCATCCATTAAATCTTCAAGAACTGCTTCAACACTTCTGCCTGTGGCTTCAGCAATTACCTTTGCTTTTTCTTGAAGTTCTTCTTCTGGAATTTCTGTCATTTTAATCTCTCTTTTTCTTTTTAACATTTCCGGTCATTTCTTCAGAAGGCGAAACTACAATGTGGTGGTGGTCTGGTAAAAGAGGATTTCTTTCCATATCCGCTTCATGCCTAACCTTAATTTCATCCATAGCCCTTAAATGAGTGGCCTGTGCTTCATAATCTGAGAGTTGAGTTTGCTTTTCTTGATTCCATGTTTCAAGAATCTTAGTAACAATCAGTAGTGCTGGACCTCCAATGATTGCAAGAATTGAAACATAATCCTCAGATGAATTTAAATAGGTAGGGTCATAAGCCGTCAAGACAAAGAAACCTACTGCAAGGAGAACCCATGCATATACAATAAGCAATCCAGTCCTTTGCATTAATTTATCGTTATTGGTTCTTGAAGAAGTAGCCATAGACGATATATATTATTTTTGATACTTAAAGATTACTCAGAATCAGTAATTTCTTCAATCTTGTCTGTTGCTTCATCAATCTTGTCTGCAGTTTCTTCATCAATAACTCCAGCATCCGCCAAAGCATCCGCCAAATCATCAACTTTTTCAAACAAATCAGAATAAGATGATGCTGAAAGAAGACAAGCCAAACCTGCCGCTACAGGAGCATATACTGAAAGAGAATCTACTTGGCTAACTGCCGCTGAAGCACCCGTTAGTAAAGTAATTGCGTGTAGTCTGTAATCATTCAAGGAATCCTTATTGAGTTTCATAATAATTCCTTCTAATTCTTACTATTTAAAACTTCTTCATCTTAGGAGCCGTCATACCATAATCAGGAATGTAGAGGAAACAATTTTTAGGCTCTATCCATTTGAAAGGAGGATACATAGTCCTTAATTTCAAAGTGTTTTCATCAACCTTAGATACCAAAATGTCAAAATCTTCTAAAACAAATGCATAAGTATTCATTGTTGATTCATCCAATTTTTTCTCCTTGACATCCTGCATAGTAACGATTTTTAAAATTTCCTCTCCGTATTGGGTGTGAATTTCCTCATCCTTAATCTTCTGTTGTTGCTCCAAATGTAGCATAACTGAATAATTGTCATTATCAATAGCAGAATCCATAGCATTTTCAAAATATTCATTCATTTTTGAAAGATTAATTTCAAATCTTTGCTGTGCCTTGTTTTGCATTGATTCACCCTCCTCTTTAATTTTATTCCTCAAATAATCCACCTTTGATTTTCTGGTTCTTTTAACCAAATCAGGATTTTCTTCTTCAAATGTATTGATGATTGATAACCACTTAGGAGTCCAAGAAAAACACATCATGAGAAAATCCAAAGACCCTAAAGGCATCTTCACATCCTGAGTTTCATTGTGTTGCTTTAAATAATTAAACAACCTCTTAAAAGATTCTAAATCTACTTTAAATTGTTTTCTTTCAGATATGTCTAAACCTTCATAAAGGTCTCCTGTTTTATTCAAACAAACCATCAAACTTTCAATAAAATGAATGTCCATTACAACTTTATCACCATCTCCCACATTTACATTAAAATATCTGTCATTAACATCACCTAATGTTTTCAATAATTCTTTTTCACTCCACCCCTCTACAATAAATTCTTTCTTATTAAAATGGGGTTTGGGACTCAAAGTTGCATGATATCTAAAACTCATTTTTTCACCTCAAATTACAAATCAAAACCAAATCATAATCTTCATCATAAGTATATTGCGAAGATATATAATCTTTAACCTCGTCTAAAATCAATTCAACACTAAATACATCTTTATATTCCTTCAAATATAAATCATATTCATATTCAACTTTTAAAATTTCATCAGGATTATAATTAATACTCAAGCAAGAAACCTCCACATCTAAACCATGCTGACTAAATGCAGTAATTATAATATCCTCTATATCATAAGGGTCTTGCATAATTTTAAATTTCTGCCTTGATATCTAAAGGTTTCTATTTCAAATCTCGCAAATCCCACTCGGACAATCACTCTGAGCCGCACCAATAATTATGTTCTGAGACTCCAGATGTGAAATAGCCTCTTCAACACTTAGAGGAACCAAAGGCTCATTACCTCTACTGCCCGACCTGTATACCGTAGTTCCTTTTAACCTTGGACCATACTTTTGTAACAACTGCCCGTATTTTTCTACAGGATAATCTTGAGGAAGGTTAATTGTTTTACTCACCGCATTATCAATATGCTTCTGAACTACAGATTGCATCCTCAAGTGGTCTTCCACATCAATTTCGTGTGCGGATACAAATGATTCCAAGTTATATCCCTCCTCGTATAGTGTTTGGAAAAGAGGGTCAATGACTATCTCTTCTTCAATAACTCTTTCATTAGAACCTTCTTGGTTTGCATAATACCTTCTTTTATAACCGGGGCTAAATACAGGCTCAATTCCGCTTGAAGTTCCTGCAACAATAGAAGTAGTTCCTGTAGGGGCAATAGTTAATACTGCACAATTTCTAATTCCATACTCTCTAATTTTGGCTCTGGTTCCCTTAGTCAAGGTTTTACAAAAACCAGATTCTAAGAATTTATCAGCATCAAATGCAGGGAATGAACCTTTTTCTGCCGCAAGATAAGTAGAGGCTTCATAAGACCTCTTTTTAATAAAGTTGAAAATTTGTTCAACCTTTTTCCTTCCTTCGGTGCTATTATATTTAACACCGAGTTTAATAAGTGCGTGTCCAAGACCCATAATTCCTAATCCAATTCTTCTTACGGTTTGACAATTTTGCTCAATTTCTTTAAGAGGATAAATATTTACATCCAGAACATCATCAAGGAATCTTACTCCTACAGTAATCGTGTCTGCAAGCATATCCCAATCCATATCTCCTGTTGAAGCATCAATGTGTTCTACCAAATTGATGGCTCCTAAATCACAACAACCATATTCTTCAAGCCAAATTTCTCCGCAAGGGTTAGTAGAAATCAAAGGCTTGTGATACCAGATGTTGTTCATTTCATTCGCAAGACCGATATTCAAAATTCCCGGCTCTCCAGATTCCCAAGAGTTTTGAACAATTAAATCCCAAATTTCTTTTGCAGGAATCTTTCCTGTTTCCTTTCCATTCCATTCAAAATTAATATCGCCTTCAGACTTTACTAAATCAAAAAATTCTTGGTCAACCAATACAGAAACATTTGCATTTTTTAGTCTTTGGTCCATTTGATATTTAAACAAAGATTTCAAAATATCATCAAATTCACCACCAAATGATTCCACGATAGCATCCGCCTCATCCTTAGGCAGATTAGGGAAGGTATCCATTAGGAGAGGTCTAATAGTTTCTTGAGTCAATTCAAATTTGTTGAATTTTTTATGGAGGAATTCAAGAATATCTGAGTGGTCATATCTAAGACATTGCATCAAAGCAGTTCTTCTTCCACCTCCTGCCTTAATAACTTCTCCTGTTTCATTGATAATTTCCATCAAAGATACTGAACCTGTGGATTCTCCTCCCGTTCCTCTAATAGGAGTGCCTCTTGGTCTAACAGGGCTAAAATTAATTCCTACACCTCCTCCAGTCCCAGAAATAATTAACATATCGCTAACTGTTTTTCCCCAACCTTCTCTGGAATCTTCAGCAGGAACTACAAAGCAATTTAAAAGTTGACCCTTCATTCTTCCAGAACCATACCAAATTCTTCCACCGGGAATAAATCTGTTATGTTGCATAACTTTTGCAAATCTTCCAGACCACTTTTCTTTGTTTCCATTCTCTGCCAATGCAACATGATTTGCTACTCTTTCACAAGCCTCTGCAAAAGTTTCAGTTTCATTAATTGCGTATCTCTGCTTAAAAATTATCTCTGCAAATCCTGTTGGTTCATACATAGAAAAAGGGTTCTATAACCAACTATATAATAGTTTGCTATACATCGTTTTAACCTTTATATAGTAAAAGTTTTCAAGCGAAAATTTCGTAGTCAATAATCCTGTCTGTAATAATGTATCCTTCAATGACTCCGTAAACGGGATGGTATTTGGGCTCAGGAGGTGCGGGTGGTGTGTAAGTAGTTCTCTGCGAGAATTGACCTCCTCCCAAGAATCTTGAACCTTGAGGATAATATTCAGAAGCAAAATAATCCATGCCATAACCCTCTGCCAAATCTCCTAATTCCCAATCTTGGAAACTTTGAACTGCTTTTTGAGTCTTTGAAGACTTAGGGGGTTCTTGAACGGGCTTAGGAAGTTGTTTTTGAACCGTATTAGTTTTGGCTGGAGTGGGTGTAGTTTTCTTAGCAGGAGGAGTATATACCTTTTTCCAGATACCTCCTACACAAGCCAAATCGTCTTGTTCAGCACCAAGCAACCTTCCCATCAATACTGAATTTTCAATAATTACATTGCTATCAAAATCACACTCCATAATTCCATCATCTGAAACATCTTTGATTCCGAATTGTTTTAATCCTGCCATATCATAAATTCCAAATTCAGAAGTAGGCTCATAATTGTTTAAACAATAAATTACATCAGAATTCTCCATTTCAATTTCTGTAAAATTATTTGTAAATTTTAACCAATCAACCAAATATCTATGGATGTTAAGGTAAGATAAAATATAATTGCCAGAATTTGGATTTGTAGTAATTTTTAAACTCTCTGTTAATTGGTCTCTAATAACATCGGCAACTTCTGGGTAAATTCTGATGTTGCATAGATATTCTGAAATTGGCTCAGGTTCTTTAGGCTCTTCCTTTTTAGGCTCTTCCTTTTTAACCTCCTTCTTTTTGGTTTTTTTCTTCTCTTCATCTCCTATAAGAATAGGGTCTCCTTTATGTTTCTTAGAACTCATGTGGTCTTTAACTGCTCCAAGAGTTCTGAAACTCCTTGAACATTCAGGACATTTATACTTACTTTTTCTATTATATGTTTTTGATTTTTTTGAGGATTTTACCTTCTTGACTTCTTTAGGCTTATCAATTACAATGCAAGAGCCTTTTAACTTAGGATGCTTTTCAGCAAGATGTTTTCTACAATCTGCTCTCTTTTTAGACTCATCACCACAATGAGGACAAACATATACCTTAACCATTTTGAACACCTCTTGGAATATATTCTCTCCACTCAATTACTTTTGGTTCTGCTTCAAAAGATTCTGCATCATTTACCTCAGGCTCTTCATCTCTTCTAATAAATTCAAGGAATTCTAAAATTCTCTTTTCTCTAATTTCTTTAGCCCTCTCCTTAGTAGCCGCCGTAGTGATTGGACTGGTAATACACCTATATATATATTCAATAGGGATATTCATTTCAAACTGAGTTTGTAGAATCCATAGTTGAATTTCTGAAAGATATCTTGTATTTCTTCCAAGAATCTCATAGGTTTCATCACCGTCTTCATTAATTGATTGTTCAATTAGTAAATCAGTAGGGAGTAGGTTTTGTAAATTTGCATAATATCCATTTCTTCTAAAAATTGGCTTAAGAGAATTATTAATTAATTGAGGAGACCAAATATTTGCATTTCCAATCGCTTCATAAAATTTATAATCTGATAAGGTTTGTTGCCCTGTTTGTGTGTTGACATAAGTAGTAGGTTCAATAAAATTAATAATTTCAATAAGTGTTTGAGGAGTCATTTTAGGATTCTTAACTACTGATTCCACTACTTCATTCATTTGTTGTTGAGTGATGTTTAATCTCCAATCAGGAAGTTTATCTCCTTCTTTGGCTTCAAGCCCTTTATCAAAAATAACTAAGATTAAATCATCTCCCCACTTAGATTCAGGAGTTTCTCTCTTAGCAACATCTCTTTTGAAACCATAAAGGTCATCAAAACTTTTGTAAGTTTCTCCAGTAATGGTTTGAACTCCTTGTGATTCTGTGTAATAATCTCTATTGATTAGCAAAGAACCATCATCTTCAACAACAATAGACTTGATATATGAAACCACAGGCTCTGCATTGAATTCCCAAGAGTCTCCATTAAAAAACAAACTCCTTACTTTGTAAATTAAATGAGGATAGTTCAATACCATAGGCTCATCAACCAATGACATAGGCCTTCCCTTTTTAACATTCATAGGAGCCGCATTAGTAGAATTTGTAGGGAAATTCATTTTCTTCTTAGAATTGCCACCTCTCCAAAACTTAACAGAATTGGGCAATTTATCTAAAGTATTTCTTAATTGATACATTGTATCATCACCACCATGATAATCAGGTCTTGCGGCTCTTCTTAAAAATGAAGAATTTGAAAATAAGTCTTTCGTATAATCTTCATTTGTTGGCAATTCCTTAGAAAGTGTAGTATACCATTCTTTGAAAAGAGCCATATAGGTTCTGATGTTTAAATTATAATTTGACAACAATGGAGAAGGATTTTTATTTTTCCATTTTAATACTAAATCATCAGTAAGAGTAATTTTAGAATTTTCAATAATATTCATTTCAATCTCTTCATTAGTATCTTGTAAAAGATATTCAGAAGTAGCGGTTGCTAAGTTTTTATTTTTAGATAAAATATTTTTAATAATATTTGTGAATTCTGAATAATTTCCATCAAATGCATTGGAAACCTTAACCCATTTCGTAAGTAAGTCCATTTGAAGATATTCAGGAATTCTGGTATTGTATGCTAATCCACTTCCTAATTGATATCCTCCGCAAGCAGATTTTTCAAGAACTGATAAGTTTTCTGTTTGAGCATAGAAATAATCCCAATCTCTATCAAATACATCTTCAGGCATCTCTAATTCGCCAGTTCTTTTATTATAATATTTGCCAAAGGCAATTCCATAAACTGCATCTATATAATCATCAAATTGTTCTTTAAATCTTAGCCAATTTGCAACAACCTCTACTCCAATAGTCTTTAAATCTTCCACATTTTTAAGAATTTCTTTCATGGCTTTAATATCAATGCCTCTTCTCAAAATTTCTTTTTCAGGATTTCCTTGACCCCATTCATACTTCAAAAGAGTCTTATCTTCTAAATTTTGATAAATTGGATAGAAATTTCTCATGGTCAAGAAAGGATTTACAATTGTCTTATCTTGCTCTTTAGTGCTTTGCAACCTGTTTAATAAGGCAATTTTATTGATGTTTGGATTCTTTGCATAATCTGCATAAACTTGACCATTTCTAATATTAAATAAAGCCAAGCCTTTCCAATCATCATTCCATTCATTTGCTTCTAAAGGATACTCTAATACCTCAGGCCTCCAAGAAGCAACCTTATTTATAACTGCAGGAGATTGTCTTTGATAAATAGGGAATGAAATTTCTTTTTCATCAACCTTTATTTTTATATCTCTTAAACACAAAGGAACTGAACTTAACCCAACAAATCTTCCTCCATATTCATCTCTGTATCCCCAATCATCAAATTCTTGTAGGGGTAAGAAAGTAGCAATCAAGAACATATCTCTAATTCTTTCTACTTGCTTTCTGAACATGAGGTCTTTTGCATCACCCATGTTATATAAATCTGCTTGAGAGGTCTTATAAATTTTATCAAACAAAGTTACTAATTTTGAATAACTTCTTAAAGATAACTTAGGATTAAACAATAGATTTTTAATTGCTACCAATTGATTTCTATATTTAATATACGCTTTAGCACTTTTCGTGCTAATTCCCGGAACTCCATCATAAATTACTGAAAACACAGAGGATAATTTTTTAGCAGGTTTTAATCCTTTTACAACATCATCTACTAAAGCATCCAACATTTCAGGAGATAATGAAGTATACAAAGGTTGGCTATCTATAGATTGTCCCAATCCTAAGTAAATCATATATTCCATAGGAACTTCTTCACCTTCAATAGAAAATCCACTATGGATTCTTGAGACTGCTTCATGAACTTCTGAGGTGCATCTTGGATTTCTTAATAAACTAAACAATAAAGAATTGTTTGCTAATCCGTTATAATAATCTTCATCAAATATTTCAAGATTATCTAAAAGACCACTTACATACCCATAATCACAAACAGGAGAGTCCAATAAGAACCTCACTATTTGAGAACCGTTTGCAAAATCTAATGCTCTATTTAATAGCCTTCTTACAGGTGTTTCATAAATCCATAATACTGGATTTTGAGCCAAAGCAAGTAATGCTTGTTCATTTCCATAATTCAATACATAACCTGCATCTGCATAAGATAAAGTTTCATCACTCGCCATGACTGCCAAAGCATTTGCATTTCCAACATCTACTTCGCCTTGTCCTTTCAAGAAAATCTTTGAATCATAATTAATTCTAACCTTTCCAGCACCAGCCTTGTCTGAATAACCCATGAACTTATACGGAGTTTTACAAGATTCGTATTCAAGATATCCAGAATCTTTTAGAATTTGACCAATAGCCCCTAACAAAGCAAAACCCCAAGGAGATTGTCTGGGGTCTTTAGGATAAACTTGTGCTTCAACACCAATATCTACTCCTACCCTATCACCAGATTTATACTTATCACCCCACCTTAGGATAAATCTTCCAATTTCTTGCCTGTATGCTTCTTCTCCTGTTTTATAAACCCAAACAATACAATTGCCATATTTAATATCTGAAACTGGACCTTCAGCATAGCAACCATCCCAATTCTCACAAGATTGATTTCTTTCACTCCACCTCCTACCAGTAGATTTTGTCAACATTTCAAAAGGATTTGTAGTAATCCATAGAGTATAATTACCACCTGCTGATTGAGGCCACGATGGACCTCCTGCCCTACCTTCTTCAGGAGGCTTAATTCTTTCCATTCTTTTTAGGAGTGGCTTTTCTCTTACTTTCTTTAATAGGGAAGATACTGTAATTTTCTTATATGTTTCAACCAATTTATCCTCATTGACTACTGTTTCTCTAATTTCAGGAACTGGTAATTTTGAAAAGAATTCTGAAAATGCTTCTGAACCCTTGTCATCAAACATATCATTTTGCTCAGATACAGTTTCCATAACTATCTGTTGAACTTGTTTAATATAGGGTCTTAAAATTGCACCATGTTTACTCATTACAACTCCTAAGCCCCTCTTAGGATTAAGTTGTTGACCTGTAGAATCAATCGCTGAAGCGATTTCATAATTGATAATTGTTCCAATTTCATCTTCACTTTCAATTTTAGCCTCCAATACCTCTGGCTCAAATACTACATAATGCAAAAAAGTAGTGTCTTCAACACCTAATGGAAACATATATTGAATAGGCTTCATAGAGCCTGTTGCAGAAATTTCAGTAATTGCCTTTTTATCAGTAAGAGGGTCGTATTCTGAAAGATAAACATCTTCAGACAATAATTCCAAAAATCTGTCTAATGTATTTTGCCTTTCCACCAAGGTTTCTTCATCAATGGCTTCTACATCATACCATCCCGTAATGTTTTCAAAAACTCTCCATCCATTGACTTCAGTATTTGTAAAATTTTCTACTCTGTATCTTAAAGCCTCTGGAAGTTGCTCTTGCATCCTATTTACATTCCCAGAAGGAACTGTGCCATTTGGCATTTTGATGGTTCTGTTGCCTTCATCCGAGTAATCATGACCATATTCTCTAAAAATACTTGATTTTTTATCATGTTCAAATGTTTCAAAAGATTCTTTAATCATATTAAACCATTCTGCGGCTCTTTCATATACCGTAGAAGGATTAGTTCCAGTTTCAGACCAATCATATTCAGGATTGTCTGGAAATATCTCTTTAACAGACTCTCTCTTTCTATAAGAAACATTAGAACCCTGCGACATAGTTTTTGATTTATATTACTACTACATAAAGATTACTCTTCGTTTGCTTCAGTATTTGCAAGAATATATTCATTGAATTCTTCTGCCAAATCCATCCTAATATTCTTAATAGTCTGAATAACTACTTCCATAACCGAATTCTCATATAGAGTATACAAATAACTCACAGGCAAATCAGGATACGATAAAATCCTCAAATATGTTTGTTGGTCTAAATCGTTGAGTGTCAATTCATACCTACTTAATTGGTCGTTATTGATAGCCAGAGTAATATCTAAAAACTCTCTGCTCAATTTTAGATTCTTCCATTGAATTTGATTGAAAAGCGAAGTTGCACCTCCTTTCAAAATAATTTTAGAAATTCTGTTAAGAACTCCTTCACTTATCATACTCAATTCATCCATTACTTCTAAAACAATTTTTGCAGACATGGTTGCAGTATTTTGTTGAGGAGTTTCTGGAGCATCAATCCTGTAGGTATTCGTATACCAATCAAACAAAATCTGATAAGGTGAATTTCTTTTAACGAATGCTTTGGTAATCATTTCCATTTTTTTAGCATCCCATGAATATCTCCAAAGAGGGATTTCTACATCTGCTTGAGGAGGATTAAAATCAGTAAACATAAACATATTGGAATAAGTCCATTTTTCAGGTTCTCTTTCTCCCTCTACATATAAAAATTGTTCATCAGGGTGGCTTCTTTCATAGTGTTCTTGTAATTCATCTTCTGAAAGTCTATAGATTTCCTTTCCATTGTTTTCTTGACAATAGGAACAAATGTATTTCTTAACAGGAGGTCCTCTACTATCTTTTTGAATGTGGTCAAAGAATTTATCCATATTATAAACCTTATTCTTAAAAGCAGTCCTTACAGGCAAATTAGTTTCAGAATCAATTTCAACCAAAGTCCCTGTAATTACAATATCATCTCCTTTAATCTTTGTTTTATCAAGATACCAAATTTGGTTTCTTAAATAATCATCTTCGGTGAATTTAAAGAAAACTGATTTTTTATCCGTAATAGGAATTGGATAATCAGAAATGCCTCCTGTTCCTGTGAATAGATTCAATTTAGAATAAGGAGAGAAAACTCCCTTTTTCGTAGTTCCTGCTCTCCAATATCTAATCCAATTTGAGTTTGCTTGAAGAATTGATTGAACTTTCTTTCTTCCCTTACTTCCTGTCAATGACATAATAGATTGCTCTTCTGCAGTAAAATTATGGTAAAGCCTATCAACATCTGGATTAACTTCTAATTTAAGAATGTCTGTTACTAATTGCCAATTCTTGTTGAATTCAGCAGTAGAAAGTGAAGGATTAGATAAACATTCTGCAGGGTATTTACTCAATAAAGAATTAGCATAACCTCCTAATCCCCTTCCCGTAAGTAATTTGGCAGGGCAGTTAGGGTTCAAAGCAATATCTCTTTGCAAATTTTCATATCTTGTTAAGAATTCCATAATTCCTCCAGAAAGGGATGGATTTAATACTGCGGCTTTTTGAATGTTGCTTAAGTATTCTGAATAATTCCCTTGATACTCTAAAGAAGATTCAACCCAATTAGGATTTGAATTGGGCATCCCTAAAATATTATATTGTAAAGGCTCTAATAGATTAGGATTCTTAATCAAACCTACTTCTCCCAATACCTCATTTCCAATGACTACTTCTCTTAGAATTCCGATGTTGCATTGAGATACCATTTCATCCCATGCCTCAAAATCATCCATG
>CENS01061073.1_pt1 | contig 19891 bp, 31 predicted proteins | sample 530201 | NCBI WGS metagenome assembly CENS01 (sample SAMEA2619747, study PRJEB7988) | marine metagenome | biome: marine biome (ENVO:00000447); feature: surface water layer (ENVO:00002042); material: "saline water (ENVO:00002010), including plankton (ENVO:xxxxxxxx)" | depth 5 m | reverse complement strand
TTGCATCCACCTTAAATGTTGGATTCACATTGGCAGTTTCTGAATTAAGTCCGTATCTCGCACCGATAGTGTAATCGAAATACCATTTGCCGTCTACAAAGATACCTTCTCTTCCGTGAAACCTATGCCCCTCGTTTAGATAAAGAGACCTAGCCTCTCCACTTATTCTCTCTAAATCTAATTGAGATTGCTCCGCTTCAAGAATCTCTCCTGATTCGTCAAATAATATTCTACAGTCATTGTCTTGAAGATATGCCCTAGCACTGTTTGCTTGAATATTCTCCGTAAGAGGGAATAATGTTCCGTTTATGTACAATGAAACTCTAATCCAATTTACAAAGTCACTTGGTAATACAAATCTAAGATTATCGCAAACCTCAAGCTCCAAGGCCTTAACTTCCTTGAAGGCGTCATAGTTTAGCTCCTGAATACCACGCTTAGCATAGAATATAACCTGCGACCTAGATACATTCGCCAATAACTGATTATTACCAGTATACATCATCATGAAGTTGTTGACGATGTCGGTCAAGGGAACATATTGATATGAACCCCAGTTGGCATTCTCAGGAGTGTTACCTGAGTTCTCGTAATATTGATATCCTGTTAAATATGGCATTATCTATCTTCGTTTGCGTTCATGGAAGCCAACACTGCTGTGTCCTTGTAGAGCTGATTCTCTCTTATTGACATGCCAGCCAAGGTGGCAATCTTAGCAATAAGATAAGGAATCTCTGATTCGGGTAACTCAAAGTCCTGAAAGTCTGATGCCGTGGCATCAAATATCTCCTGCCCCTGTGCAGCACCAACAGTGACACCTGTCCACTTAGGGTCTAAGGGGTTTCTAACGTACTGAGAAACTACGCTTCCTGAATTATTTATTGTGTTAGGATACATAATTATGTTATCCGCCTGCATTAAGCAAGATGGAAAAGTGGTAGTTGGTGCTGTTAGATTAGATGCCGCTAGATTCCAAGCTCTAGAAGGGTCTTGTAATTCAATCTCAGCATACTTTGTTGGATTAAACACTTTGTATGCCTCACTATTGGCAAATATGTCCTCAGTGAGCGTTAATGTTGTTGCTGCAACCTGAGAAACAAAGGCCAGCGTATTGTCAGTTGTATTCACTACCAAGTCTCCTACAGATACTGTATTAGTAAATGTTGCGCCTGTATCTTCAAGAACTCCTGAGCCAGACCCAGAGGTAGAAGTTCCACTAGCCTTTTGTGTATTGTAGTAGAATAGCTTATTTAAAAGATAAAGGTTTGTTGGCTTGTCGTAAACGTGACCTGTATTGCCAAGGGGGGCGATTGTAGAAAATATTTCTATAACCTGGCGTTTTCTCTCAGCCAAGTCTGCATAATCATCATTGCTAGCAACCGCCTTGGCCACTGATTGGTTTACGGAGACCCTTTTGTTTTGCTTGTTAATCTGAGTATTGTAATCGTACATATACTCCTTGAATATCTCTAGTTGTGCCTGTCTTGCGAAGTGGTTGAAGTCAAGCCTTGAGATGTATCCGTAGTTGTTTTTATTCGCTATAGCGAGTACAGTTTGACGAACCTCGTTAATCATAACGCTAAAGATACAAAATAAAAAAGGGGTCGAAACCGACCCCTAATTAAATTAAATGACGTGTTGCTTAGAAAGCATCTACACCAAACACCTGTACACTAACACCCGACGGTATTGCAACCGCAACAGGCTTTGCTCTGTAGTCGCTTTGAAGCGACTCCACAATTGCTGCGTTAATGTTATCGACAAAAGCTTGGTTAAAACCTGTCCCTCCCAATTGTAATCCTAGCCCCTGGTCTGCGTAACCTGCGCCTAAACTGTCTCCTGAGTAAAGTTTTATTTGACTAGTCGACCCTGTGGTAAGTTTAGCTATTAATCCTGTACCTATAGGACACAAGAATTTGCCATTAATTGTTGTTTCTATAGAAATATACTTCATCATGATACTAATATTTAAAAATTAAAGCTCTTCGTAAACAATATCAAAACTCGTCACAGCTGCCCCTGAGGGGATGGTAACTGCATGAGCAACTTCTCTCCAATTGCTTGTGATTGCTCTCTCGATAGCATCATTGATGTTATCTGTAAGAGCCTGAGTCAATCCTGTTCCTCTCAGTTGAATGTATGACCGCACCTGCTGAAGACCAGTTTCTGTGCTGTCTGCATCAAGACCTTGTATGTAAAATAAATTACTGGTCGTTGCGCCATTGTGTTTAGCAAAGAGCCCACTGCAAAGTGGTATGTGTATGACTCCATCATTTGCGGAGTCAATGGTAATATACTTAACCATGATAAAAAAATTTTGGTTGTTAAAAAATACTATGCAAATATAAGTAAAATAAAAAAGAGCCCCGAAGGGCTCTCTAATCAATCATTATGAACATTTAGCAATTCAAATATATAGATAAATATTTACTATTCATCCTTTTTCTTCGATAATTGTTTTTCAAACATATTTAAAAGATCACCGTCCTGCTGGAACAATGATACCACAATGTGCTGTGGATCTTCTCCATAAGGAACACTAGTGAACTTCTTTTTGTTACCCGGAAGGTTGAAGTAAATATCTTTATTTTTATTACGCATTGACAACAAGCCGGCTTCAAAAACCTTAGCCACAATATCTTGAATCTCCAGCATTGGATCTTCTAATGCCTCTAAAAACTCAAGCGGGTTATTCTTGGCGAACAATATAATGTCACGCTTTAATTCAGCAGATGACATCTTATCTGTGTTTAGTCCCAAAAATACACGCCCAAGCGTCTCCATAGTTTGAATGTCTAGCTTTTTTGCAGCGATTAGCGCATCTACCTCCGCACTGATAATATCCAATTCTTCTTGAGCATTTTTTTCATTGTCAAGTTCCGTAAATATCTCTCCATTGCCTGGATGAAGATCCATAAATTTTTGCAAAACAGGATTAGTGCTTGAAACGTGAAGAAATCCATCCTTAAAAATGATTGGCTCTAAAATGGCGTTGCCATCCTGCTCATCTTCAAATGGACTTTTTTGGTTGCGAGCATATCTAAGGGCTCTGTTTGTTGTTCCGTCAAAGTGTAATAAAGGGCTTCGGTGTGTGTGTCTTGAAGCCAACAAGAAGTTTAGGGGTGCTCTATCTTGCGTCAGCACGTATATTTTATCTTTCATTTGATTAGAATTTAAAAAAGGGGGAGTTGCCTCCCCCTTGGTTAGTTAAGAAATATTAGTTCTTAAAGATAACGAAGTTGTTAGCTCCCATAACACAAAGCGCACGCTCTGATAGGAAGTGAACCTCCATTGCATCGATATCAGAAGTCATTGCACCACCAGCAGAACCAGTGATCCAAGTCTTGTATCTTCTATCTTCAGCTTCTGAAGCACGGTATCTTACGTGTAAGAACGGACGTTGAGCGTTTTTGCCAAGAATTTGGTCGTAAACAGTTGTAGAACCAGCAGGTACAAGAATACCGTTGATGTTTCCAGCTTTTACGCCTCCTCTCATAGTGGCATCGTTCAAGTATTTCCAGTCAGTCTTGTAGAAGTCATAACCTCTTCGGAATCCTGAGAATCCAAGGTTTAATGCCATCTCTTCGTCGTTGTCGAAAAGACCATAAGAAGTACCTCCCGCTCCGTAAGAATTCTGTGCAGCAAGCATGTCGTCAATGTCGAAAGAGAACTGTCTGTTTAAGAACAATACGTTTTCTTCGATAGCACCTTGCTTGTCAAGAACCTGAATAACAGAGTCAAAGTCAGATAGAGTAGTTGGATTTCCACCGCTCCAAACATTTCCTCTATTCTCTACTGCGTGGAATAATCCCTCAGAACCACCAGTCTGTGATAATGAAGACCCAGCAGGTAGTGAACCGTATGCAGAAGTGCTTAATGCACCAGCAGCACCCGAAGCAGTTTCAACAGGAACAGCTTCAACCAAAGCAGTCTCCAAGTAGTCTTCGAAACGAAGTCTTGTTTCGTGCTCTGACTTTAGATACCATAGGTAACCTGTAGCACCATTCTCAGTTGTAACTTCTACCCATCCGATTTGAGCCATGTCAGAACCAGCTACATCGTATCTGTCCTTAAGAATGATTGGCTTGTTTTCGAAGATGTTATCTTCAGCTTCGATAGAGCCAGACATTCCTCCTTCACCTTTTCTGAACTCAGAACCGTAAACAAATGCGGTAACTGTAGAGCCTGTAGTGATAGATGGAGTAGCGGCATATGGAGCAACAGTGATAGTAGCACCAGATACAGCAGTAACGATAACCTTGTCTGTTTTGGTAGAGCCAGCAGCCTCATCAGATACAACAAGAGTTTGTCCAACTCTTACTGGAACAGATGTAGGAGAACCAGATACAACAACATCAAATCTTTGAGTAGTACCAGAACCAGTGAAGTTGTTCGCAGTAGCACCTTCGAATTTAACGTGTAGACGACCTTGCTCTGCCCATTTGATAAGATCAGAGTTAGTTGGCATCTCAGCACCTACCATTCTCAAGAAAGAAGCAACGCTTCTGTTTCCATAACGCTCAAATTCCTTTTCATAAGTATCAGGTAGATACTGATCTAAGAAATTAAAGTCAGTGATATAATTGGTTGGCAATGCAACCTTACTTCCGTGTGGGGTTAAAGACACAGACCCCGCCTGTAATGAACCAGCCATGTTTTTTTGTTTTTAGCTTTTTTTAATACTTTTTATCCTTAAGCTCTTGCCTCGACCTGAGTCTACAGCTCGAACCTTGAACCCTCCGTCAGAAGTTGATTGGGGAGATTGACGAACATCCATTTTAATATTCTTCGCACGCCTTGCATCGCCTTCTATGGCCTCGGCCCGCCCTTGTTCATAAAAGAACTTGGCGAATTTATCAGGGTTCATGGCCACTGACAATGCCTTGTGGTATCCTGAAGCATCATTAAGAAGCCCATCCTTATCTATAAACTTACCTATGAAGTTGTATATGTCAGATTGAGCCTTTTGCAAATCCTTCACTGAACCTGGAGAGTATGTATAAGGCTTGTCGTCAATACTGAAATCAAAACCTTTGAAATCATTACTGAACACCTCAGAAGTTTTTTTCTTAAACCACTCGGCTTTTCTTTCCGCTTCTTGCCTCTCGTTATCGGCATCGTTAAGGTACTTTCTATATTGCTCCAAAGCACTTTTGTCCTCATTGGATAAAGCAGCACTTGACTCAAGGGGAGCTTTGTATTTCTCTCTTTGGGCATCAAAGTGCTTCTTTGCTTTAGCAAGTTCCTTTTTTCTTTCAATCTTTTTGGACTTTATCTCACGCTCTTCCATCAAATCTTCATCCATATGAAATTTATCATATATCATGTCCTCGATGTCAGAACGATCAAGCCCTTCCTCTGTTTCCATGTAGTAGTTGAGAAGTAAGTCGTCATCATCCATTTCGTCAGAAGACCTATTAAGCCTCACAAAGTCATTCATGCCTCTACCAGTTTCTTTCTTGTACTTGTAGTATGCGGCAACATCCTCTGGAAGGTCTTCAGACTCACTCCTTTCAGCTACCAACTCGTCAAAAGAGTTGATTGTTTTACCATATCTTTCAGATATATATGAAAGAACATCTTCGTCACTAAGTGACTTATCTTCTTGAACTTGCTGCGCCTCCTCCTTGGGTTCTTCCGTTGGAGCTGACTCAACAGGCTCTTCAATTTTAATTTCTTGCCTCTGAGATTGTTCGTGCTTCTCTAAAAGCTCCTTCTCAATCTCCTGAGTTGACTTTGCCTCGTCAGAGCCAAGGTCTCTTACTTTTATTTCCATAGATTAAATTTTACTCAAAGTTAGCACTTTCTTCCATATTCAAATCTTGTATCATATTTGGAAACTGCATTTGAATTTCTGACTGCTTGTCTTCAAAGCTCATTGGAGGAAGATTGTTTTTCCTTTGGTTGATTAATTTTGATTGCTGAGTGTTTTGCCTATCTATTCTTTTTTCCTTACCAGCCTCTTTCATCTCATCTCTCTTTTCGAGTTTGGATTCCTTTAGTTCAGCGATCTTGTAGTCAAACTCAAACTGCCTAGCCATCAACATTGACTTCACCTCAGCCTCACGCATAGATTTCTCCATATCTATCCTTGCCTCATACGCCATCTCCTTAGCACGCATCTGTGACTCTATCTCTTTCATCTGCATCTGCATCTGCATTGATGCTTGTTGCTGTTGCATAGCTATCTGAGACTGCATTTGCTGTTGCATAGCCATATCCTTCTGCTCCTTCTCAGCTTTCTTCGTTTTCTTAACCTTCAAGAGTTGATTGGCAATCTTTGTGTTCTTAACCTCTCTTATGTCAATGGCATCTTCTAATCCTATATCACCCTTTTGAAGAGCAACCTGAATATTTTGTTCTAATTGCATTTTCTCTTCTTCATCAGGAGCAACCTCAATGAATATACCGAAGTCGTACATGTAGTAGTCAGAAATGTCTTTTATTATCTCAGACTTGTGTCTACCAATCTGCATCGCTATCTCTTCAGCGTGTTCCATGTACTCCATTGCATCTGAAAGCCGTATAGATATGCCTTGAGACAGTTCTCTTGTCATAAAGTGAGATGCATCCAATATATGTCTTGTTGCCGTGTTTGAGTTTGCCGCTGCAAGTTTTTGAACGCCAACCAAAGCATTGGAGTCAGGAGTAGACCCATCTCTAGCCTCATTAAGACCTGTCACGTCCCTAATCATTCTTAGATAGTGATTGTAGTTATTAATGAGAGCTGCCATCTTACTCTGACCCGAATGACCCGTGATAGCCTGAATAGGTACTCTAGCGTTATTAAAATCTCCATCTTGTGTAAATGAACGACCAATAACAGATCCTGTTTGGAAATACAGCCTTAGTGCATCCTCAGGGTTGTATGCTGCTCCCGTGCCTAAATCAACCTCATTCAATCCATCAGCATCAATGAAAACTCCATCTGGAGTCATTCGATTCATAACCTGCTGTAACTTAAGGTGCGTGATCTGAATCAAGTCGGCAAACGGAATCATTCTTCTAACTAAAGACTCAACGTTGCCTTTGTATAGTCTAGGAGCAACAGCAACATAATTTGGCATGGCGTGCTGAGAGGCAGACTTTGGCCTAACCATATTCTCCATAAGATTCCACTTGAGTACGATGTTCGTACCCATAACCATAACACCCTCATACCAAACATCAATAGTTTTTTCTACCACCTCGAATCTACCCTCCTCTAGCATTTCTTTTGGTGGGTTGAAGTCGGATGGCTTCTCAATCATCCTTACGGATCCATTCTCTCCTATCTTTTTCTTGTACTTAAACGTGTGAGTAGTTTTGTAATTGAAGTATAGAAGTGTCGCAGTGTCCCGGTAAAAAGTGTCGTTGTTGTAATACTGAGATACATTATAATAATCATACCAGCTATGACTGTGTTGCGAAATTTCCTTAAGGTCTTCATTTGTTAGAGATGGGTCAATTTTAATTAGTTCTGATATCGGCACTGTTTTGACCTCTCCCCAGTAGAAGCAATCCTTGAAATACGGATCTTCAGTGTAACTATGAATTACATTCGCAGGATCAACATATTTAACCTCTACGCCTGATCCTTCATTAAACTCGTGTTTTGCCACTCCCATTCCGAGAACAGTAATATCATAGTTTACTCTTTTCTTAAGGTCTTCGTAAAAGTTATCCTCTAGAACTGTGGATATAGCAGTCTCAGCAGCAATCTCAATAGATGGCTTGTACTTTAACTGCATAATTAAATCTAACTCCTCATCACTCTCAGGTAATTCTCCTTCATTGAAAGTGTATGGGTTGATTCCAAACTGAGCCTGTAGTTCATCTAGGATTGGCTTGGCCAACATCTCCGATCTCAACCTTTCTTGGTATGTGTTTCTTTTATATATTGATGTTGGATCTTGTGCTTTAACTTTCACATCAAACACCCTATCAGACATTCCATTAACAACAATATCGACGAACTTTGGGATAATAGGTACGGGAGTCCAATCTAGGTTTAGATAGCTAAGATCTCCATCAACTGCGATTTCTTTTTTATACTTGGCAATAGACTGCTCCCCACGAGCATATAGCCTTAAATTATTAAACTTGCGATACCTGTCATAGTATCTTCCGTTATTACCATCTCTCCTAAACCATTCATATTGAATCGCCTGCCCAATTCTCAAACCATACTCCGGCGTTGCCTTCTTTTCGTCGGAAACAAACTGGTCGGGGAAATAGGCTGATGGTATATCTACATTAACTTTCTGCATCTATCTTAATAATTGGCTAGTATTACCCTTGTTATTATACCTTGCAAAGTTAATCTTTATTTTTGATTGTCTGACTTCAGGCTTATATAGGTGTTTTTGGTTGGCCATAATTGCCAATCCCGAACTAATAGATGCGTCATACTTGGTTCTATTATTCACATCAAACTTAGCCCAATCCTCAAGAGTTTTGTTAAATGGCATTGATCCTATATCTCCTGCTTCCCTATACTCTCCCGTCATGTCAATGCCAACATATTTTTCTATATAAGACTCTATAGCTGATGCGTGAGCCTGCTTTATGTCCTCGGATGAGTTGGGTATGCCCCCTATCTCTCTTTCGGTCTTAGAGAGTTTGTTAGAAGCCTTATCGGGCCTATTCATAGAAAATGATCTGTACCCTCTGTTCTTAAAATGATATAGCAGCCTTGCCTTATTGTTCTCCGCAAGTATTGGCATACCATAAAACACACACGCCATAAGAACATCTTCAAAGAACATCTCTGCTGTTTGGGGTCTAGCGATATATTCCAAGAAGAACTCGTTGGAAGGCCCCTCGTCCATATGAAACTTAGTAAGCCCATGAAGAGCACCATTAGACGCTCCGCCACCAACAGTCCCTGAAATATCATACGGGTCGCATCCAAAAGATCCTATATGCTCATTGCCTGGATATCTTCTCCCATTCCTAATAATTACATTGTTCTGCAAATGCGCTGGAGGAATCCAAGACAGCAGAAACCTCCCATTGTTATCAGGAGTCCAAACCACCTTGCTATCAGGCCCATCCTTCCAATAAAACTTACCTCTCGTTATGTAGTGTTCTTTTATGACAGAATCATTATAGTCTATCTGCTGATACAGTTTGGTTAGGTTAAATATGGATGACTTACTCTCGTCCCTAAATGCGTGCGACTCCGTCCTTGGAAACTGACGATAGAATTCGTTCAATGCATTCCCATCAGACTTTAAAGACTTTACCTCGTTATCCCAATACGTAATAGCACCCGTAGATATCATCTCCCCGTCAACGCCCTCTAGATCAACGGCAGGATCATCAAACACTGGCCATCCAAACTTATTTATATACCCCTCAAAGTTCCACTCCATTGGAATAAACAATGAATACAAGCCACTTTTAGTTTGTCCATTAGGATTTCTTGTGGCAGGATCTGAGTCCGTATACAGTTTCTTGAAGTTGTCACCTCCCTTGTTTAGTGCGTTACAGGTGGAGCCCATCATACACTTGCCAACGACACGACTACCTAGCCTCAAGCAAGTCTTGGTTACACGCCAATTGTTAAGAATGTTCTCGGGCTTCTCCCATTTACCACTCTCGTCATGTACTAGTAGTTTCAGTTTCTCACCATCATAACTGTTATCTGCCGTGTTCTTCCAGTCAATAGTAGTGTCAAGGCCATCCATATCGTCATCCATAACCTCGTGCATATTCTTCTTGGTAATCTTTGATGCAGGCACACGAAACGCTAGTTCAGTCTTCGGCTTATCCATACCATCCTGAATAGGCTTGAAGAAAAATGGATAATTATTGGCTATCGGCACAATCTTGTCCACGAATAACTTCTTGGCGTCACTACCTGTTTTTGATAGCACTCCAAGTCGAGAGTCCTTGGCTAGAGTTCCGACATTTACAGATTCCGAAGCTCCCATAAATGAAAAACCTGAGCGCCTGATCTTTAAGTAGCACATGCCAAAACTTCTCTTGTCCGCCTTGCAAGCCTCCCAAAAGATGTAGAATATTCTGTTGGCCTCCCTAAATTCAGGATAACCAACATCAATCTTAGTCCACTGCAAATACATGTAGTGTGATCCTGTTAGGTATGTTGGCTCACCATGATTCATATACCAAAAGCCATTCTCCCTATTATCAAACTCTTGCTCTATGTAGTCAACCCACATAGACTTGAAGTCAGACAACATCTCATTCCATTGGAAGATTGACTTTATTCTACTCAATTGCCTAGGATATTCTTTACGCTCCCAATACTGCTCGTCTTTCTTTTTGCTCCTAGAGTACACCTCCTTAGGCTGTTTAGGTAGACCTATAATAAGGCCATTGATATTATACACTTGTCCTAGCGTACCATCCTTTGAGATGATTATAATATCGTACTTTTCATCGTAGCCATACTTCCAGCTTTTTCCCTTGTTCTTCTGCCTTATAACTTGCTTGGGGATTCCTGAGTCTACAACTCGATATAAACTATTTTGATCTTCGTTCAGCAAAACCTCTAGTTGAACTTTTAATTTCATTAAGTGCCTCTTTCTCCGCCTCGATTCTTGATAGTATCTCGAATGCATCGAATATGGCTAATTTCTTTGTTGCAGCAGCATTCTTCAGCCTATCGGCAGCTAGTTCATCGTCAGGGTCCGGCTTGATAATATTTTCCTCAGCCACTTTGATTAACTGCTGCACGGCCTTATACCCTGCATCAATAATTTTTTTCTTTATCTCTGAAGTGTTCGCTATATTTTTTGTCCCAACTCCAGTCTCTTGTTTTTTCGAATTGCTCATATATCCAAATTGCGTCGGGGCATCGCTGCCATCTGTACTTTCCTTTTATCCTTTTCAACTTGCATCCGCATTGAAGCCACCTTTCTATTTTTTCCACTGAATCGTAATGTTCTCGGTAAACATCCTATATAGCTTTTCACCCTCTATCCTAAACTCATATTCACTATCTGGAGTAAATGAAATCCTATCTCCAACACTTAGTCCAAGTTTAATCAGTTCATTATTAATATAACGAATATTACCCACTAATGGCTGTTCTGACAAAGGATTAAATACCCAAGAATGTTCAGGCCCTATTGGCTCTATAAAGCAGTATTTGCCTGGAGCCTTCCACCCATCACCCTTATCGTATAGGAAAAACTGATCGTGATCAACCAAGAATTTATCATCCTTTAAGAAAGATCGACCACTTCGCCGTCTCCCTTTCATATCATAGTACGTTCTGAAAACATTGTGATGCACAAGTATTGTGTCACCGACCTCTACGTCGCCATCATAATTTATTGGAACTGAAAGGACCTCTGCCTCTCTGTTTGTAACCGTATGGTCTTCAGGAGATATGCTTAAAATAAAATCAACGTCACCTATCTTCTTTGTGTTGTTGTATCTCCGTCCGCCTTTAGGTTTAACTAAAAACGAATGAATTGATTGCATTTAAAAATTTATATTATATTCTACCGATACCGGCATTGTTGGCCCAAAAGATTTCCAAAGCAGAACCTCGTCACCCTTTTGAATCCATATCTTATACTCAGCACCCTCTAAGTCTATAAGATGTATTTTATATCCACCGCCTAGCACATCCTGTCCAAGGATATAGTGCATCGCACTACTCTTGTAGTCCGCCCCTATTGAAATTTTTCTTATTTGCATTACACTTCTGTTGCAATAACATTTAAGTGGGCTAACGTGAAGTTGTTTGACCCCGTAATGTTTTTTACCCTAACCTGAACAAAATCGTCCTTCGCCAAACTAACCAAGCATTGAAAAGGAGTAGACACAGCCTTGCCTCCACTAGATGTCACTGAGTCCTGCTCGCTAGATGTTATTATCGATGTGTTCTTGAAAAGAGCAAAGTGTATTTCATTGTTGTTACTTGAGCTTCCACTGCAAGTTGCCTCAACCTTAAATGTTTTCGTCTCTGCTCCCGTGTATGTTATCTTGTTGTTGGCGTGAGTTAGGTTGCCGTTTGAAATGTTGCTGGTTGTTGTTGTGTTTAGAACGAAAAAGTCAGAAGTGTTGGTTATTGAAGTAACAGCATTAGATGTTGCATCAAAATACTCCATGTGCTCGCCAGTTAGCCCAGCAATCTCACCTACCTTGAATGTTTTCGTGTTGTTAGAGTCGCTTATATCAGTCCCAACAATAAGGTCTCCCGATGCAGGTATTACCGTAGCGTACTTTGAAGTATCAGATATCTTTCCCATTTTTTACTTTTTCGTATGTTCTCATTCCGCTTAGACCAAGCATTGTTACAAGGACGGTTATTAAATGGTCCATCTGCACAGGCTCCCCCAAGCGTTCTGTGAAGATAACAATAATATCTCTAGCGATGAAGTTGTATAATAGTGCCAACCCACACACCCAACCTATAGTTGGTCTCCAGCCAGCACGAAACATCTCCCAACCTTTACTCTCCAGAATTGAGTTCGTAAAGTCTTTCATCAAGTCTGTCGATTTTAGTATTCATTAAGTCAAGCTGTTTTTGAATTCCGTCAAGAGAAACTTTAATCTCTTCAGCGGATATTTCCTGCGGAGGCATCTTCTTAGCCTCGTCTATTTCAGCTTTCAATTCAAAGTATGCCACGAATACTGAGAATATAATTCCCATTATCCATACAAAGGTTGACATTGGCATGCCGACAACGGTCTCTTTCGTTATCAGTTTCATGCCCTTAAAATTAATACTTTTTTACCATTGTAAAAACTTAGGCGAGTAGTGAATACCCACACCTATGTAATGCCTCGTTTGGCCCGTTGTTGTGATGCCTATACCTGTCTGAAAACCAACGCCAAATGATTTTCGTACCTTAACGAGTTGCTTCGGGTCTACTAGTATAGCGTTGGCATTATTGAACCTAACTCCCGGGTAGTCGGTTCTCATTCTAAAGAACACCTCACCTGTCTTATTGTTCTGCTCCACCGTGTTCTCAACCCATATGTCCTGCTCTAGGTTTATTATGGCATCCGCCACTACCACGCCATCAGTAGGTATGGTTACCTCTATAGACCTGTTACTTTTACCGAAGGTGTCCGTCTGCTCCACATATATCTGCTTGTAGAACGTGTCGGTGTTAACTATAGTAATCGTGTCGTATATAAACGCAGGGACTTCAATAGTCTCCCGTATCTCTGTTGTCTGATTGGTTATGGTTACAGGTGGTTGAGACCTATCTACTGCTATGCTGTCCCCTAACTCATCTAGCTTTAGGTTTAGTGCCCTAATATCCGCAGCGTATAGCCCATCGCTATCCATGTAGTTTCGGATGGTGTCTAGTAGGGCAACGTTATTGTTTTGTATTCGCTGTATCTCCTGCTGATATTCCTTCTCCTGTTCACACTTGCTTAGTAGCATAAACGCAAGGAATATGCAGAACATATATGGGACTGCCTCCTTCAAATTAAAGGTTGGCCATTCCGCTGTGTCCTTCATCCAGTTGATAGCCCGCGTCAATGGCTTCTTCTTCTGTAAGTCCTGTGATTCCATCTAGTATATCTCCTGTGTCAAATGTTTGTGGCTCATCTTGCCATGCAAGTACATAGGTTGGGTTGCCTGAGTTAGGAAACCAATCAAAAGCATATAAGGTTGCACGCTCGCCTCTTGGAGGAGCATTTAAATCATAAATATCTTCACTTGCCGCAATAGCAGCTGCTTCATCAGGAAATGGATAATATAAATGCATAATTATGGGGTTGAATAATAAGTTTTCATGTCGTCTTCTATACCTGTAAAGTCAGATGTTTTATCCGCTCCAAAGATAATTATCTCTGAAAGTTTATCGTAAAATGTAGGTGTGCCTGTTGTACCTATTCTTGTATCAGGACCCATTTGTGCACCTGTTCTAACCCAATCCCCACCTGATATTGTTCCCTCAGCTACTTGGTCTACCCTAACTATAGAAGATGCACCGTTCATCATTCTTGTGAATACGTGAGGTGTTGTTGATGCACCGTGAGCTATGTTTCCTATTTGATTAATTGTAGTACCACCAAACCCACTAAGTATACCTACATATAAAAATCTTTTGTAATCAATCTTAATAAAATTAGTACTATCAACCCTAGATATCCATGTAGTATCAGTACCTGAGCCATTATATGCATATACATCAAAGGTTGTTATAGGCTGAGATGTTGTTGGGAAACTTGATATAACTAAATTCCTCCCACTAGTCCCACCTGATATTGCAGGTACACCTCCGCTAGTTTCAACTACACCTGATGTTACAATTGAAAATTGGAATATTGCAGTTGTTTGTGTTCCATCCCTGCTATTACCACTTTGGTCATACCACTTAACTACATACCCATTGTCAGGCACAAAAGCGGTTAATGCTGATGTATCCAAATCCCCATTACTGTCAAACCCTATATCCTGCTCTGCATTGTCAGTGTCTCTTCTAACCCTTATTGCTGAACCTCCGTATGATGAAGATAGCTTTCTAAGTGAGTATGCTGCTAGAACATCTGTTCCATATTGGTCAAGTAATAGAGAACCTCCATCCGTTTGTACGCAAGGTCTCCCAACTGATATGCCATTAAAGATGGCTATCATTATCGTAGAGCTATGATGTTGGTTGCCGTTGTTCCCGCAGCCTTAACTCTTTTAACCTGGACGGGTACAAATGTTCCTGCTGGTATAGCGTTAAAATTTACCTCGTCCCCTCCAATAGTAATAACATTAATATTCCCTGATACCCCAACGTAAAGCACGCAAGCTGACGGCTTGTCAGGGACTGAAAATAACGTGTACTTCTCACTACTTGCCATAATATTAGCAGATATGCTTAACACAGTATCGCTATCTATAGCTGTTACTGTTGCTATTGTTCCATCAGTCGTGTTGTGTACAACGTCACCAACCTTAACGTTTAAGTTGTTAAAGTTTTGACTTGTGTCTGTTAATTTAGAGGATGTTCCTGCTGTATCTGTGCTACTAGTTAATGCAAATCCCGGATCAGGAATGTCTATAGTATCGCTAGGAACAACAAAGTTTGCTCTTTCTGTTTGTAGTTTTTGGTATGCCATAGCACAAAGTTAACTATTTTCTCTTATAAGGAAACAGCCTATTTAGGGTATCTCTACGCTCACCACATCCACATGGCTTGCCTGTAACCTCGGATGCTTTCTCGACAATCTTCTTGATTCCCGTAGCCTTAGTGATCTTCTCTATACTATCGCCTAATCCTTTTGACTTCATTAGTACTTTCCTTTTCTTCCTTTCGGTGAGGACTTCGTTGATCCGCCCTTACCAGCCCAAAGGGTTTTACATGCCCAATATCGAGCGGTTAGTTTGTTTTTCGCAGTTCCGCATTTGTGCCTAGCCCTGAAGGACTTCCTTGCCGCAGCAGAATAGTTGTGGCCATATCCCTTAGCACCAAAATGGATTAGTTTCTCCTTGCCCCCTGAGCAAGCCTTAACCATTTTCTTCTTCCCAGCCCTGTCTGAGGGTCTAGGCTTATTACATGCCATTTTGGATTTATCGGCCATACTATAAACCTTGTCTTTTTCTTCTTCTAAGTGCTCTTCTTCCTCTCCTAGTCTTTATAACCTGACCAAGCATCGCAGTGGATGGGTTCGTTTTCTTTTCATCATCCCCAGGGTCGCTAAACATACTCTTCAGGCTATCTACCTGATTGTCCGCAAATGGGATATCGCTGTATTTTATCTTCTTGTCCTTCACTCTATAAGCGTCTTTACTGCTGACCAAAGTTTAACGCAAGCGATACCTAATCCAGCACCACCAATAACCGTTACGCCCTTAGCCAATAAAACTCCTGCAATAATTGCAGCATACAATGCTACCGCCAAATCGCTAGTAGCCCATCTTAGAATTTCGTTTAATTTTCTCATAGCCTAAAGATAGTAATTATCGCTTAGTATATTTTTTAGTTACCCTTCCTGCACGAGTGTTCGCAACGACAGTCTTCCCTCTTGCACCCGCACGCTTCTTCTTTCTGGCAGTTGCAGCACGCTCCGCCTTGCTCATGCTCCTCGCCTTCTTCAGAGGAAGGCAACGATCCGGATTCTTCTTGTTCTTGCTTGTGCCGCATTCCCCCAAGATAGAACCATCTGTCCCAATACGCACCCATTTCTCGTCTCTCCATTTCTTAAGCTCCCCCATTTTTCTTTTTCTTAGACTTAACTATCTCCGCCTGCAAATCCTTTGGAAGAGTCTGCTGGGCCTTTGTTAGGTACTTATCAATCTGAGTGTCCCTCATTCCTATTTTGCTGTACTTTATTTCTTTCATTACTTCTTTCCTTTTGCATAGTTAGGGTCTTTACAATACTTAGAGGCCGCCATGTTTGCATACGCTGATGGGTATGTGTCGAACGTCCTCTTAGCCCAGGCTATGCCCTCCGGGCAAATCTTGTTTCCTTTCTTTTTAGTTCTTCCTTTTGCCATTATCGCCGCCCTGGTGCTCTTTTCCCCCCAGCCCTTCCTGTGGCCCTTGCTGCTTGAGCTCGGAGACTTCTACGAAATCCACTGCTAGAATCGGATTTTATAGATTTTCTTTTGTTAGATTTTTTAGAAGATTTCGCAGCTTGATATCCAGCGGCGCTTGAGGCAGACAATATTGTGCGATAAGTGTCTCCGTAACGAGTAACTTTCTTTGGGCCTCCTTTGACCTCCTTGGCTGCTGTTCTAGCTGCAACCCTTCGTGATTTTAAAGTACCCCCTTGCTGTTTAGCGGTCTTCCTAGCAGTTTGCCTAGCTAATTTTTTAGTTCTAATCGTTTTTTTGTTTCCGTTTGCCATAGCTTCAAAATGTATATCTAATGCCCGCAGAGACCTTCTGTGGTCCTTTTGGGTCTACGTTAATATTAAAGTTCAAGTTACTATTTTTAAATCTTTTGTTGAAGTTCGCTCCGAAGCTACCCGCAGGCTTGTACTTGCCACCTGTCATGATAGGTCTAGGCTCTGCATTCCTAATGCTACCAGTAAAAGACGATAATATGCCTCTTCTTCTATTTCTGAAGTTCAAACTTGCATCCCCAGAATACTGATTGTACATAGGGTTAAACTCTGTGAACCTCATTGAGAATGGTCCACCCTCATTTAATAAACTTGGCTTTTTCATGCTCTACTCCTGTTTCTTGCTCTGTTTTTACTTTGGCATTCCAAGAACGTAGATCCATCTTTTCTGTGAGACACATCCTTCTTGTCGCCATTACCATAAGTTCCCCTCTTCCTATTCTCCTTGTTAAGTAAACTCCTTTTTCTTATCTGCTTCTTTCGCTTGTTATACCTCTTTTGGTACTCAAGCCTTTTCTTGCGAGCTTCAGGGTTTTTCTTATAATATTCTGAGGTTCTACTCATATCTTAGCAAAGATATGGAAAATACACTTAAGTACTGGAAGCCCGTCCGGGAGTGGATGAAAGCCAAATATGGCTTACTACAAGCGGACTTAGATATGCTTTTGTTCCTTTATGATGAAGGAACATTCAAGCAGTCCGACATCAAAAACTTCAGCAAACTATTATCGTGGGATAAATCAAGACAAGACCGACTAATGGATAGTGGGTGGATCAAGATGGTTATGAAGGGTAAGAAGTTTAAAGACACCACCTACCGAATGACAGTAAAGGGCAAGTTGGCTATAAATGAAATGTATAAACGCCTTAACGGAGAGGTGTTCGACGAGTCGAACGCCCTCTACCGTAATGACGCTGGTTACCAAGCCAAAAGATATCGTAGGTTTATTGAGAAGCTGAATCAGGAGCGCATACAATTACAGCGTCACGGTCACGAATAACAGTGATAACCATCCCGTCAAACATGGCGTCGTGCCCTGCACTCTTGTCGTAGTAAATAACATCACCCTCCTTTACACAGGTGACTTTGTCTCCAGCTCCTAGCACAAGACCTTTGTTGTATCTGAAATGCAGTGCATCGTCCTCGGACAGCAACAAACCACTATCGTTCTTGAGCTCTTCTTGAATCTTCTCGATTATTACGTAATTATTCACCGCTTTCATATGTTCTTGCTAAAGTTACTATTGCATTTGTACTAAGTATTGTTGTGGCAACCGACACCGCGTTACGCAATGCGTTCTTCGTCACCTTTGCCGGATCAACAACCCCCATCTCAATCATGTCTCCGTACTGATGATTCTTTACATCATATCCTTCGTTGTTTTGAAATGGATTCGGAAACGCTGACCTATTGCCATCCTTGTCAAATCCCTCTATTTTTTCCTTTATGGGGGTTAATATTTCATCAGCATTAAGTCCTGCGTTTGATAGTATTTGCTCAATAGGGGCCTTCATTGCACCACGCATTATGCGAAGCGCAACTGCCTCCTCAGGACTAATTTCTTTGTCTTTATTATCCCTGTAAACTTGTGGATTAGGTGGGTTGTCTACGCTTAAAGGAATCTTAATGCATGAATATTCATATAGCGCTACACCTCCACCAGGCAATATCCCCTCTTCTAAGGCTGATTTTACCGCACATACAGCGTCATCTACCCGATCATACAGCTCTTTCTGCTCTAAATCAGAGTTGCCGCCCACGTAAATCACCCCAATGGCTCCTTGGAGCCCTGCGATACGCTTAGAAATGAAGTCTTTGTCCGCTTTTTGCTTCGCTTCCTCCCTCTGGACCTCTAATTCAAGCACTCTTTCGTTAATTTCTTCGGTTTTTTCATCGTTTCTGATGATAATTGTCTTATCACGACCCACAATGACCTTCTCTGCACGCCCTAAGTCCGAATAATTAGCAAATTGTATGTTGTCACCCGTCTGTTCGGAGAAATATTTAGCCCCAAGAGCCAATGCGATGTCTCCCATCAGCTCATGCTTACGAAATCCGAAGTCTGGTGGTATAATATTGCAGAACTTAAGTCCATTTCTGACTACATTGGCCGCTAAAGTGTTGATAACGTTCTGTGAGCACGGTCCGATAATCAAAAGTTTCTTCTGTTCGCTAATAATCTGCTTCAAAACATTCTCTACACTTATCAGATTCGATATCTCCTGATCTGTAACAAGAACGTGTACGTCCTCTAGTATGCACTCGTCCCTTCTTTGATCGTTTACAAACAATGGAGATGTATATCCTCTATCCAGTTGTATCCCGTGAGTAACCTCTGAGGTGGTCTCTGATGTCTGACTCTTCTCTACAGTTACAACTCCGTTCTTCAACCCTACCTTCTTGTACGTGTCGGCAATAACCTTTCCTATAGCCTCGTCATTGTTAGCTGATATAGTGGCTACGTCCTGCAACTTCTTTTGGTTTACCTTGATTGACTGCTCATCTAGAGACTCTATGACCTCTTCAGCCCTTCTGTTAAGGGCTCGTATAACTTCCGTCACATTATGATGGGGCTCAATCAGCCTTAGTCCCTCTTTCACGATGGCTTCCGTAAGGACAATGGCTGTTGTAGTTCCATCACCAGACGATAGGGCAGTCCTATCGGCTGCCTCTCTTACCATGCGAACAGCGAGATTCTCGACGGGGTCGAGGAGCGCGATGGAGCGAGCCACGGTGACTCCGTCCTTCGTGACTGTAATGCCATGCGTATGCTCGTTAGATTCTATCAAGACTGTGTTACCTCTCGGACCGAGAGTTGACTTGACCGCTTTAGCGATCTTTTCTATGCCACTAACTAGACGTTCACGTCCTTCCTGGTCAAAGCATAGATTCTTTGGTTGGTAATTCATATAATTTAATTTTAATGCCACTAATATAGTAAGTATATGATATGACGACCTGACAACTTTTTAACAACATACACTACTATATATAATATCTACTACACTAATTATTTTTTTCTAAATTTTTGACTACTAAAGTCGTCATCTTGTCATAAATGTTGATATATAAGGATTCTATCGTCATAAAGTCGTCATAAAATATGATAACTTTCGTCATAATATTGCTCC
>CENS01026481.1_pt1 | contig 20143 bp, 35 predicted proteins | sample 530201 | NCBI WGS metagenome assembly CENS01 (sample SAMEA2619747, study PRJEB7988) | marine metagenome | biome: marine biome (ENVO:00000447); feature: surface water layer (ENVO:00002042); material: "saline water (ENVO:00002010), including plankton (ENVO:xxxxxxxx)" | depth 5 m | reverse complement strand
GAAGGAGGCATCATGCCGACCATCGCACGGAAGACCTACACCCCGATCGAGAAGTCCAAGGTCGAGAACATCTTCGAAACCCTCTTCGAATTCGAGAGCTACGACCCGGAAGGCTGGGAGTACGTCATCGTCCACCAAAACTTCGTCCGGGACGGGTACGAGTCCGCCGGGGGGAACTATCAGGCGGCGGACGACTCCCGATCGGGGCTCGCCTATGCGATCGAGGTCTATCACGATCGCGAGTTCGAAGGATATCTCTAGGAACTAACCGGGATAAATTTATCCCATTCAAACGAGGTAACGAGATGGACGATGTGATCGAGTTCGCTTGCATGATTCTGGACGACCAGATCCCGACGATCGATGAGCCCCCCATGACGATCGAGGATGCGATCGAGGAAGCTTTCAGGCTCACGGCCTACAAGGTTTCCAAGCTGAACTGAGCCATTCAGCCTTCCCGGATAAATTTATCTTATCCGGGAAGTTTGGACTGCTTAGCGTCCCACACTTTTTTATAGGAGGATATGCCGATGTTCCAATTCAGAATTGGTGGCGTCAACTCAAACTCTTTTTACCTGTCGAGCCGAGGCGAAGACGCACGCTATGTGTTCGATCAACTGGTGGAGCACACCGAAGACGATGAGGTGAATGAGAAATCCAAGGGGGTCTACATCGTCGATCGGGATGCTGCCCATGCAGCGATGATGTGGTCGATGGTCAAGGGGGAGCTGCCTGCGGAGAGGGACAGCCATCGTGCGGGGGCGAGCGAGGAAGAGATCAGGAGCGTGGCTCGCATGTGGCTCGATGCCAACGGCATCGTCTATGAGGCAGAGGAAGCAATGGAGGATGGAAAGGATCTGGTTCTGGAAGTATGGGATACGAAGGAATAGTTAACGCTTAACTTTGAAGGGGGTTAGATTGATCGAAGCAATCGCGACTGTTGTGTCCGTGCTCATCCTTTCCTTCTACTTGACGAATCTGTCGAAGTAGTAACCCGGATAAATTTATCCGATCTGGAGGTTGGAATTTCAAATGGATGATTCATCTCTCAAAACTCGTCACTTGCTCCTGATCCGTGGACTCCCCGGATCAGGTAAGACCACGCTCGCGAACGCGCTGAAGGAGTACTCGAAGCTCCCGATCGGCGTCTACGCCGCAGATGATTACTTCACCGATGACGGGGGGAAATATAATTTTGATCCGCTGCTTCTCAGCGATGCCCACTCGTGGTGTCAGGACAGCGTGCGGGAGGCGATGCGTCGCAATGCGAACGTCATCGTGCATAACACGTTCGTGCAGTTGTGGGAGATGAGGCCGTACATGGATATGGCAGACGAGTTCGATTACAGCGTGTCGGAGATCGTTTGCCGAGGAAGTTTCGGGAGCGTCCACGGAGTGCCCGATATGACGATCGATCGGATGAGGGATCGATGGGAGGAATGGAGTTAGTATGGGATTTGAGATCGACGAGATTGAGTTCGAAGCAGAGCGCACGATGCCCGAGCATGGAGAGGAGGGGACGTTCCTTCTCTTTCACGGCGATGCAGAGTGGAACCTCTCGTATCGTTTCGGGGTCGAAGAAGACAATGGCGACTGGTCCCACTCGTCGAACGGGGCTGGCCGTCACTACTCCACTGTGACCGTGATGGGTGCGTACCCGTGGCTTGGTTACGTCGAGTACCGCAGAGGCGGGATGGATATCTGAAGTTCGTTTGTTAACCGGGATAAATTTATCCCAGAAGAGGATGTTTGTTATGTGTGAAAAGCCTGTTGTGAAAGTCAAGACCCTGTTCGTGAACGTCGGAGGCAACGAGTCTTACCTCACTGACTTCGCGATCATCCCTACGAAGATCGATCCTGATTCGGTCGAGTTGGTCGAACACCGCACGGATACCAGAGCTTCCCGGCACATCGTGGCAACGGTCGCCGAGGGGATGCCTCATGCTGGGTCCGTCGTCTCCACGGTTACCGCGTACACCAGACTCACTGGTGATCAGGAATGGGTCGATTGCGTTCAGGACGACTGGATGCTCTGGCACACGGAAGACCACAGGGGTCCTCATGTTGGTCAGTTCATTGCAATCGGCTAGGCAATACGGATAAATTTATCTCAGGAGGAATAACAGAATGAGTGCAATGATCGTTACCGACAGCCATATCAACTTCATCCTCAGTGCAGCGGCATCACAGGTGAACATGTCGCGAGATGAGTGGAGCGAGATCGGGCAGAGTCTCGTGAACGAGAACTATCGAAGTTGCAACTACCTGTATCGAGAAGACGAGAAGCCTCACGAGTACAAGTTCTGGGTGGATAAGTTTGAACCCGATGTTAAGAGCATCGTCGCAGCACTCAAGGCCATCCAAGCTTTTGAGTACCAGTCCTGCGAGCACCCTAACTACCTCTCATCTGAGGCCGCTAAGAAGCTTCGCCTTATCACGGCTGACCTACTGAGAGCCCTGCCCGGATACGATGAAGCCGAATGGCTGATCGCCTAGCTGTTGGATAAATTTATCCACCGTAACCATTTGATTCTTAAGAGGTTTTAGAATGTACGTTGTTTATCACACTACTGATTTCACTAACGAGGAGAAGCGGAAAGATCTCTTCTCCCGCGACGAGGTGGACACGGCCTTCAGCGATCTCTGGATGATCGCATCCCAGAACGACAAGATGCTCCGGGATATCGGCTGGGAGACCCATGTGCAGATCGGGAATCTCGACAACTGGAAGGCTGCCATCCAAGTCATCGATCCCGATAACGGCGACATCGTGATGGTCCACTACTGGAACTACGAGGAAGTTTCAAATGACTAAGTATGTGATCTGGTACAAGACGAAGGGATTTGATTATACGGATGTTGGTGGGGACGTGGTGCCGGGGGCATGGCGGACACTGACCGCACGAAGCGGAGAGCAAGGAGTGTATGAAGAAGATAAAGCAGACCAATTGATCGTGGCCTTCGAGGGGATTGGTGTGAAGTGTAAGAAGGTTGAATACGAGGGATAAATTTATCCCATTATTACAGAGGTAACTCGTCATGTTTGGATCAGAATTGTTTGTAACTTACGAAGGTACTGTCATGACATGGTTCGCACGCGGCATAGCAGGCGGCATGTCCGGGTCGGACCCTGTTGGAAATCTTTCTGACGCAGAAGCTTTGGCTTGGGCGCTGAAGAAGCGGGAGGATATAGGCGCGGATGCTCTCAGTTTTTGCATCGAGGAGCCCGTACTTTCGTCACTGAATACCGCTTTCGATAACGAACCAAACGAGGCCCTATTCAAGAGTTGCTACATATGCGGAGTTGAAACCAGATACAAGTCTCGATACAACGACAATCCCTGCTGCGGGAACTGCCAGAGATAAATTTATCCTACGAGGTTTACATCTTGATTGAACTGCACTCGAAAGAAGAAGTCGAAAAGCTGAAGGCTGAACTTCAGGAGGCAAAGGAGACCGCCTCTATCATGGAGACGTTCATGCATGAGTACTACGCCCTGCATGAACACATGGATAAGCTGCTGGTCTTTATCTACGACAGGCTAGGCAAGATCGGGATAGAGGAATGTGATGTGTGTGACGGGTCAGGAGGTTCTCTGCTGGGCGTAGACGAGAACAACATCAAGGCTTGGGGGCACCCTGCTTCCAATCCCTGCGAGGAATGTGCAGGTCTTGGCCGCAACACTATGGCCGCAATGCACGACCATCATGCTAAGAGTCGGAAGAGGATCAGGAACCGTGATCGATTCAAAGAATCGAACATGCGAGTGGTCAAGGATTAGGGTTGACTTGGAGGCCCATCTAGGTAGTATGGGGCTCCCTCAGGAGGATACGACATGGGTAAGGTGAAGGATCTGGATACGAAGGAAGGCCGCGAGGCACTCTTCCTCAACGACGCAGCAAGTGAAGACGAGTTGGCCCGTCTTCTGAGTGAGATCGAAAACGAAGTCGATAACCTTCGAAGTGAAACAGAGAAGCTTTGCCGTATGGTTGACGAGCTTTTCGGCAAGGGGGTGTTTGAGCAGGAGAGCGAGCGTAAGAAGATCAACATCGACCCTGATCCGAGAAAGCTCTTCGACCCCGAGCTTCTCTTCTAGCCTTCTGGCTCATAGCTCAACTGGTTAGAGCACACGTCTTATAAGCGTGCGGTTCCGGGTTCAAGTCCCGGTGGGCCAACCAAGTGTTGCTAACTCACAGAAAGAAGGCTGGTGTTTACCGGGGGGTATTTTCCCGTCTTCGTGAGTTAGTACTAGAGGGGAGGGGAAAGTCCCCTCCCCTCTTTCTTTCCACCATACCAACAGGAGTTTATCGTTGGGCGGCATTAAGAATCGCAAGGGGAGTTCTATCCATAGGCATTGGGTGGACTCTTCTACAGGAGAGCGTCTTACCAGAGTCATGGTTGTGGCTGGTGGTAAGAAGAGAATGGTTTGGAAGCTCAAGAAGGGGGACGAGTACGTCGCTGTCCCTCAATCTAATTGTGTTCTCAGATAAATTTATCTAAAGGAGTTTGTTATGCCCCGAATCGGATACGACCTTTCGCTTGAGCCCTCCCTCGATGAAGAGGACTACATCCACGAGACCTCTGATGACTTCGAAGAAGACTACGAATCGAAGTGGGAGAATGCCCAGCAGGATCGCATGGACGATCTAGCTAGGGAGATCGACGAGAAGTTCTGAAGGATAGGACCCCTAGCTCAATCGGTAGAGCAACGGGCTTTTAACCCGTGGGTTCTCGGTTCGATTCCGAGGGGGTTCACCATTTACGCACCCGTAGCTCAGTTGGATAGAGCGGCTGCCTTCTAAGCAGCGGGTCGCAGGTTCGAGTCCTGCCGGGTGCGCCATTCACAAAGGGGAGAGGAGACGACGATGACGGACGCTGAAGGAGCGCGTGTGACAATTGGCGGGCTGATGAAACGAATTGAGCTTCTGGAATGTCAACGCCGCGACGACGATGCAGCAAATCGTGGTCTGGTTCGCCGCATCGACACGCTCCAATCTGAAGTTGAGGAAAGAAAGCGCCTGTGGGTTGAAGCGATGGACGAAGCACAAGCGTGCAAAGACCGAGCCGAAGCCGCCGAGGCCCGTGTCGCTGAATTGGAATCGTGGTACGCGGCTCCACCGGAGTCCCAGCGCGAGCTTCTGAAACGCATTGCTGAGTTGGAGCAGGAGGCAGTACCTGTGAGCGATCCGCACCCGGACACGGCGAGGCTGGATTGGTTGGATCAGAGAGGCGGGGCGTTAGCGTGGTTCAGCGGAACGTGGGCGTGGATGGATGACCCTGACGAGAACACAGGACGCACGCTGCGAGAAGCGATCGACGCCGCGATGAAGGGAGATGATCGACCGCCGGGAGACTCGCCCGACGAAAGAAGGAGAACAAGATGAAGAAGTCTGACGTGAAGAAATGGGTGAAGGCACTTCGCTCTGGTGGCTATCAGCAGGGTAAAGAAAATCTATGCAAGGAAGATGAGATCAGCGGTGACTGCGACTACTGCTGCTTGGGGGTGGCTTGCGACATCCTGATTGAAGGTGATTGGGTTAAGCAACCACACTGGAAAGAATGGGGCATTGGTAAACATGATGAATATGATGAATATACAGTGTTCCCTTTTCCTGCGGTTACCTTCCCCAGCTTGGAAACCCTCAAGGAGATGGGGCTCGATGTAGCTTACGCACAAGGGCTTGCTGAGTTGAATGACAATGGATGGTCATTCAAACGGATCGCAAACAAGATCGAGAAGGATTTGCTTTAGCCGGGTTGGTGGAATTGGTATACACAGGAGACTTAAAATCTCCCGACTGCAAGGTCATGCGGGTTCGATCCCCGCACCCGGCACCATCTGGAATATGTGCAACTACTGCTGGGTAGCTCAATTGGTAGAGCGGCAGGCTTTGAACCTGTAGGTTGCGGGTTCGATCCCCGCCCCAGCATCCATCACGAGGAGTGTTAGTATTGGAAAACTTTTGGTTATACTTTTCGTTGTCTTTAGCAATGTGCTTATGCGTTGCATTGCTTTGGGCAATATCACTATGCAAGGTTGCCGCTATGTCAGACATTGAATCGGATAAATTTATCCAAGAAAAACAAGGAAGGGACATAGGTTTGTGGAAAGTAACTTTACATTCTAAGAAGGGCGAGGTGCTGATGACAAAGGAAGGTCAGTACCTCAACGACATGCTTGATCTCGTCAAGGAGATCGTCACGTCCGAAGACTACTCTACGGACAAGCACTACGTCACTGTGACTTTTGACTAGAGAGTTCTTCGCTGGACAGAGGTCTGATGGAAGAGGGTATAGGAAGCTCTCAGCGGAGGATGTTGCAGATATAAAACATCATGTAAGGAATGGAACCAAGAGCCGTGACGAGCTTATTAGGATCTACTCTATAAGCAAGTCAACTTACTACGACATTGTTAATGGGAATACTTGGAAGGATTTGAAATGATCAAGATTATTTTCTCTGCAAACGACATTCAGGATATGGCAGTCGAGAAGGCTGGCGCGTCGGTGAAGGGCCTTGTGCCTAATGAGGGTGGGAAGTTCATCACCCTTAGCTCGCACTGGGAGCACCCCGAGTCTGGCTTCGACCAGTATCGCAGCCAGCTTATCATCAACGTGATCGAGACGGAGATGTCCGATGTTTCGTAAGGTGAACCTATCTATCGCTATCGTTTCGGCTCTCTCTTTCGGTTGCGCCACGGGGAGCGGGCCTGACGTTTCCTCAATCTGCGGCAAGCGAAGCTTTGACGAGTGGGTCTCTTTCTATGACCTGAAGGACAAGGCGACTGGAAGCTGGCCGGAGGGATACGGACCTGCTTACGAGTGGCTGAGTCGAGTCGCCAAGGAATGCTACCCAGAGAGATTCGAAGGAGAAGGTGATGCCGACACAGGGGACGAAATCCAGAATATCGAGGAGAGCCAACAACCAGAGAGTGGACTATCACCCGAGCCCGAAGGAGTCTCAGAGGGAGGGGAAGTTTACCAAGTCCCGAAAGACTTCTTCGAAGTCGAAGCGCCGGATGGTCCGCAAATCGAGAAAATCGAATAGATAAATTTATCCTACTCAGGATCTAATATCTCGACTACGGGGAGCCCGTCACTCGTGGCTACTGGGAGATCACTTTCTCCCGGCGTCACGTTGACGGGCTCTCCTAGTGTGGAGGCTAGGATCATTTTTATCCTGTCGATGATCTCTTCCTTTGACGCAGCCGACGAAGCTAGAGCAGGGTCGCTCGCGCCTTTCGGGGCGACTAGAGAGGATAATGCTTTGAGTGCTGATATGCGGTCTCTGGAATGGTCAGCACCCTGCGCCTCCCTCCACAGCGCAGCCTCGATCGCAGAAGCAGAGGACTTTCGCTTGCGCTCTCTCTCTAGCTCCTGCTTGGAGTTCACCTTCGCGATTGCATTCTGTATGTGCGGTCGCTTGAAAACTTTACTCGCTTCAGTTCGCGAGGTGGTCATGTTTCCTTTGGGTTCATAAGCACGCCTGTACGCCTCAGATATACTGGAGGGCTTATCTGAATCGGTTCTAGTTATTTCCTCAACAAATCTTTTTTCTTTTACTGTTAAAGCTTTTTCTTTCTTCATAAACTTATTTTCTTTTACCTATTGACAATAAATTTAGTTATGTTATTATGTATGCCCTGTTGAGGCAAGTAGCTTCAAAGTCATACATAAATTTATGTAATGCGAAAGCATACATAACAGAGGTTATAATGTCTAACGATTACTTTGATATTGACTTTCAGAATCTTTCCAAGACCCACTCCACAGCAAAGCTTGAGATCGCAACGCTGGGCGGCAGCGTCCGCAGGCAGGATGTGGAGAAGAAGATCAAGGAGGATTATAAGGCAAAGAAGGACGCGGGAAAGTACAACCTCCCTACATACAAGGATCACATTCAGCCAGTGACCTCGATCCATTCCGCCATGCGCGTCGAGTTCAAGGACAACACGTCGGACTGGAACGGCAAGGGTGGGGAGCGTCTCATCCCTAATGTTCTTCTGGATAAGATGACGACATACGTCGATGAGAAAACTCTGGAGTGCGAGCGCGTACTGGAGGAGCAGCTTTCTACTTACGAGGAGTACAAGGATCAGGCAAGGGAAGATCTCGGCGACCTCTACCGGGAAGAGGACTGGCCGACAGCAGACGAGATCCGCAACCGCCACAGGATCACTTTCCGTCAGGGCGTAGTGCCTGACCCCGATCAGGACGTGCGGGCGGGGGTTTCTCCTGATCAGCGAGATCGAATCAGGAGATCGGTCAAGCGGCAGATCGCTGAGAACGTGAACTCAGCGAAGCAGGACTTGGCTACTCAGATGACGGATGTCATCCGAAAGGTCAGGGACAGCCTCGGTAACTACAAGGGGACGAAGGAGAACTCTTTCAGAAACAGCCTGATCGGTAACGTCCGGGATATGGCTACTGTTGTTTCCCAGCTTAACCCTAACGACAAGGAAGTCGAAGATGTGCTCATGGATATCATGAACACTATCTCCACTCTCGACCCCGATGATCTTCGCAAGGACGAGACCAAGCGAAAGAAGGCTATCAACGACGCGAACAATATCTTGAACAACATCGGTTCCTTTGGTTCTTCCATCAACTAGATTAGATAAATTTATCTGGAGTATATATCATTATGTCTTTGTCTCTCTACGAAAAGCTCGATCTCGCAGCGGCCAGCCAGCACTCTGGCGATCCTCAGGAATCAATGCCTATCTGCCTCGGTGGTGGACCCGGCACGGGTAAGACCTCAGTCTGGCGTAGCTGGGCCGAGTCCCGGAACTACTGGCTCGACCCGTGGGGTCTCAGCAAGACGCTGACCCCCGACCTTGGTGGCATGTACATGCCTAACGAGGACAAGTCGAGCATCATCCATATCCGTACTGGGCGCATCCTCGGAGAGAACGTACCCGAGGGCTACAACAAGGTACTGATCCTCTTCGATGAGTTCGACAAGGCCAGCCCTGCCCAGCAGGGTGCGCTGTGTGCGTACATCGAGGGCCGTAACGTCGATGGGGTCAAGATCCCTGACAACGTCATCTTCGGCTTCACGATGAACCGGAAGGAGGACCAGTGCGGTGGTAATCAGATCATCCACCCGATGCGTAACCGCATGTGGTACATCGACATGGCTAGTGATGCCGAGTCATGGCTCCCCATCGCAGCCAAGAGCGGTGTCCACCCGCTTGTTATGGCGTTCATCAAGAACAATCCACGCAAGCTGAACCAGTTCGATCCGAAGTCGAAGGACATGTCCTACGCGACGGAGCGAAGCTGGACCAAGGCGGGCCGAATGATCAACCGGCTGGATGATATCAACGACATGACCGATGTTGTCCGAGGTATCGTCGGGGATGCTAACGCTCTTGAGCTTTCGGGCTGGCTCAAGCTGGGTGGTCAGATGACTCCCATCGGGGAGATCTACGAAAACCCCGAAGAGGCGGGGGTACCGTCACAGCCTGACGTGACCTACGCAATCATCTGTAACCTGATGAATGATTTCTCTTCTATCGGAAAGTCCGGTGAGGAGATCGGTCGTGACAGGGCCGAAGCTGTCATCAAGTACCTTCGACGCATGGAGGATTCCTTCGCGGTCTTCGGGTTCCGTATGCTGGGGGAGTGCAACCCTGACTTCAAGAACTCGACCGAGGAGTGGTCGAAGTTCCGCATTGACTACAGCGGTCTCATGAGCCTTTAATCAGGAGGTAGTTATTATGTATGAGTCCACTTACCAAGACGCACTCAAGCTCAGGTTCTACCTGCTCAACAAACATCCGTTCTATGCTTCCGTTGCTATGAAGACTGAGATCGTGATCGCGGATACTTTCCACGGTCAGAAGATCAGCACGGCAGCTACGGACGGTGTACATGTTGTGTTCAACCCCGACCAGTACGATGACTGGAACAGGAACGAACGCCTGACTGTGATGTTTCATGAGTACATGCACATCGTCTTCGGTCATGACATCCGAGGGATCGGCCTCGACCACACACTGTGGAATATTGCAACAGACCATGTGGTCAACAACAACCTCGCCAAGATGGGGTTCTGCCCCGTGGCTGACTGGCTATGCGATCCTCAGTTCGCTGGCTGGCATGAGGAGCGGGTGTACAACAAGATCAAGAGTGACTTCGACAAGAAGCAGCAGGAGCAGAAGGACCAGTCTGGCGATCAATCACAGAACACTACTGCGGATAACAGAAAGACTGATGATTCGCAGGAGAGTATGTCTTCGCAAACTACCAGCGGGAGCGGGAGTCAATCTTCGGGGACCGACTACAGCAAGATGCCTGAGGCCGACCGCGTCATTGGTGACGTGTTCGACCGTAAGAACGACGATGGATCTGCGCTGTCTGATCAGCAGCAAAAGGAGATGACCGACCAATTGCGTGAGGATCTTTGCAACGCAAAGACTATCGAGAAGAACATCTCCGACGGAGGATCGTTCTCCGGTACGTTCTTGGCCGACAGGGTCATCGCTCCCCAAGAGGATTGGGGTGTGATCCTTGAGCAGTGGATTACGGAGCAGGGAGATCCAAATGGGGAGTTCAGTTGGGAGAGCTTGGACAGGCGAGCACTCGCTATGGACCAGTACTCTCCAGACGAGCAGGAGGATGGTATCCCTTGGGTAGTGATGGGCTTTGATGTGAGTTATTCAGTCTGCCGGGACGAGAGAAATGCTTTCGTCTCCAAGATGGACGACATCAGGCAGAGGATCAAAATTAACAGGGTCTCGATCGTACCTTTCTCTACTATCATCAAGCAGAACTTCATCAAGGAGCTTGAGCCTGAAGACGATATGCCTGAGAAGTTCCCCTCTGGAGGTGGCACTCGATTCGCCCCGGTCTTTAACTGGGTGAATCGTCAGGACGATAAGCCTACTATGGTGATCATCTTTACTGACTTGGGCAGCCGTTCTTACGGAGATGAACCTGACTACCCTGTCTTGTGGGCATCATCTGTCCCTGCCAAGAACCCTTACGACAAAACCCCTCCCTTTGGAGACGTTGTGGAGGTGGAGATCTGATATGGATATACAGGATACAGTTATCAACCGAGTAAAACCCTCTGATGTCATGCGCTGCATCGAAGTCATGAAGGAAAGGGCTGAAGAGATCGATGATGAAAAGTCGAAGGAAGCATTACTAGAGGCTGTCGATATTTTGGATAAAGTTTCCGGCAGTATGTACAACTTGAACTGGGAGAAGAGCTTACTTGTCTCTATGGCCGCAAAGGCTCATGAATCACTTCTTAGTCCACATGGGAAGCATGAAGGAGGATGGGACCCTCAGGACGGGTGGCTTGTGTACATCAATCTCCCAACAGGTCAGGTGTCTTTTCATATAGACAACGAGGTCAAAAACCTACTCGCGTGCAACTTAAAAGTCGTTAAGCATTCCGTATGGGATGGTCACGGTTTGAGTGAAAAATGGAAGCGAATATTCAAGTACATCACAAACAATGAAGAAGCCTGAAGATCTCTACATGAACGAAGAGCCGCTGCCGAGAGCTGGTGCAACATATAACCACACACCCGCAGGGTATGGAGCCCTCGGTAATCCACTGGATAGCTCGCTCCCGGAGCCGATGATTTCAGTGGACTCACCACTCATGACTATCGATGAAGTTGAAATATTAATTATATGGTTAGTCAAGGCAAGAGACTGGATGGAACAAGAACTGTCCAGCGACCTCCGAGTCGAAAGATTTGCCAAGAAGATTAACTAAAGGGTTGCCAAAGCATGTGGCTTTGGTATCGTGCTCTCTCCCTTGAGAGGGTTTTTATAACTGTGAATAGAAAGGTCTGTAATGTCTGAAGAATATAACCGTAAGAAGGCTCGCACCATCGCCGTCTCGTTCCCCCACACGGAAGAGGGAGACATGGTCTATGAGAAGCTGATGGAGCGTAAGCACGAGGAAGATCGCTCCTGCTCCAAGATTATCTACCGCCTTCTCCGCAGCGAGTTGACGGGGGACGATCGGGATGATTACGTTATCCCGGTAGGGGCCAACCCCCTCGCCAGCAACGGTAGATCTCCGATGTAAAACCAAACAAGTTTTGGTACAATAAAAGGCCCTGGGGGTAAATCCCTCAGGGCCTTTTTTGTTTTCCCAAAACTATACGGAAGATCAGTGCTCGAAAGAAAATACCCGTGGCAGTTAACAGCAGAAGAGATGCCTTACTACGAACAGGTTATAGAGCTTGCTGTCGGTATCGATCAGGAAACTCTAGATAACCCTCTTATCTCAGAGGATGATCTAGTCGTTAACGACAAAGAGCAAGCTATCAATATCGTGTCCAACTACATACTGAATGAACTGATGCAGCTATGGACTTGGAACCTGCCGGAAGAGAACTCGATCGGTGTCTGGGTAACTCAGGTCATACACCACATGAACGGGACCAAGACTCTCTCGTGCGAAGGCTTAGCTGGAAGGAATGTATTTGTGCATACCAACCAGATCGCAGAAGACCAGCTTATTGAGGCACGCGAGATGGGCTGCGTCGGGGTTATGACATCCGTGTCGGAGTCGAGATACGAAGCCTTCGTAAGGCACAACATGCCGCACAGGCCAGTGTCTAGATATGTCTCTTTGGAACCGATCTATACATCTGACTGAACAGTATCTCCCTTGGGTCTTTGTTCGGAGTAATCCTGTAGTGCGAGCAAAGCAGATCTAGTATCGGGATAAATTTATCCGCAAGATCCTCCAGTCGTGAACCCGTAGCCTTGACCAGATCACCGTGGTACGGGTCGCTGGATATCCTCATAAACACTTTGAGGTCAGACTGCTCCTTGTACTCTGAAATGCTCCTGAAGGCGCTTGAGAATATCATCCTCTTCTCGGCGTTATTAGAGCCAGACACTTTCCCAGAGAACCTTTGCTTAGACAAATCCAAGGATGGGACAGAGGTCCCACTGCGAGCGAGGTCGTCTATGAAGTTGTGAGAAGCCTCATGATGGTTGATGCTTATCAACCCTTCTATAAACATCCTATCGAACACGGTCTGATCCGAGACCCTTTGTCTTTTTACTTTCCCGGATTCATCCTCATTCTCGATGACAATCTTCTTCTTAGAAGACTGCTCATCGTTGAGGCCATCATTTAAGATACCAGTCTTCTCTCTCTTCATCGTCTTCCCTCCACTCCCTGAGTGCTTGAAAGTTTCCAACCTCAGGGTCGAAGACTAGATCCACTTCTCCGGTGGAGCCGATCCAACTGAACCTAGACTTCCAAGAAGTTATCCGGCAGACACCATCTCTGACCTTTGAAACCGTTAGGCCATTATCAGCGACGTTGAAGAAGCTTGCGCTGCCTGAGATGTCGTAACCTCCGGGCACAGGGATGCTGCCATCCTGACTTCGGTACATCTTGGTGGGATGAGCCACGAGCCACACGTTTATGTCATGCTCAACGGCGAAAGTCTTCAGACCTACAAGCATGGTGTTTATCCCCTTAACTCCATCATCCATAGAATCACTGGTGATGAAATTGTAGGGATCAATCATCAAAAGCCTGACGCCATTCCTGAGAACAGCAGCCTGAGCCCTTTCGATGAGGCTATCGATGGAAGTGTCGGCTTCATCTAGGAAAACAAACTTCTCAGAAAGCCAGTCGATCGCAGAAGAAAGCTCGCTCTCACTCATCTTCCTCGGACCCATGAACGGCTTCCCTGTCTTGAGGGCTGCGAGTTGAAGCAGGTGAACTTGGGAAGTAGTCTCCGCCGAGAAGACAGCGCAAGACCAATCGTACTGCTCCGCAAGCTTCAGGCTCAGCCACGTCAGGAAGGTGGATTTACCCGATCCGGGCGTCCCAGTGCAGATAGTGATGGTCTGAGGAGAAGGCTTGTATATCTCGTTCAGAGCGCCCACGGCGATCTCTACGCCACGGTTCATGCCGCCGGAGAACAGAGACATGGCTTCGTCTTTGTACTCCTTGGCGTCACGCAGGCCGCCGATCGGCCAAGGCGTAGCGTCCTCAAGGCAGGAGGCCAGAGCATCCTTCCCGCCCCTCTTCAGGACATCGTTCGCGTCCTTGCATCCGTCCGGGTACTTGATCCTCCAGCACTTGGCCTTGCCTACTCTTCTCGCGATCTCTTCCGCAAGGATCTGACCCGGCTCGTCATTATCCGCAGCAATGATTATACGAGAAGCGTTGTCGATCTTATCTTTCGCATCCCATAAATAAGAAAACTTCTTAGAGCTACCAGACTCCTTGGCAAGCTTCGCAGGCGCTCCATTAGGAACAGAGGTGGCAAAGAAACCTACTTCGCAAAAAGAAAGAGCGTCCATCTCCCCTTCGCAGATGATCAAGTCACCACCCTCGAAAAAGTCAATGTTCCAGAGAGACTTGGCTGCACCCGTTTGCGTGAAGTTCTTCAGTCCATCCCGCCACTTAACTGCGGTGGTCCCATCCTCGTTGACGTACTTAAAACCTATGCATGTAGCCTTCTTTCCCCGGCTACGAATCCAGACATCACCAGCGATGAGGCCACACTTGCGAGCGGACTCCTCGGAAATGCCTCGCTGCTCGCGAAGCCAACTGAGTTGGTCCTCATTCAAGAAAGAATCCCCTATGGAGCTTTCCCCTTCTCCCGATTCATCCTTGATGGCGGTAATCTCTACAAGTTCAGGCGACACATCGGCGCTAACTTCAGATACCAACTCTTCTTCTTCTACGTTCACTGAACCGCTCTCTTCGCAATGGTGACAAAAATAAACGGCGTACTCCCCGTCTATTTTTACTGATAAAGTTTTCTCTCCGCTTTTCTTTCTATTCGGGCCACACTCAGGACACTGCATCCTGAAGTTGCCAGTGGGATGCATGTGCATCTTTTCCACTATCGATTCTCTCATCAAGACAATAACCCCCCTGCTTTGTCTTATGTTTTTTTAGCGTAATATCTGTACTTAGTGCCTAGTGTTCCGTATGGAGCTGCATCAAATATTTTTGATTCATTTACTGTGTGGTTTTCGTAGTCTCCGGGATCAGACCTCTCCTGCCTTCTAGATCCGAGAGAGTATTCTTCTATGTTAGATAGAGTTAAATAACCAGACTCGTTTTCTAGCCTGCAAATAAACTTCAAACCATGAACACATTGAGTGGCTATTTGCTTTCTAACGGATTCATCGATCCTTGCGAGAGCCTTGAACAATTCCAAAAGCCATTGTTCATCCCACTCTGCAAGTATGCAGCAGTGAGTAAAGCTATCAGTAGCCATCCAATTTATAACAGCAGATCTCTCTATTCTGTTGTAAGACCCAAGATCTCTGAGAGCTTGTGCGACGACGTCCCTGTAGATACGTCTACAGTCATCTTTCTCAATCTTATACGGACTCTCGGGTTGTACTTGTCTAGGTTCCATACGGAGCAACTAGCCTTAACTTGTCTATCGTTTTGATAGATTTTTCCTTGGAGGAGGTCCATTATCAAATCCATACAAGCTAAGTCGGGTCGTCTACTTGCGTAGTAGGCGTCTATTACAATCGCAACATCTTCCGTTATAGGTTCGTCTAAGACGGGACACTGCTCGTCAAAAGACTTTTTATATGCGAGTGCCTTTGCACTCTTTATGATCCTCGGCTTGCCGTGGACCCTTACTATTCTGCGCTGGTTCTTGGCGGAGGCAGGCTCCCCTTGAATCCAAAAATCAAAGTCCCAACTCAAAGGACACCCCCTTGTCAACTGGACTGGGGATGCTAACGTAAGCGGCTTTCGGGCGCAACCCTCCGGGGCCGCTTGACAGGAGGAAGATTCCATGTTACTGACGAACAAGTTCCAGATTCCCGAGAGTTTCATGAACTTCGCCGACCGGGACGCCTACGATTCCGGCGATGCGGACCTCTCGGTCACTTCACTTATTGATTCCTCAAGAGTTAGAAAACTGAAGAATGAAAATGAGAAATTAATTGAAGAAGACATTTCCCAAAGAATCATGAGTATCCTCGGAACAGCAGTACACAACATCCTTGAAGTAGGATGCCCTGATGGAGCTACCGCCGAGAAAAGATTCTTCTACGAAACAAAATCTGGGAAGGTTATCACTGGTCAAGTTGACCTTATCGAAGAGAACGAAAGCGGTCATACTATCAGCGACTACAAAGTAGTACGAGGCACCGCTGTATCAATGAACCCCAACGGGAAACCCGAGTGGGTAAACCAGTTAAACTGCTACGCTTGGCTTGCAGGGAAGCATGGATTCAATGTGACCAAGATTCAGATCGTGGCAGTAGTAAGGGACTGGAGTAACGCTGCCGCCATGAGAAGCAGCGATTACCCGCAGTCTCCAGTCGTGTGCATCCCCATCAAGTTGAACTCAGCCGAAGAGACAGAGTCCTACATCGACAAGAAGATTGAGGATCACTTCGCAGAGGGACTTCGTGAATGCACACCTGAAGAAAGGTGGAAAGGATCAGACATCCATGCTGTTTACGAGTACGCCAAATCCGGGGGGCTGAAGAGCAGGGCAAAGAGGCTTTTTGATAGCAGCTTTGATGCTCAAGCTTATATGCTGGATAATAATATCAATGGCGAGGTTGTACTCAGGGAGTCGAAGCCTACGAGATGTGAAGGTGATTACTGCTCCGTGTCAAAGTGGTGCGATCAGTATCAGAATGAGAAAGGACTATTCTAGTGTCAGAAGTAATTGGAGAAATTGTGGAGCATACATACAAGGATATCTGGGAGAATCTTTCCAGAGTTGATGTTTCAAGTCAGGCTAAAAAGAAGAACGGACTGACTTACCTGTCATGGGCATGGGCATGGGGTGTTCTAATGGAGCACTACCCGGACGCTCAGTACTACTTCTCTGACGAGCAGTACGAGGAGCAAGGTAGCTGCATGGTCTACTGCACGATTACGATCGGTCAGTGCAGGAGGGAGATGTGGCTTCCAGTGATGGACTACCGGAACAAGGCCATCCCTAACCCGTCCATGCGGGACATCTCGGATACCCGGATGCGTGCCCTAACCAAGTGCATGGGGATGTTCGGCCTCGGACACTACATCTACGCCGGAGAGGACTTGCCCCCCGAAGGCCCGGATGCTACCAAGTCGAAGCCCTTGAAGAAGGCCAAGCCGAAGGCAAGCCCGGACAGCGAGACGGGTCCTAAGGATGACGACCACTGGAGGGCGGTCGAGGAAACTGTGCTTGAGTTCATGAAGAACGCTAAGGACTTCGGGGATCTTAAGAAGTACTGGTTTGATAATGAAGAGGCCCTGAAGGATATGGAAGTCAAGGCTGTTGACAGGTATAAGAATGTACTTGAGCAGTTCTCTGCGATGAAAGATTCTTTTAACAATAATTAATTCCAAAAGGAATATGAAATGCCCGATGATAAGGGAAGAGTTTGGCTGTTCAAGAACACTTATGCCAAGACCGAGAAGCACCCCGTTATGACTGGCAGAGGCGAGGTGTCCAAGGACGTTCTTGCCAAGCTGGCCGAGAAGGCTGACAGCGAAGGTGTCGTGGAGCTTCACGCTGCTGCGTGGGACCGGACCTCTGCTGGCGGCAACAAGTACCTGTTCCTCACTTTCGATTTGAAAGAAGAGGGAAGAGGTGCCAGCGACAAGGGGCAGCGGAGCCGCGAAGGCGGAGACGACGTACCCTTCTGATCCCCCCTGTGGGCTGGGTGGGCCGCTTCGGTGGCCTGCCCAGCCTGCTACCCCCCAGATTGAAGACAATGGATTCTAATTTAGAAACAGATATTATTTACTTTACTTCCGATAATCTCAGAATGGCTTCTACTGTAAGGGAGAGAATGCTTTACATGACTGCATTCAAGGCTTCCACTGAGCTTGTTATCGGATACTGGCAAAAAGGTGTACCCATCGATGAAGCGATAGAGAATGTAGACTACATTGCTTCAATGATTACAAAGAGCGCATCACCTATCAAAATAAACGACGCTGTAAATAAGAATAAGAAAAAGAAAAAATCTTCTTCCAAAAAGAAGAAGTGACGCTGTGTCCTGCGGAGCTATTCCTCCAATAGTCGAGCGGTAGCGATTATACGAAGGGAGAAGATGAACGCCTAGTGCTCCGGCGTCTTGAGAACGGACGTACACCACGTCTAGGCAATCTTCTCCACTACCGCATCTTCACAGCTAGATACCAAGTCTCCGTACTAGTTCGTAAGCTGCAACCATTAAAGTCAGCAGAGCTAATGGGTATGCGAACTCCGGCACTGCTAGTGGGTAAGGCGTAGCCTCAAGGACTACCCCTCCGACCTCAGGGGCAACCAGAACGCAAGTCGTGGTATCTGGGAATTCATGGTCAGTCTCCCAGTGTTGCTTTCCGATATACTCGATATCCTCAACAGGAACATTGTATGTATCGTACCATTCGCAATCAGGGTCTGAACTTATGTAGAATACCCAGTTATCTGGTTGCTCGTGATACCACCACTCCCAGCTACTTCTAAGTCTCATTTTCAGTTCGCTCTAGACCTAGCCAGCAAACTCTTCCAGTACTTAAGTGGCTGCCTTCTGAGTAACTCAAGCTCAGTAACCCTCTCCCTGCCTTCGAAGGCACCCATCTCTGCCTCGCCGGATTCGATCCTTCGGATCTCCGCGCCTATCTCCTTGAGGTCAGAGTAAACTCTCTTGGAAGCTCCCGACAAAGCAAGAAGATCTCTATTGTCTTCTATGACTTGTGCGGCCTGCTCTCTTCTGCCCTGCTCTTGCAGTCTCCTGAGTCTTCTTTCTACGTTAAGGATCTCATTTCTGTAGTCGTAGAAGGCGCTTAGGTCTGCATTGCCTATGTTGTCGTAATAAAATCTGTCCAGAACAGGCAGTCTTTCCAGCCTCGGTCTCGGCCTAACTCTGTACGGATAGGAAGAAGACACAAGGGCAGGCATCCTCAGAAGAGTATCCGTGGCGTTCCATGCGTCCATCGCAAGACCGCCCGCCAACGCCCTAACCGATGCGTCTACATAGTTGGGGCTCAGGTTCTCTACGCCAACGAATCTTCCCAGCGGGCCAAGGACTTCGCCTATCAGTTGAGCCTGAGCGGTAGTCCGGGGACCAACTCTCTCCTCTGCTTTAACTCCAGTATCTCTTTCGTACTGATAGTCGATAGGGATATCCCCAAAAGCTGTTCTATTCGTTAAGTACATCTTCCCTAAAGACAGGGCCGGGGGAAGGCTGGGGATAGCCATGTTGGCAGCAGCGAGAGTGGACTTGAACAAGCTCCTCTGATCATCTTTCAAGTCACCAGAGAACTGGTCAACGATTGATCGAGTGAGCAACTGGGGCATCGTTGCGAAAACGAACCCGTACTCAAATGGCTTGGGTATGCCAAAGAAACCAGAGCCTATGGGTAATAACCAGTAGTTATCCTTGATGTAATCATCCTGCTCTTCGTAATCTTCGTCCTCTGCGGCGATCTGCAAAAGCTCCAAAGCAACCGAAGCAGCAGCCACTCTGGCCCCTCTCCTTGCAAGGGAGTTGAACACCACATCCGGCCCGGCCTCTCGGTCAATCCCCACAGGCCGAAGACCCGTCATGCCTCTAAACATCACATTTAAACCCTGCATACTTGCGTTAGCAAACGGGGTAATAGACAGGGCCTTCTGGATGTACGGATTTGATCCTCTTCTGTTGAAGTTGAGAATCTCCCTAGCTTGCTCGACCGCTTCTGCCTGAGCAATCCTAGTTATCCTGTTTTCAAATTCCTCAGTCGTCTCATCGGGAAGCATCTCCCTAGCGGAGTTCTTCTTGAGCCTTTCCCTTGTGGTGTTGAAGACATGATCGTAGACGATCTCTCTCGTCGCCGTCTCAGACCTGTTGCTCAATTCGCCAAGGGCATTCCACATCGCGACAACAGGAGTTAACGGCTTCGCTAGGAACTTGCCCTCGGTAGGCTTCTTGCCCTCCACTCTCTGCTTTATATCGTCAGCAGCTTTCTTATTCTTATCGAAGACGTAGTAGTTTGAGTCCAGCATAGTGTTGGACTTAGGACCACTAGTCATGCCAGCTTCTTGCAGAGCTTGTCTCTGAGGGTTTAAAGATCCATTGAATGATCTTTTTATCGCTTGCGGCAATAGACCTATACCAACGTCGCCCTTGAGGTAACCCTTCATCTGAGGGTTAAGCATCCACACAATCATTGAGTCTCTGATCAGGTTCGCT
>CENS01019692.1_pt1 | contig 20225 bp, 26 predicted proteins | sample 530201 | NCBI WGS metagenome assembly CENS01 (sample SAMEA2619747, study PRJEB7988) | marine metagenome | biome: marine biome (ENVO:00000447); feature: surface water layer (ENVO:00002042); material: "saline water (ENVO:00002010), including plankton (ENVO:xxxxxxxx)" | depth 5 m | reverse complement strand
AAGAGTGGAGGGAAATTTTATTTCCCGAATTAGATGAAAATTTACAATAAATAGTGTAAAACATATTATGGAATTAGATTTTTCAGAAGAAATTAAAGCTAGTCGTCCAGGTCCTAAAAGCGCAGCTCAAACTCCTTCCAAACCAGAGGAGCGCAAAAAAGGCTCTTCAAAGAACGAACCAGGCTCGGCTGGTACATCCCCAGAATCAAAAGAAAAATCTAAAAAAATCTTAAAAAGAAAAGATGATAAAGAGCTAGTTAAAGAATCTAAGGCTAAAATCACATTTAGCGAAAAGGTTACAACCTCTTTAAAAAACAAAGTTAAAGAACACAATAAAAAGCACTCTAAAAAGGTTACCTTGGGAATGTTGAAAAAGGTATACAGAAGAGGCGCTGGCGCTTTTTCTGGTACCCACAGACCTGGACAGTCCAGAGCTTCTTGGGCAATGGCCAGAGTTAACATGTTCCTTAAAATGATGAGAGGCGGTAAAGTAAAAGACGCTTATCGCAAAGCTGATTCAGATATTGCAAGAGCATCAGAGGAAGAAATTTTAAATTTGCCAGACGTTTTCAACGAATGGAGTCCTGGTGACTTTACAGAAGCAAGAGATGTTTCTGTTGTTGAGTTTTCTTTGGCTAAAATTGATTTGTTGGCTGCGGGCGCCACCCAATCAGAAATTCTAGAAGGTGACGCTTCAGAAGCTTTTGAAGCTGAAGCTAAGGAAAAAAAAACTTTAAATAAGCCGTTTAGACTACCTAGCGGCTCAAAGAAAAAATTTGGCGTGTACGTCAAAAACGATAAAGGCAATGTCGTTAAAGTAACTTTTGGCGATCCCAACATGGAAATCAAAAGAGATGACCCAGAGCGCCGCAAATCATTTAGGGCCCGTCATCAATGTGATACAAATCCAGGCCCAAAATATAAAGCAAGATATTGGTCATGCAGACAATGGGAAGCTGGCAAAAAAGTAGAAGCTGAACTTGAGTCAGATGCCTCCCTTCTTTCGGTTGAGCCAACACTAGCAGAAGCCCCAATTATTCAAGAAGAAGAATAATAATGAATCCCAACTTTCCAACTGGCTCACTTCTTTATGCAGAATTTTTAGCCGAAAGGGAAGAAATCCTAAAGTTAAAGTGGATTGAGTCAGAAAAAGCTGGCAGTGACATAGGGCTTGAAAAAGCCCTAATGACTTGGGTTAGAAAACACCGAAACGATTGGAAAAGCGCAAGATCCATGTTAAGATAGGGGATGGAAGAATTTCTCGGTTTTACATATACGCTTTGTTTTATTTCTTGCTATTGGCCCCAGATAATTAAATCTATACGCACAAAAAGCGTAGAAGACGTAAGTTTTCTTCTTTTTGCCCTCTCTGTGGTTGGATATATAGCTGCAATCTGGTATACCATTCTTCGTGTAGGTTTTGATTTTTGGTGGTTGATAAATTATGGACTAAGTTTATTATCAGCTTTAACCATGTTAGCTATATGGTTTAAGTATAAAAAATGAAACAAGATATAAGCGTTCTAATAACTGGCCCAATAGACGAAAGAACCTACGAATCAATTGATTCATACTCAGACCAGGGGTTCAATGAAATTATTGTTTCAACTTGGGACAATGAAAACCTAGAATTACTTAGTAAAACAAAAAAACCTTATAAACTTGTTTTAAGTTCTTACCCTAAAAATTTAAAAAATATAAACAACCAAGGAAGTAGGTTTTTTCAATCTTTTACCACTTGGAAAGGTTGCAAGAGTGCAACCAAAAAATTCGTTTTAAGAACGAGAAGCGACGAACTGTACCCAGACTTAAGCAAATTTATAGAAAATTGGTCCAACTATCCCGAAAGATTGCATACAACAAACAATGGATTTTGGAAAAATCACCCCGCTTGTTTTTCTACGCATCTTTTTGGCGGCCCAACAAAAACCATACGAGAGGGCTGTAAATTAATGATTTTAAATTGTGAAAAACGTTTTTTGGAAAAAGTAAATATTAATTACTCAGAACAGTGCTTTGGTATTTTTTTTACTTATGCAATGGGTATAGATATTTTTAATAACGATTGGAAAAAAGTTTTTTATGAAAATGTGTTTATAACCCCATGTTCGGATCTTCCAGGACATTTGCACTCTGGCCAATCTTTTACAAATTTTAGATTTGTTCGTGTGCCAGATTATCCAAACAATAGACCAGACTCATCAGTAATAAAACACGACGATTCTTCTATGTATACTTATTTTAATCAGTTTATTGATTGACACTAGCTTGTTTTTATTTAATATAACTAATAATGAAAAAAACTTACATAATAGCTGAAATTGGTATTAATCACAACGGAGATTTAGATATTGCCAAAAAATTAATTGACATATCGGCCGCTGCTGGCTGCGATGCGGTTAAGTTCCAAAAAAGAAACCCAGATGTTTGTGTGCCAGAACATCAAAAATCAGTCATGAGAGATACCCCTTGGGGCAAAATGACGTACTTAGAATATAAGTACAAAGTAGAATTTGGCAAAGAAGAATATGATGAAATAGATCGTTATTGCAAAAACAAAGGTATTTCTTGGAGCGCTTCTCCCTGGGATTTAGATAGTTTAGAATTTTTAAATCAATATGATGTGCCTTTTATTAAACTTCCATCAGCCATGATTACAGACGAAGAGCTTTTAAAGGCTACCTGTAGAACTGGTAAAAGAGTCATTATTTCAACTGGGATGAGCAGCGAAAAAGAAGTTAACAACGCTTGTTCTATACTAAAATTAAACTCAAAAGACTATGCTGTTTTGCATTGCAACTCTACTTATCCAGCTCCAATTGAAGAATTGAATCTTTCCTGTATTCAAACTCTCAAGAAAAAGTATAATTGTGAAGTCGGTTACAGCGGTCATGAGTTTAGATTAGGTACTTCAGTAGCAGCTGTATATTTGGGCGCATCTATTATTGAACGTCACGTCACTCTCGACAGAACAATGTGGGGATCTGATCACATGGCGTCGGTGGAACCCCAAGGTTTGTTTAAACTGGTTAGTGGAATCAGAGAGTTAGAAAAATCTTACGGCGATGGAATCATTTCTGTAACTGAATCAGAAAAGCCAGTAAGAGATAAGCTTAGAAAAAACTAGTGAGCCTGTATAGAAATAACATCTTTCAGGGTGGTTGGTTTTCTTTTAACGCCAATAAAGAAAATTGGCCTAAAGTAGCTCAAGAAATGTATGATTATTTCTTTGGTAGTGTTATTTTTGATGAGATTTATGGCAAATCGATTATAACAGATGAGCTTTTACTTAAAACTGATTTTGATTTTGATTTTGTAAAAGATAAATCTGTATTGGTTATAGGGGGCGGTCCATCCTCCAAAAATCTTACAAGCGAAATTATTCAATCTTATGATTTAATTTTTAGCTGTAACCACTTTTTTAAAAATGATTTTTTAAAAAATTATAAAGTAGATTTTGCACTAATTGGGGACGAAATAAATTTTCAAGATAAAGACTTTATAGATTATATAAACAAGTTTAACCCATTCCTAGGCTTTGAGCATTCATCAAAAAGAAGCACGGTAAATTTAATTAGCTTAAGGGAAAACTATTCAAAATGCTTTATTTATTTAACTAGATATTTTTCTAGACTTGGTTATGCCCCAAGAGCCTGTGTTTTGGCTAGGCTTTTCGGCGCAGGAAAAGTTGATTTTATCGGTATAGATGGTTTTAAAAACAAGGAACAGTCTCATTTTTTTGAAAAAAGCAAATCACCTCCTCCCTTTAACAGTGACAATGAATTTAAAAAACAAATGAAAATTTTTTGTGAATATATGTTGTTAGGTTTAAAAATAAAACCAGAAAACTTTAATAATCTTTCCGAAAACACTTTGTATGATGGTATACTAGAAAAAGTTAAAGAAGAATTATGAAAACCGCACTTTGTTATTCTGGACAAATAGGAGCTTTTCGCAAAGCTTTAAGAAATCAGAAAAGGTCTTTTCTCGATGACTGCGATGATATCTACGCATACACCTCAGACGTTGTTTCACATAAAGGGGTTTTCCAGCCAAATTTGCCTCCGTGTACTGAAGTTTATGAATATTTAAAAGGTGGCGTGACATGGAGAAAACATTTGCCATCATATGGATCTGTATACAAAATAGATAATTCTACAGTTGAAAAAGAATTATTTTTAGTAAAAGATAAACTTAAAAAATATCATATTCAGTTCGAAGATATTTTTGACACGCTTAATGACTATAAATTATCAAAATGGGAATGGCTCAGAAAAAGACAATTATGGAAAATGCATTCTTGCAATGAATTAATAGACGACGACTATGATATAGTGGTCAGGAGTAGGTTTGAGTTTTCTCCGTTTGTAAACATACCCATTAAAGAAATATACAAAAAAGAAGGATCCGACAACAAAGTTTTTGTTTTTGGTGGCTGGGCTTGTGTTCCACCAATGGTTTTCATGGATCCCTTCTTTTGCGATGGTTTTGCTTTTGGTTCCCCCAAAGCCATGAGTGTTTTTACATCTATTTACTTACAAGAAGATCCATACCCTTATGACCCACAATACAAAGAGTGCTGGGAAAAGTATGGCGATAACGTAGAATATCAACTCAAAAAACATTTAGAAAAGAACGAAATAGAGTTAGTATATATCAGAAACAAAAGATCAATGTATCACTTAGAAAGATAATGAAAACTTGGGAGAACTGTTTAAATAAACATATAGCTTCTTTTGTATCCACTAAAGAAAATTTTTATAATTCAGCAAGAGGAGTTAGTTGGTTAAAGAAACAGCAATATGTTTCTAAAAATGATAATTATATTTGCGATGGCGAATATATATATGAAGACATTGAAGAAGTAAAAAAATTTAAAAATAAAAAAATTTTAATTGTTGGCGGAGGACCTACAGCAAAAGAATACGATTGGGACGCTCATAACTATGATCATATTTTTTCTCTACATAATTTTTATCAATCAGAAAAATTAAAAAAAATAAATGTAAGTTTATTTTTGGTTGGCAATCAGACAAACGCTCTCGGTTCAGAATTTTTAAACTATTGCGAAAACACAAATTCAATTATAGCTATGGAGGATCTAGAGCATAAACCAAAAGTTGTAAAGACGCTGCAAGAAAAGTTTTTTGATAGAATTCTACTTTGTTCCTGTAGGGCGCAATTTAAATCCCTTGGGGCGGCCCCCAAATTAGTTGTTTTAGCCCTTTCCTTTGGGGCAAAACAAGTTGATTGTATTGGAATAGACGGAGTTCCTAAAAACTTTAATAAGGAAAAAACTCCATACCTACACGCCTTTGATAATACTGGATGGGATAAACCATATCCACACGAAGCATTTGTTAATCATTTTAGAAATTTTCACTCCTATATAAAAGAAACTTTTCCCAATCAAACCGTAAATAATTTAGGGGCTGGTCATGAATTTAACTGTTGGTCAAAGATATGAAAGATAAAAAAATATTCATAACTGGGGGCACTGGATCCCTGGGCAAAGCATTAATCAAAAAACTCTTAACACTAGGGGCTCAACCTATAATCTATAGTAGAGATGAAGGCAAACAAGCGCTTTGTTTCAACAATGGGGAGAATGTAAAAAAAATTATTGGAGACATTAGAGATTTTGAAAAATTAAATACTTCCTTAAAAATACATCAACCAGACTATATTATTCATGCCGCAGCGTTAAAGAGAATCGACGATATGGAATTTCATCCAGATGAATGTATAAAAACAAATATCAACGGCTCTAATAATGTGGCTATGGCAGCAATACAAAATAACATAAAAAAATGTATTCTAGTATCTACCGATAAAGCTTGTCAACCAATCAACGTTTACGGCTCCTCTAAATTTATCGCAGAAAGAATGTTTTCTAATTATGATTATAACTCAAGCAATACTATATTTTCTTCTGTTAGATATGGCAATGTGATTGCATCTAGAGGTTCTTTTATTCCAATGTTTATGGATTGGATAAACGAAGACAAGAAGATAAAGGTAACATCAAACGAAATGACCAGATTTTTATTCACGCTAGAAGATGCTGTAGATACAGTTTTATCAGCCTTGGAACATAGCATTGGCGGTGAGGTATTTGTACCTCAAATAAACTCGTACACGCTTCCCAAATGTATAGAGGCTTTAGAAAAAATTATTAACAAAAAAGCTAAAATAAAAAATGTTGGATTAAGACCTGGAGAAAAATTACACGAAGACATGCTGGCTGAAACAGAGTTGCCTTTTACATATAAAGTAGATAATGTAAATCTACTTCAAGTAAGACCTCAGTATTCGCAAAGGGTTTACCAGTCGTTTCAAAAATATAATGGGCCACATTTTAATTCCGAACTTTGGGTACAAAAAGATGTAGACTCTATAGTTGAATTAATACAAAGAGGATTATCTTGCTAATGAAAGTTTTGATAACAGGCGCCAACGGAATGCTTGGCTCCGTACTTTCTACTCTTTATAAAAATGCGACATTATTAGGTGGCAAAAAGGATTTGGATTTAACTTGTTCAGAATCTATAAAATCCTATTTTAAAGATAAAGAATTTGACACGATAATTCATTGTGCCGCATACACTAATTTAAATTGGTGCGACTACAATCCTATGGACGCCTATTACTTACATTCGACAGTAGTGTCGTTCTTACAAAAGCATTGCAAAAAGTTAATTTATATTTCGACAAACCCAACAAACTCAAAGAGAATTTACTATCAATCCAAAATAATTGGAGAAGAACTTACCTTAACTAGACCAAATGATTTAGTAATCAGAACTAACATATATGGAAACGGTGGTTTAGTTAAGTGGGCTGTTAATTCTATTATCGAAAATAAACAAATCGGTGGATATTCTAATGTTATATTTAATCCAGTAAGTGTTTATCAACTTTCTGATTTTATTTATAATACAAGCCAAAATTCAGTAGGCTCTATCAATGTTTGTTCAGACACGGTAATCAGTAAATATGAATTTATTAAAGATGTAGCTAAAAAACTTAAATTAAATTTAGACCTAATCAGGCCTTCAGAAATCAAGGGAGATTTAAACTTGACAATCCCAAAAGAAAAATCTATATTATACAACTATCAAGAAGGAATAGATTTATTATGCAAAAAACTTACTTTATAGCGGACATAGCGGCAAATCACGATGGAGATATTAACAGAGCAATCAAACTTTGTCAGTTAGCAAAAGATTCTGGCGCTGATGCTGCAAAATTTCAACATTTCAAAGCAGAAACAATTGTTAGCGACAAAGGTTTTAAAGACTTAGGTTCTCAAAAATCACATCAATCAACTTGGAATAAATCAGTTTTTGAAGTTTATAATGATGCTTCGGTTCCCTTAGATTGGACTAAAGAATTAAAAGATTTTTGCGATAGCATCGAACTAGATTTTTTCACCACACCGTACGATATTGATTATGTTGATGAGTTAGATAATTTTGTATCTCAATATAAAATTGGATCTGGAGACATAACTTGGCACAAAATGTTGCACAAAGTAGCCTCAAAAGGTAAACCAGTTATTATGGCTAGTGGGGCAAGCAAATTAAACGAGGTTATTAAAGCCGTAAATATTTTATCGGATTACAATATACCAATCTGTCTAATGCAATGCAATACAAACTATACGTTTAGCCCAGAAAATTTTAAATACATAAATTTAAATGTTTTAAAAAAATATAAAAAACTTTTTCCTAAAGTTAGGCTGGGTCTAAGCGATCATACAGAAGGCGATGTTACAGTTTTGGGCGCAGTTGCTTTGGGTGCAACTATGGTAGAAAAACATTTTACAGATGACAACGACAGAATTGGTCCAGATCATAAATTTTCTATGAACCCAGTTAACTGGAAAACTATGGTAGAAAGAACAAGGTTTCTAGAATTATCTTTAGGTGATGGCGTAAAAAAAGTAGAGGATAATGAATTAGAAACAGCGGTTTTACAAAGAAGAAGCATAAGAGTACAAAAAAATTTAAAATCTGGCGACACAATTAAAGAATCAGACTTGATAGAAGTTAGGCCCTGTCCAATTGATGCAGTTTCACCAGCTTCAAATTTAGTGGGCTCGATAATTAAAGTGGATATAAATAAAGGAGACTATATAAAGCATGAGCATATTAGGTCAGAAAGTTAAATTAAGACCGATAGAACTTACAGATTTATCAACAATTAAATCCTGGAGGAACGATCCCTCTCTAATGCGATACTTTAGGGAATACAGGTTCTTTTCAGATACTCAAAAAAAAGATTGGTATGAAAAAATGATCAAAGACAATCGCTTTGAATTTTTTATTGTAGAAAATGAAAAGGGTTTCTCTATAGGCATTACTGGTATAACTTATATAGACTGGGTTAACAGACACGCAGATGTACATTTTTATATAGGCGACAAGAGTCAGTGGATAGAGAATATTTATTCAAATGAAGCCTTTGAAATAATTTTAAATTATGGATTTAACAATTTAAACTTAAACAAGCTTTGGGCTGAAATATATGAAATAGACGATAAAAAACTAAGATTTTTTCAAGACAAAGGTTTTAAAATAGACGCAAATTTAAGAGAGCATTATTTTTATGGTGGAAAATACTATACTTCTCACATATTATCGTTACTAAGAAATGAAAAAATGTTTAATTATAGCAGCTCATCCCGATGATGACATACTTGGGTGCGGGGGCCTTTTGAGTAGATTTAGAAACGAAGTCGACTTTAAGGTTGTTTTTGTAGCTGAAGGCTCAAGCCCAAGATTTAGTGACCCAACTTCGCAAGATTGCTTGATAGATCAATCGGTGAGAATGGAGTCTGCTATTTCTTCTTTAGAATATCTTAATATTTTTAAATATACTTTTTGCGACTTTCCATGTTGTAAGCTTGATAAAATTGGCCACTTAGAAATTACAAAAGCTATTGAAAAAGAAATAAAATCACACAAGCCAGACATAGTATTCACACATTCAGACTCAGATTCTAACATTGATCATAAAATAGTTTATAATTCTACGATTATAGCAACAAGGCCAAACTCTGGAGTAGACCATCTTGTTAGCTATGAAGTTTTAAGTAGCACGGAGTGGGGCTTCAAAAATTCTTTTACCCCAAATCTATTTTACAAACTTTCAAAAGAAGATGTTAAAACAAAAATCGAGGCTTTAAGGCACTACAAAAGCGAAATGCAACCCTTTCCTCACCCAAGGAGCGATACAGCAATTGAATCACTGGCTCAATTTCGAGGTGCTCAATGTGGCCACAAATACGCAGAAGCTTTTAGGACAATAAGGAGTTTTTTATGAGAATTTTATGTTGCGGCTACAGAGACTGGGCAAAGACGATATATAAAAAATTAGAATACAACTTTCATGAAGAACATTCGTTCTTGCACATAAACAGTCTTAATCAATGTTCAAAAAATTTAATTAAAGATTTCAAACCAGATTTAATACTATGGTATGGATGGAGCTGGATAATACCAGAAGATATCACTAAAAAATATTATTGTATAATGTTGCACCCTTCTCCTTTGCCCAAATATAGAGGGGGTTCTCCTATACAAAATCAAATTATAAATGGGGAAAAGGTTAGTGCCGTTACTCTTTTTAAAATTAATAATAAAATGGATGAGGGCGATATAATCAAACAACAAAGCTTTTCGTTAGATGGTAGTTTAAATAATATATTTGATCGTATTATAGATATAGGTTACAATTTAACCTTGGAAGTTTTTCATAAATTTCCAAATGTAAACACAACAAAACAAAAAGGAGCACCAACATACTGTCAAAGAAGATCCCCCGAACAAAGCGAAATAAAAATAGAAGATATAAAAAATTATTCTGCAGAGTTTTTGTATAATAAAATTAGATCTCTACAAGATCCATACCCAAACGCTTTTATAATTTGTAAAGATGGTAAAAAATTATTTATAACAGAATCTAAATATGAAAAATAAAGAAGATATATGCGTTATTGTGCAGGCCAGACTTGGTTCTGAAAGAGTTCCTGGCAAAATGATAAAGCCTTTTGCTGAAAGTAACCTAGTAGATATACTTTTTAAAAAATTAAAAAAATTAAAAAATATTCCACAATCAAACATTTTCTTTTCAGCTTATGAACAAGAACTTAAGGATGTAGCAATAGAAAATAGAGTAAATATCTATGAAAGATCGAAAGAGTCTGCAAACTCAGAAGGTCAACCTCTATCAGAAATATACGAATGGTATAATGTACTACCATTTAAATATGTAGTTTTAATCAGTGCTTGTAATCCTTTACTTAAAATAGAAACTATGGACTCTTTTATAGAATCATTTCTTAAATCTGATAAAGAAGGTAGTTTTGCAGTATTTGAGAAAAAAACTTACTATTGGGATAAGGATTTAAAACCAATTACAGATTGGAAAGGCTCGACAATCATGAACACAAAATATGTGGATCCAGTTTATGAGGCTGCACATTGCCTGTATGCCAGTAAAATGGACTGGATAGGTGAAGGCTTATGGATGGATGATAAATCTCCAGCAGAACCAGAATTGTTTATTATGGACGAGTTAGAGGCTTTTGACATTGACCATGAATGGCAATTTAAAGTAGCAGAAATATTATATGATAATATACGTTGACATAGACAACACAATCTTTAAAACCGAAGGCACGGACTACACAAAATCAAAACCCATGCCAGAGAGGATTAAAGCAATCAATAATTTATACGACCAAGGAAACGAAATAATTTATTGGACAGCTAGAGGAACTGGTTCTGGTAAAGACTGGTCAGAAGTCACCAAAGAACAGTTTAAGCGTTACGGTGTGAAATATCACACTTTAAAATTTAGCAAACCAATTTATGATATATTTATAGACGACAAAAACATTAACTCAGAGGAATTTTTTAAATGAAAAAAGTAATAGTAACAGGAGTAACAGGTCAGGTCGGTTCATATATGGCCGAGTTTTTATTGCAATTTACAAATCTCGAAGTTTACGGTGCAATTCGAAGACTAAGCGTACCTAACCATAAAAACATAAAAAATCTAAAACTAGATCCTAGATTTAATCTTATTGAAATGGATCTTGGTGATGAGCATAACGTTTTTACAACTATTCAAGAAATAAAACCAGATTACTTTATAAATTTTGCAGCAAATTCTTTTGTGGGTAATAGTTGGCACATGCCAACTAATCATTTTGACACAAACGCACTTGGCGTTATGCGTCAATTAGAGGCGATTAGAAAAATTTGTCCAAAGTGTCGCTACTATAACGCAGGTTCTTCAGAAGAATTTGGCGATGTAATGTATAGCCCACAAGACTTGAAGCACCCACCAAGACCAAGAAGTCCATATGGTGCATCTAAAGTGGCAGCCAGACAAATCGTTAAGGTTTGGAGGGACTCTTACAACCTGTTTGCTGTTCAGGGTTACCTTTTTAATCACGAATCAGAACGCCGTGGAGAAGAATTTGTTACAAGAAAAATCACAATGAATGTAGCAAGAATCAAAAAAGAAATAGAAGAAGGTAAAAAGCCAGAACCATTTCAACTTGGAAATATTGAAGCAAAAAGAGATTGGAGCCATGCAGAAGATTTCGTTAGAGCTGTCTGGTTGATGCTTAATGAGGAAAAACCAAAAGATTATTTGTTAGCTTCTGGAGAAACACATACAGTTAGAGAATTTGTAGAAAAAGCTTTTGAAGCTGCAGAAATAGAAACTCACTGGCACGAAGAAGATAATCCAATCGACACTAAATTATTACATAAAGAAACTGGCTCTATCTTGTTAAAGATTAGTAAAGAATTTTATAGACCAGCCGAAGTTTCACTTTTGCTTGGAGACCCCTCAGAGGCTCAAAAAGAATTACATTGGGAAAAAAGTGTTGACTTTTCTACATTGGTTCGTAGGATGGTTAACAATGACATTGAAGAAATTAACGCCACATAGAAGACGACAGCTCGCCATAGAAAGATTGGTTGACGTTCCCAAAACCCAGAAAAGATTTTTTTGGTCTAGGGAAATGAAATTATTAAAAGATCTAGAGGCTAGATATTCTTTGGATTTCTTAGAAATTGTTACTTTTCCTAAAAAATACGATAGCCTCGCCTACCTTGTTTCAAAGGAGCTAAAGGACACGATGGATAGAAAATGGCGCAATTTTAACTTTAAAGTTGACTTTTCTAAGTATAAAAGCTATCCTTTAGGCGAAAAATATGGAAAAGATTATATTTTAAAACATAATAAACCAAAAAATACAAAAGATTTACTAAAATGAGCGACAAAGATTCAGAAATACTAGAAAAGTTCCTAAAGGAGAAAAAGGGACAGCATTACAACTTCGAAGAGTCAATTGACTACAAGGCATCGAGCGGATCACTTCAGCTTGATTTGAACCTAAATGGCGGATTTGGGCCAGGATTGCATAGGTTTGTTGGAATGAACGAGGGTGGCAAAACATCAGCAGCATTAGAAGTTATGAAAAATATGATCAACACCCAAAGCGACGCAAAGGGCTTCTATATCAAAGCAGAAGGTCGACTGTCTAACGAGATGATAGCACGTTCTGGAGTTAAATTTGTATTTGATGCAAAAGAATGGGTAGCTGGCACTTGTTTTGTTTTTGAGAGTAATATTTACGAGGTTGTAGTGGATGCTATTAAGACTTTGGTAGATCAAAATGAAGATTCTTTTAAATATTGCTTTATTTTAGACTCGGTAGATGGCTTAATATCTCAACAAGATATTGACAAATCTTTCTATGATTCAAATAAGGTGGCTGGTGGCGCTGTAATTGCAGCCAACTTCATGAAGAGAATGTCTATTTCTCTTGCAAAAAGGGGTCATATGGCCATTTTCATCAGTCAAGTGAGGGCAGATATCAAACTAGACCCATACACAAAAGCTCCCATACGTCAGACGTCAGCAACAGGCGGTAATGCACTGCTACACTTTGCAAATTACATCATGGAGTTCGAGCCAAGATTTAAGTCTGATATGATTTTGCAAGACCCAGCGAAAAAGCAGCCAGACCCCAAGACCAACCCAATTATTGGTCATTGGGCTAAAGTTACGATTAAAAAGTCTCCAAATGAAAAGACAAATAACACAATTTTGTATCCCATTAGATATGGCAGAACTGGAGGCAAATCTGTCTGGGTAGAAAAGGAGCTTGTTGATTTATTGTATATGTGGGAGTTCGTCACCAAGAAAGGTGCCTGGATTACCATTGGAGAAGAGCTAAAAGAACTTGTGCAAGATATTGTAGAAGATCTACCAGAAAAAGTTCAAGGAGAAGTTAATTTATTCAAGATGATTGAAGAAAACGAAAAGCTTTCTGAATTTTTAATTAATTATTTTAAATCTAACATTGGTGAATTAGTGTAATGTACCCTGTAAGTCCATTTTCTTCCTCTCCAGCCTCTAGCGGCTGTGATGGAGCTTGGACACTCTTTATCAACACCCCCTACACCTCTCCACGATGTGCACCACAGGGGGTTTCTTTTTCACGGCCCCTTGGCCCTGCTTCCCAGGGGGTCGCAGACTGATATCACCCCCAAGGGTGTCCGTGACTATTTTTTATGAAATTTATAACTCTATACGGCAAAGAAAAGCCTTTAAGAAACCCACATAGGTATAAGATTAAATGGAACGGCAAATGTCGTAGTAAATTTCAAGCGGAAGTAAGGAAATACTTATATAAGCATTGGAAATATGATGCTGTATATGAGGAATTTAAGGTTGTAGGAACCCAATTATCCTTGGATTTTTATAATCACACTAGAAAAATAGCAATAGAAGTTCAAGGAGGTCAACATTTAAAGTTTGTGCCCCATTTTCACAAGACTAGAGCCAATTTTGTCCGTCAAATACGAAGAGACAACAAAAAACTAGAGTTTTGCGAATCAAATGGCATAAAGTTAATAGAAATATACCCCGATGATGAACTGTCTGAAGATTTTTTTGCAAAGCTTTTGGGGTAAGTGTAAATTACCTTGAATGAAAACACCAAAATTTAAGCAGTTTAAACTACCAAACAAGTTTTTAACACAACTTTATGAGCTCACTGGAGGCAAGGGTTGTTATAAGGGCTTTATAATGGCCTATGCAGACGAAAATGGCGTTCCTGTTGTTTATACTAGCTGCGAATCTAAAATTTTAGAAAATGGTCTTATAAAATCCCTTGAAGATTATTTAGCTCACGTTAGCGAGCCAGATATAGAGGAGCAAGAGTCAGAATAGTTCTTGACAAAATAAAATCATTATGTAGTATGCTCTACATATGATATATAGTCTTGAAATTGAAAAACAGGTTTTGGCCGCTTTTATACAAAAGCCCAAAATATTAGTAAATTTTATACATCTGATTAGTGAATCAGATTTTTACGAAGGCTCATTATTGCACAAAACACTATTTTCTGTTCTAAAAAGATCCTGCCAGAAAGACGAAAGCATTGACGACATAGTTTTGGTGCAAAGAATTAAAGACTTAGGTATTAAGTTTGAGGAGGATATTTCTCTTGTTGACTACGTTAGATCTCTTTCAATGAGAAAAATTAATTCAGAAGAAAAAATTAAATCTTCAATCAAAGAGCTTAAAAAGTATAGCGTTCGTAGACAAATAACAAAGACCGCTAATAGAATTGCGGAATCAATGAAAAGCGTATCTCCCGATACTTCTTATTTAAAGATTATTGAAAACGCAGATCAGATATATAACGATAAAATTAATTTATTTGAAGTTGGGGACGATGTCCCTACAAACATATATGAGGAGATGGAAAACTTTATTGAAGATCGTGGTAACAACCCGATTGATGAGTTTGGTATGATGGGCCCTCACGAAAAGATTAACGATATCTATGGATCGCTTTTGCGTCCAGGAAATATTACTGTTATTGTCGCCCGTTCTGGTGTTGGTAAAACGCAGTTTTGTATGCATTACGCCACACAAGTTTCATCTAAGTACGATGTTCCAGTTTTACATTTTGATAACGGAGAAATGAGTAAAGAAGAATTAATCATTCGTCAATGCGCCTCTCTTTCTGGAGTTCCATCACATCTGCTCGAAAGTGGCAAGTGGCGACAAGCTGGCCCAGAGGTTGTTGATAAAGTTCGCTCCGTCTGGAACAAAGTCAAAAAATTACAGTTTTACTATTACAATGTTGGCGGTATGGATGTCGATTCTATGATCAACACACTTAAACGCTTCTATTATTCGAAAGTTGGTCGTGGCAATAAGATGGTATTTTCTTTTGATTATATCAAAACCTCTTCAGAGTCTGCAGGTAATAAGAATGAATGGCAACTTGTTGGTGAGATGGTTGACAAATTTAAGAAGTGTATTCAAAAAGAAATATTAGAAGATGGCAATCCAGTTATCCCTATGATTACATCGGTGCAGTCAAACCGCAGTGGTATTACAACCAATCGTCAGAGTGCGAATATCATTGATGACGAGTCTATCGTTTCTCTTTCTGACCGCATAACTCAATTCTGTTCTCATATGTTTATTTTGCGCCAAAAAACAAATGACGAGGTGGCTGAAGAGGGTAACCAGTTTGGCACACATAAACTAATCAACGTCAAGGCTAGACACTTGGGTAAAGATATCGCTGGAGCTTGCGAGCCAGTTCAAGTTGATGACAACCTTCGTAAAAATTTTATTAATCTGTCTTTTAGAAATTTTAATATTACTGAGTGCGGTGATTTAAGAGATATAGTATCTTTCAGAAATACTGGTGGAGATTTGAATGAATCTACTGAAAACGAAATCCCTTCATTTGATGACTTATAGAGAATCATTAGAAAAACTAGGATACCCACTTCAAGACTGTGGTAGTCATTGGAGAACCCGTGCGGTATATAGAAATGGAAAAACTAATACTTCCATTATTATATATAAAGATAGCGGGGTATGGAAAGATTTTGGCGTTGATGGTCAAGCCAGACCCTTTTCGTCTTTAGTTGAAGAAACCCTAAAAACAGAAGACCCCAAAGCGCTTAGAGAATATTTGATTGATAATCAAATTCAATACCAACCCAAACCCAAACAAGAAAAAATAGAAATGGAAAAAATATACCCAGAATCTTATTTGGATAAACTTTTGCCCATGAAAACCTTTTACGAAAAACGTGGCATTTCAGCAAAGATCCAAGATAAGTTTAAGTGTGGTTACGCTGGTGGTGGTAAAATGTATCGCAGAATTGTTTTTCCAATTTATGATTTAAATAATCAGATACATGGATTCTCTGGTCGCACAGTTGTTGATGGTGACAACATTCCAAAGTGGAAACATATGGGCCGTAAAACAAATTGGATTTACCCGCACCATCTTTCGCACAATGTTATTGAGGAAAAGCAAGAAGTCATACTTGTAGAAAGTATTGGCGACTGCATGGCCCTTTATGAAGCTGGCTTTGAAAATGTTTTAATTCTTGCTGGTTTGGATGTGTCAGCGAAACTAATTTCTTATCTTAATTCATTTGATCTAAAGAGAATCATTATTGCAACAAACAACGACAAAAGTAAAGAAGTCAATTCTGGCGCTTTAGCCTCCATCAAGATTGCGTCTAAGTTGTCTACTGTATTTGATTTGTCTTTGATTAAAATCAACCCTCCTGTATGCAATGACTTTGGTGATATGTTGGAATGCGATACTGGTATGTTAGACAATTTTAAACAATGGTATGAACGAAAAGATAAGTGGAGCTTAGACCAAGACACCTTTCAACATTATATACTTAAAAAAATAAACCAAAACGACCAACTGAAAAAAAATACACACTGCAAAAAATTAATTAAAATTTTAAATGGAAGTTAAATTATCAGCAAGTCGTATTAAAACGGCGCAATCGTGTAGTTGGATATATTGGAGCAAATATGTACAAAAGTTACCCGACACAAATAATGACGGCGCTCGTAGAGGGACCGTGTGTCACAATGTATTTGAGTTTTTGTCTAAACAAAAAACAAAAACGCATTTCAATAAAGTCGTAAAAGCTAAAGACCCCTTTGCATCCAAAGCGGTGAAAGATTTAATAATGTCTGATGCTACAGAATTGGGTGTCACCGATGATGATAATATGACACTTATTAAACAAATGATTCTCAACGGTTTGAGTTGCAACTTTCATGGAGAAGATTTAGGTATACCAGACGAAGCCCACGCTGAATTAGATTTCGACATAGAGCAAAACGGTTATCATATTCGTGGATTTATTGACCAATTGTTTTTATATAAAGATAAAAAGATTGCGGTTATTAGAGATTACAAAACCAGTAAAAAAATGTTTGAGGGCAAAGAAAAAGAAGATAACCTTCAAGACTATATGTATTCTCTTGCAGTTAAAACTCTTTTCCCAGAATATGTAAATAGAACCTCTGAGTTTTTATTTTTAAAATTTGATCTAAAAAAGAACGGCTTGATGAAAATGAAGCCCATCGATGAAGATGATTTAGAAGGCTTTGAAATGCAACTAGCATCTATACAAGATTATTTGGAAAACTTTAGCGAGAAAGATGCTGTATCAAACTTTGCAATAGATAAAGGCTTTCCAGAAGATGGTTCTTTTGGCGGTAAACTTCAATGTGGTTTTGCAAAAGAAAAAGGGCAACTTAAAAAAGATGGATCTTTAATGTGGCACTGCCCATATAAGTTTGACTTTTGGTATGTCACTATACTTGACAAAGACGGAGAGTTTCATTCATCTTGCTTTCAAGATGACTTTGCAAAAGACATGGTTCCAGAAGGCGGTAGCCATGAAATAAAATATTACGAAGGTTGCCCAAAACACTTGACAAATAACCAATAGTATATATATTGGTTTATATGATACCTTTATTTAAGACTCACTTTTCTATTGGCAAAAGCATACTTCGGATAGATGACGTTGACAGAATTTGCACTGACAACAATATTGAAGAGGTATTTTTGGTAGAGGATACTATGTGTGGCTTTCCAGAAGCCTTCCGCACTTTTAAAGACAGGCTTCGTTTTGGAATAAGATTTTCTATCTATAACGAAGATCTTAGCGAAGAATCAGAAAGCAAGATGATTGCCTTCGCTAACGGAGATGAAGGAGCTAAAGAATTGTATTCTTTATACACCCAACAGTTTGATAAAAAAATCACACAACCTTGGGATCATACAAAACACTTACAGTATGTTGTTCCTTTCTATGATTCTTTTTTGCACAAGAATTTGACAACTTTTTCAAATTGTATGGTAAGCGTTCCATCTAGTGTACCTTTCTTTATTGAAAGAAATGGACTACCGTTTGATATAATCCTAGAAGAAAAAATAGTAGACTATATTATTAACACCTTTGGCAATGTCGATGAGCATATTGAATTAGCTAAATCTATTTATTATGAAAACAAAGAAGATGTTGAAGCATTTCAAACATACAAGTGTATTTGCAATCGTCAACCTGGCCGACAAGCCAGTTTATCTAATCCACGACTTGACCATTTTGGCAGTGATCGTTTTTGCGTAGAAGCTTGGAAGGAGGACAAATAATGGAAGACTTACTAAGATTTAAATTTGACCAAAAATATGTTATCTTTGATACCGAGACAGAAGGACTAAATCTAGTATCTTCTAAGCCGTGGCAACTTGCTTGGATTGAAACCACTGGCAAAAATATTACTAGAAAACAAAATAGATTTCTAAAGTGGAGCGAACTTAATGTTTCAGAAGAAGCTGCTAAGATTACTGGTTTTGATAAAAAAGACTATTTATCTAAAGCGGAAGACCCCGCCACGATATTTAAAGAGTTCATGGATTTGATAAGTCAAGATGATGTTATTGTTGTAGGTCAAAACATACTTGGCTATGATCTTTATATGCTTGGTGTTATAGCAAGAAATTTAAACATTAAGATTGATTATTCTTTTGCTAAAAGGTGCTTTGATACCAAAGCTATCGCCACAGCTATCGCCAAAGAAAATAAAAATCCAGACAAAGAAGATTTTCTTGCTTGGCAATTAAGATATCTTAATCACAGAGAAAAAGGCTTGCGGACAAATCAAAAGTTTTTATTACAGCATTATGATATTGACTTTGATGAAAAAAAGCTACATGATGCTTTATACGATATAGAAAAAAACTTCGAAATATTTCAAAAACAAATATGGGAATTAGAAATTTAAAGTCACTTCATCAACCAATGCCAGCTGGCGTTTGTTTGCCAGAAATTGAGGTAGAAAGGCGAGTTTACTACCAACTTGATCTAGACCCTAAATCTTCTAATTACGAACTTCTGAGGGCTTTGTGTCTTCGTGGAGTGCAACAAAGGGGAATTGACAAGCTAGATAATAAGCAAGAGTATTATGATAGAGTTAAAATGGAGCTTGCTGTATTAAAAGAGCTTGGTTTTATCGATTATATTTTACTGAATTGGGATATTTTGAATTTTTGTCATCAAAACGAGATACCCACTGGCCCAGGGCGTGGTTCTGCCGCTGGATCGCTTGTTTTGTATCTTCTTCGTGTTACAAATGTTGACCCTATTAAATATGATTTATTTTTTGAGCGTTTTGTTTCTAAAAGCCGTGCTAAAAAAACTGTTGTAGATGGCGTAACATATCTTGATGGGTCTTTGCTCGCTGATGTTGATAACGATATTTCTTATGACCGCCGACAAGAAGTTATAGAATATATTGAAGAAAAGCACAAGGGTAGAACTTGTAAAATTTTAACCCTTAACACACTTAGTAGCAAATTATGTGTAAAGGAGTGCGGCAAAATTGTTGGAGAGCTTTCCGAGGATGATGTAAATATCATTAGTAATCACATCCCGAAGCAGTTTGGTAAAGTATTTAAGCTTAGTAAGGCTTATGACGAGAGCGACAAATTTAAAGAATTTGCGGACAAAAACACAAAAATATATAATATTGCAAAAAAATTAGAAGGATTAAATAAAAATACAGGAGTCCACCCATCTGGTATTGCTATTAGTTTCTTTAATATTGAAGAAATAATGCCGATGCAAAAGACAAACGATGGCTATCTTATATCAGCCTACGACATGAACGACGTAGCATCCTTGATGGTTAAGTTTGATATCCTTGGGCTTAGAACCTTGTCTGTTGTCAGTGATACTTGTAAACAACTAGGTATAAGCATCGAGGATATAGACGTAGGACTTCAAGATATATATGAAAACTTCAAACTCATTGAGGCTCCAAAGGGTTTATTCCA